>Ga0316207_10000131_pt1 | contig 155775 bp, 150 predicted proteins | sample 6weekpyrite_MG_FD_204943 | JGI IMG/M metagenome (GOLD analysis project Ga0316207, IMG submission 204943) | Microbial mat bacterial communities from mineral coupon in-situ incubated in ocean water Damariscotta River, Maine, United States -... | ecosystem: Environmental > Aquatic > Marine >... | reverse complement strand
GTTCAAACCAAACATACGGTTCTTGTCGGTATCAAAAACAGGTAACTCAATATGACCATCACCCGCAATAAACTGACTTGAAGCCGCACTGACAGACCAATTGTTGTAGTTGTAGTTGCGGACTAACGCATTACCATCAAACAACGTCCTATACAGATCAATCCAGATTATGGGTTCTCCAACAATGACTTTCCCAGTATTGACCTCAACAGTAACGTCGAAGGTCAATGTAGCTTCTTGGGCGCTGGTGCTACCTGCGTTTCGTACATAGACAGTAACTTGATGTATACCAATCGATGCATCTGTTGTTGCAAAACTGTAACCATTATTAGTGCTATATGCTGTTGATTCGACAACAGGTGTATCAGGCCCAAGGCGTTCGAAGCGATACTCATAACTACCCACGTTCCCACCCACACCTTGTGCATTTAAATTAACCGTACTACTCGCTTGTACAGTAATGGGGAGTGTTTGTAATAGCGTAACACCCGTAGCCGGTTCTACCGGTGGATTCACGGTATAACTTGTATTAAGGAATGCCTCATAATTTGCGGTAGAACCAATATTACGCACATAAACAGTAATCTTATGTTCACCTATAGAAGCCGGATTGGTTTCAGTAAAGGTATAGGTGTTACTCGTGCTATAAACCGTGTTTTCACTAAATCCTGTCGCAGGTACATAGCGTGAGAATCGATATTCATAGTTACCAACCGATCCTCCTTGACCTTGCACGGTCATCGTTACAGGTATACCGGTTGTACCCGTCACTGGCTCAATACTTGATACTGTCACCGAAGCCGCCGGTTCAATGGCCGTTTGAATAGAGTAATTAGTGAGCTTTAATAAATCATGTGTAACAGTAGATCCTTTGTTACGCACATAAGTATAAATATTATGCCCACCAACAGATGCTTCCGTGGTGTTTAATATATATGTGTTGTTAGCACTGTATTCTTGATCAACATAGGTGCTATTGGTATCGGGTCCAAGTCGTGAAAATTTATATTCATACTCGCCAACATTACCGCCAGTCGCAACAGCCGTAAACGTAATCGGGATACCTACTTTTTGTGCACTTGGTAAGTCAGGTGTCACCGTTAAGCTCGTTGCCGGTGTTTGTGGATCCAGAGCATAGCCCATGCTGGCAATAGCTTCACTATCTGCAATTGAACCATTATTTCTAGCGTCAACCGTAATCGTATAATTACCTGCATCATTGGATGTTGGCTGCCAATTAAAGGTATTGGTAGTGCTGTAGTTCTGTTGCACTGCCGGAATATTGGACGTTGATGGCCCTTGCAAAATAAAGCGGTATTCATAACTGCCACTGCCTCCTAGTGCATTGGCAGTAAAGAGTACGGGTAAACCTGAAACTGTTGGGCTGACAGTTGATGCCGCCAGCGTAACTGATTCAGCTGGACCAACACCAATTGTATAATTAAGACTGCTAGTTACAACATTGCTGCTACTTCCACCGGCAATCCGCGCTTTAACAGATACCACTGACGTACCTTTATCATTGCTGGTACTATTCCAGTTCCAGGTATTTGAAAGCGAAAAGGCTTGCGTTACTTGTGAGAGCCCACCGGTTCCTGGGCCATTTAAGCTAAACTCATATTCATAAATTCCTCCATCACTAGGTTGTGCAGTAAAACCGATTATCGCACTACTCGGTGAAGGTGAGGGAATAGCTGGGACTAATGCAACTGTCAAACCGACAGGTAATCCATTATCTGTGATTGTGCTTCCTTGCTCTTTCAGTCGTCCTTGCAAGTCATAGCTACGATTTTCATGGCTACCATTACCATACGTCTTTGCTGTAACGAGGTTATCTGCACGGTATGCTATGCCAGAAACAACAGATTGTTGTATACCATTAACCGTTGCATCAATGTTTGAAACGCGACGTAAAACATCACGAGCAGTATTCACAACCCGGCCGCTAGGGTAGATCGTCTGAATAACATTATTATCTGCGTCATAACTGTACTGTGTCGTATAAACGATTCCTTGCTCAGTATGATTTTGTTTTAAAATATTGCTGAATACATCATATTGATAATCTGTTTGACCGCTTTCATCTTGCATTGAACAAAGGCGCCCTACACCTGACCCGCAATTACCTCCTGCATCATAAATAAAATCAACATCTTCCGCTGTTCCGGGGTAATCAACTGCCATTATTCGACCAAGTGGGTCATAGCTATAATTTACGTTAATATCACGCGCATCGGTTAATGAAACAAGATTGCCCGCTTCGTTATATTGATAATTACGCAACCCCCGATCAGGGCTTTCTTCTATAAGCATATTACCCAAATCATCATAACTATAAATTGTGTTCGTTGCGTTAGGGGCTTCTACAGAAACAACCCGATCATTAACATCGTAATCATATTGAGTAACGCCTGACAGTGAATCAATAGAACTGGCAAGCCGATTTAACCCATCATAATGATTACTGGTTGGTACATTATTATTCGGATCAGTTTGGCTAACCAAATTACCGACCGCATCGTAAACCAACTGGGTAATACTCCCCGCGGCATTAATAGAATTAATTCTGTCTTGTTCGTCGTGTGTATAATCAACAACGCGGACAAATAACCCAGATGGATCTTTGGTAACCGTCTGGTTACGGTTACCTTGCTCATCGTAACTATATTCAATAAGGTTATTTAGGTTGTCTGAGATGCTTACTAGGTTTTTCTTTGCATCATAATTATAGTTAAGTTCAACTCCCGTTGGTGTTAAGGTTTTAATCAGTTGGCCAGCAGCAGCATAATTGTATGCTGTGGTGCGTGTTGTTCCTAAAGGCGGCGTAACAGTGGTGCTCACTAGACGTTGCCGGCTATCATATGTGTTTGTTGTTATTAACCCATTGGCATCGGTCATTTCAATTACATTACCAAAAGCATCGTATTGGTTATAAGTCACCACATGTCCCAACGCATTGGTTGCTGTCTTTAACATGCCACGATTATTACCTTGCAAAGACGTATTGGCGTAATAACTTAACGAAGTAATATCAGCAACATCTGTGCGAGGCCCATCTATCTGACTAACACGTCCCTCTGGAGAATATTGAATTGATATTTTTCGCTCGGCAATTGCTGCCCCATCTGGCGCAAAACCAGTGCGCGTAATATTTGTGGGTAATAAAGGATAAAGTGTATTAGCATAAGCAATAACCGTAACAGCTGACTTACCCGCAGCCACACTGGGTCGAGTAATTTTTACAGGAACACGATACTGCGAGTGCCACTCAGTCGTGATAGTTCTGGCCTGTGATGTTCCCGATGCCTCAGTGCGCGATACTTCAAGCCCCCTTGCATTATGAACATACGTCGTTACATTGCCGTTAAAGTCAGTTTTACTTGCAACAAATCCATTTGCATCATAGGTTGTTGAGGCATTCTGTCCTCCACAACTAGCGCAGGGATCGCCGCTAATAACACGACTTTTGTAAACACCATTTATCTTATAAAAACTTTGTGTGCGTGCAGTACCATCCACATCAGTAATCGTTGTTGTACCATCTGAATTGTAGGTATAGGTCGTTTGATCTTGACCACCCGCCCGTTGTCTAATAATGACACGTCCTTGAGTATCATAAGTCCAGGTTGCTATTTGATGTCCGTTTTCATCAATGCTCGCAGTGAGTGCATTTGGAAAATCCAAATCATTATATTGATACTGCTTGCTCGTTCCATCAGGGTTTGTGACATTTTCTAAGTTACCATTGGCATCGTAACCGTATTGATATTCACCTCCATTAGGATCAGTCACCAATACTAGACGACCATTGACATCATACCCAAACGATAACTGACGATTATATTGATTCGTGACTGTATCAAGACGCCCATCTTGGTTATAAGCAAGCGTTTTAATATCTCCATTTTTTTCTAATATTGTGACAAGCTTACCTTCTGCATTATAGTGTTCAACACGTTCGTTCTCATCTGTGTATATCCAGCCTGTTGTTAACCCATTAACATCTTTTTCTTCTTCAAGTGTTGCCTTCACATCAGTGTCAGGTGTCCATGAACTACCTGATGGAACATAATTAAAACTGCGCCCATCTGGACGATGAGCCATTGCAGCAACAACAGGTACATCTGCTGTTGAATTACTCCGCTCAATACTGGCGCTAAAATTATGTTGCCAGTTACTGCCCAGTGTCGAGGTAACGCGGGAACCATTACTATTGAAACTACGGGAAAAAGGAATACCTGACGATGCACCACCACTAGGGATATCTGAAGCACGTTGAAAGTTGTTGCCCGTTGCAGAGTTAGTGCCTTCACTGCCTGCATCGCAGGTTGGGCCATTATTAAGGACTTCATTAAATATCTGAACAACCTGTATAACACGCCGAACTTGATCACTGCATGCTATAGACCAATCTCCTGCTGTATTACGATAAGCGGGATAATAGGCTGCACCAATATCATTTTCATCGGCCCAACCACAAAATTCACAATCAACAAGTATATCTTGACCTGCTCGACATATATTTTCATTTATATCATAATCTTTCGCTGCATCCTTATTATCAAAGTAATGTATAGCACCCGTTATATTATTGCCTGTTTCATAAATACGGTCTACTTCAACTAGGTTTGGCGGCGTTGCTGCTAATAATGTGTTATTCGTAACAAGTAGTAGGAGTAATGCATTTACAGACAATAAGCACTTAAATGATTTCAGAACGATGTTCATCCCCGATTCCTTTTTCTAGTTATTATTACTAATCCTTGCAATTCCATGTATTAAACGCCTCACCCCCCACAAGTTCAACTCAATCCCCTGTAATCATATGCTGATAAATATGTAAGCCTATTCGCCATACTGCTATTTTTTGCTAGACTGAAAGACATAACAACCTCCACATGGTGTGATTATGAAAGGTTTTATATCGTTAATTTTCTTACTCATCGTTGCCGCTGGGGCGGGCTATTATTTCGAGCCTAAGTTCAAGAAAATGGTCGATGAACAATTACTGTATAAATACGGTGCGAAAAGCCATGTTTCATACGGTTATAAATGGCAGGATAAGGATGGGTCTTGGCAGTTAACCCAGCAACCACCAACCGACGGCACACCTTTTGAAAAGATTAAGGTGCGTGATGATTGGAATGTTATGGATGCACCCAAGTCCTCGAACTAGTAGAATAGCGGCTCATTATCAGACGAAGTCAATAAGAGCTTAGATTATGCGTACCTCCCAATTCCTCCTCGCCACGGTCAAGGAAACACCTGCCGATGCCGAGATTATCAGCCACCAACTCATGTTACGTGCCGGTTTGGTACGAAAAATGGCGGCAGGCCTTTATAACTGGTTGCCAACGGGGCTACGTGTTTTACGTAAAGTTGAAGCGATTATTCGTGATGAGATGGAAAATGCCGGTGCGCAAGAGGTATTAATGCCTGTGGTGCAGCCTGCTGAGTTATGGGAAGAATCAGGTCGTTGGGAGCAATATGGCCCTGAGTTGTTACGCGTTCGTGACCGCCATAACCGCGAGTTCTGCCTTGGCCCAACGCATGAAGAAATCATCACCGATATGATTCGCCGCGAGATCCGTAGCTACAAGCAACTCCCTGCCAATTTTTATCAGATTCAAACCAAATTCCGTGATGAGATTCGACCACGGTTTGGCGTTATGCGCTCGCGTGAGTTCATTATGAAGGATGCGTATTCGTTCCATCTTGACGATGCCTCACTGAACGAAACGTATGCAAAAATGCATGATGCTTATACGCATATCTTTACCCGCTTTGGCCTCAAGTTCCGTCCGGTGAATGCCGACTCGGGCAGTATTGGTGGTGCATTGTCACATGAATTCCACGTACTCGCCGATTCGGGTGAAGATGCGATTGCCTTTAGTGATGGCAGTGACTATGCCGCCAATGTAGAAACAGCCAAAGCGCTTCCACCTGTTGGGGAACGCCCAAGCGCTACGCAAGAAATGACGACTGTCGATACACCGAAGCAACGCAGTATTGATGAAGTAAGCGCATTTCTTAAAATAGACACAACGCAATGTTTAAAAACATTGATTGTTGAAGGTGTCGATGAGTCATTAGTCGCGCTTGTACTGCGTGGTGACCATGAGCTAAATGAAATTAAAGCCGCCAAGCACCCGGCTATTGTTGAACCTCTTGTTATGGCAGAGGAAGCACGTATCGAAAAAGAACTCGGTTGTAAAGTAGGTTCAATTGGTCCAGTTGGTTTGGATATTCTGGTCTTGGTTGATCACAGTGCAGCGCATGTTACCGACTTTAGTTGTGGTGCAAATGAAAATGACAAACACCACATCAATGTTAACTGGGGTCGTGATCTCGACGAACCTGATTGCATGGATATTCGTAACGTCGTTAATGGTGACATCAGCCCAGATGGCGAAGGCAACTTAAGCATTGCACGTGGTATTGAGGTTGGTCATATCTTCCAACTCGGTGATAAATACAGTGGTGCAATGAGTGCTACCGTGCTCAATGAAAATGGCAAACAACAAGTGATGACCATGGGTTGTTATGGCATTGGTGTAACGCGTGTTGTTGCCGCAGCCATTGAACAAAATCACGACGACAAGGGCATTATCTGGCCTGAGGCTATCGCCCCTTTCCATGTTGTTTTACTGCCTATGAACATGCATAAATCAGAACGCCTACGCGAAGCGGTAGAAACCCTCTATACTGAGTTAAAGGCCGCCGGTTTTGACGTGCTACTTGATGATCGTAAAGAACGCGCCGGTGTGATGTTTGCCGACATGGAATTAATTGGTATCCCACACCGTCTGGTTTTAGGTGATCGCGGTTTAGATTCGGGAATGATCGAATACAAAGGACGCCGCGATAGCGATTCTATCGATACACCTCTTGAGGATATTGTTAGTTTCTTAAAAGAAAAAATGGGCATGTAGCTAAAGAAAAATAGGATGGGTATGCAGAAACCGTTTCTACTTATTCTACTGTTATTTTCGTGGTCACACTTGCAGGCTGCCACTTTCGAACGGCCTGATGATGAACTACGCGCATTGCTCAGCAAAGCCGTTAATAGTGCCGATAGTTTTGAAGACCGATTTGATGCTGAAGTATGGTTACTTGATATGTCGAGCCGTTTAAAGAAACGTGTTCCTGATCATGCCAAGCGCCTGCGCTTATTAAAACAAATCCACTATGAAGCGAACCGCGCCAAACTGGCACCTGAGTTAGTCCTATCTGTTATTCAAGTTGAAAGTAATTTTGATCGCTGGGCAATTTCAAGAGTTGGCGCACGCGGGCTTATGCAAATCATGCCTTTCTGGTTAAAAGAAATCGGCAAGCCCGACGACAATCTATTTACACCTAATACGAATTTACGTTTTGGGTGTACTATTCTCAGGCACTATTTAGATAAAGAGAAAGGTGATCTTGTACGCGGCCTGGCGCGTTATAATGGAAGCCTTGGTAGTAAACGTTATTCGAACAAAGTATTAAATGCCTTAAGTGATAAATGGTTTAAACGATAACTTAAGGTAGGTTTATTGTTGCTGCCTGCCCTACCCGTAAAATTTCTCCACCACTCGTAAAACGAACAACCACCGAATAGGTTTCAGTGTTTTTAATTGGTTCATAGCCTACTGAAATAAGCGTACCAACAAATTTTTCACCACTAACCGTAACAGACACAGCTTGACCACTCGTTAATTTATTTGCTGTCACAACAGGAACGGCCCCATTGGCATGATAGTGCTCGGTTGCAGCAATGGTGACTAATGGCTCAGCATGCATACGGGTAACTATCGTCTGACCTGGCTGCACATGACGCTTCAAAACAACGGCATCAAATGGCGCGCGGATAACACTGTCCTCTAAATCTTGCTTAGCCGTAATATAATTTGCACTTGCTGTTACATAAGCCGCTTTTGCCGCAATCAAACTATTTTCTGCTAATTGTAAGTCTCTATCAGACAAAACAGTGCGGTCATAAAGTTCTTGGGCACGATCCCATTCACGCTCAGCTTCTTTCAATTTATATTGCGCATCTTTCTTGTTCGCTGTCGCACTGGTCAGTGCCGCCTCAAAACGCGCAGTTTGTAAACGCAACAACACATCGTTTTTATTGACCTTGCTACCTACATTAGCTGACACCGTATCCACTACACCTGAGACGGGTGTACTCATATCGACACGCTGCGACCAATTTATTGTCGCGCTAATATCATCTGCCAGCGAAATATTGGCAAACAACATACTGATAAACAGACCGTTAAACAATCGTTGCTTCATTGTTTTTTCTCCGCTTCAAGCACTGAGGCGTAAACGGTTTTTCCCATTAACGCATCTAGCTGCGCCCAGTGATAGGCGATTTCAAATTCAGTTTCTTTAAAGTAACGCTGTGCCTCAGATATTCGCACCATTGCATCACCCAAATTTGTTCTTGTTTCTAATTCATATAAAGCGCGACGCTGATCAAGATAAAGTTCGCTATACTCAAGTTGCGCATTTGCCTGTTGATACTGCGCTTTTAAATTGCTCAATTCGATCCACACATCAAGTACTGCCTGTTCAACTCTGGCATGGTGACGTGCCAAGTTGGCGCGTTCACTACGAATGTTGGCACGTTCTTTCGCAATGCTTGCACGTGTCTTTCCTCCAGAAGAAAGTGGAATAGTCAGTTGCACACCAATGCGTGCATCATCGCGTGAACCTAATGCCCGATTGCTTTCGCTAAGCTCAAACTCACCGCTTAATAGAGGGTTATCACTTGCGCGTGCCTTTTCAAGCCTTGCCTGTGCCGCATTTAAGCGAGCCTTTGCAGCTTGTAGTGCAGGGTTATTTTTCTGAACCTGAACCATAATCGGTTCCAAATCAGGTAAGTTACGTTTTAGTGATGGTAAAATAGGATCTTCTAATGTTGCTGGAAGATGCCCTATCTGATTCATTGCAATCGCTAATACAGACCGCGTGCTACGTTGTTTGTTATCGCTACGATAACGCTTCAACCTAACTTGTTGATAGGCGTTTTCTAATTCAAGCACCTCAACATCAGATAGCTGGCCAACTGAACGTCTATCGCGTGCTTTGTCTAAAGACACAAAGGCGGTTGCCATATCTTCATTGTCACGAAGATATTCAAGGTCACTCAAGATGACATTAAAATACTGACGCATAATATCGAGACGACGCTGATTACGCGCACTATGCAAACTAATCTTTTCACCTGCAATGGCTAGTTCTGCTGCACGCTCTGCAGCTTCACTACGACCAAAGTCATATAAGTTTTTGTTCACGAACAAACCAACACTACTGTCATTACGCGTTTGAATTGCAACATCACTATTCGGTTCAACGTACCGAAGTCGTGTTTTGATTTCAACATTAGTACCGGTTAATGACTCGGCTTCAAGTTGCTCTGATTCAGCCAGGTCTAATGCGGCTTGTGCTTGTTCTATATCAGGATGATTGGTTTCTGCGCGTTGCAAGGCATATTGAAGTGATATTGTTTCGGGGTATTTTTCTTCAGCTAATGATTGAAGTGAAAATAAACCCAACACACTCGCACACAAAATCTTTAACTGAAGTGTCATGAAATATTTCAACGGCATTAGCCTTATTATTATTTGGCTTTGCGCAGCTCGCGTTTATATTTTGTAAAACGCATTTCTTTATATTTTCCCTCTGCGACAAATTTCCCTAACTGCATAAATTCTTTTACGCCTGATGTTTTACCGATAAACCGAACGACTCGCTTGCCGCTAAAATCATAAAAGGCAATAACAGGTGTAGCGCGCACACGGTTTAATTTAAATGCAAAATCTTTCATGGCCATTGTCTTGCCATCAAAATCAACCATTTCAATGTCACCTTCTATATCAATTGGGAATGCGACAAAATTTTCACGATAATAGTCTTGAACTTCAGGTTGGTTGAGCACCGTATTTTTCATGTAGTGACAAAATGGGCATTCATCCATTTCGAAAAATAGCATGACACCTTTTTTACCATCTTCTTTGGCGATGGCTAATTCTTCAGCATAATCACCAATCGATTGCTGAAAGAAAAACTCATAAGGATCACGAGGCTCACCTGCTTGCAGTCCAGTGATACTCAACAACATAACTAGAAAAATTTTCTGCCATATTTTCATGGTTACATACCCACTTCTATTACTTAACTTATAGCTTAGTCTGACTATGCCTTATCTGCACTGTGTCGATGCACAGTCATGCTGTTTTTCAACCATTAACAGGCAGAAACCGGCTTATCTTTACAGGCCGTTTTCATAAATGATTCGATCATTTCACCTGTTAAAGGCCCAACATTTCGCGCCAGCACGCGACCACTCGGTGATACGATATACGTCGTCGGCAGGGCTGGAACGGGGCCAAGCATGTATTCTGCAGATGGATCACTGCTGCCGCGTAATACGGGGTAGCTAATTAAGTAGGAATCAGAAAAATCGGCTAGTCGAGTTTTAGATAAGGTTTCTGTATTAATCCCCAAGACCACTGCATCTTTGTCTTTATGTCGGTCATGGAAATCAGACAAATCAGGAATCTCTTCCAAACAAGGTGGACACCATGTCGCCCAGTAATTCACCACAACCCACTTACCACGGTAATCAGATAGTTTATGCGTTTTATCTTCAATATCATTAATGCTGAAATCGACAATATCAGCCTGCTCTGCCGCTGAAACCATCATGCTAAGTGCTAACATGGCTCCTATCGAAAATAACTGTTTTACTAACATCTTCTAAATCTCCTAAGCCTTAAAAACTCTACATCTTTCGACAAAATAGTATGATTTCCGTTCACTAGCTGAGTTACGTGCGCAGTTATGCGATAATCAGGCGTATTATACTACAGAAACAAATACTTACAGGATCTAATATGTCAGAGCACAACAAAACACGCATCGAAAAAGACAGTCTCGGTGAATTACCCGTCCCCGACGATGCTTGGTATGGCATTCAAACTGCGCGCGCCATTATTAATTTTCCGATCAGTGGGCGTTTACCCGATACCGATTTTGTTCATGCGCACGTACGTATCAAACGTGCAGCGGCAGCAGCAAACTGCCAACCAGACTGGCTCAGCGAGCAACAACGTGATGCGATTATTACTGCCTGTGACCAGATCCTTGCCGGTGAATACCTAGAGCAATTCGTCGTCGACCGTTTTCAAGCCGGTGCAGGCACAAGCCATAACATGAATTCTAATGAGGTAATTGCCAATCTTGCGAATGTCGCACTGGGAGGGGAAAAGGGTCAATATGATCATGTTAACCCCAACGACCACGTCAACATGGGGCAAAGCACCAACGACACGATTCCAACTGCAATTCGCCTCACGGCACTCGCAAAACTACCAAAGCTACTCGCCGCCATTAATACCATGGCAGATGCCTTTGAAAAACTGGGCAAGCAAGAAGCCGACACGGTAAAAAGTGCACGCACTCACTTACAAGACGCCGTGCCAACAACCTTGGGGCGTGAGTTCACTGCCTATGCATGGACACTGCGTCGTATTGTGACGCAAATTGAAGCCTGTCGTGATCCGCTTTGCCAAATTGGTCTTGGTGGTTCTGCCGCAGGAACGGGTTTGAATACGGCACCTGATTACATCGCCAATGTTGCCAAAGAACTCGCTGCATTAACTAGCGAAGCAATACGCCCTGCTGACGATCTTGCTGCACAAATGCAATCGATGAACGATATCCAAGCACTATCTGCTGCAATCCGCAGCTTAGCGCTTGAACTGACCCGCATCAGCAATGACATGCGACTACTCGCTTCAGGACCTCGCACGGGTATCGGTGAAATCACCCTACCCGCTGTACAACCGGGTTCAAGCATCATGCCGGGTAAAGTAAACCCAGTAATGTTCGAAATGCTCAACCAAGTTTGCTATCAAATACTTGGCCAAGATCATGCCATCGCCATGATGACCCAAGCAGGCCAACTCGAACTCAACGTAATGATGCCTGCACTTGGCTCGGCACTCTTCGATGCAATGGAATGGCTACCGAATGCCATGAATGCCGCAAGCGAACGCAATCTCGATGGACTCATTATCAATCGTGAACGTTGTGCTGAATTCCTGCATAGCAGCGTTGCACTTGCCACCTTGCTCAATACCCATATTGGTTACAATAAAGCCGGTGATATTGCTAAATTATCTGAAAAGACAGGGCGTCCTGTACGTGACATCGTTGCCGAGCAAGGGTTAATGGATATTGAAGACTTCGATGCGATTGTATTAAAGGCTGCAAGAGATGGGATTGTTGAATAATTACTATTTACCAACAACGTTTCAAATAATTATGTGAACTTGATTCATTACTCACAGAACCCTTATCAGGCTTCATTGTGAGTACTCTACCTATCTCCGATAGGTCAGGGCAAAAAAAAGCCCCGCAATGCGGGGCTTTTTCATGAAACTAAAAAAAGCGACAGATTAACGAGCAAGGTACGCTGCATCTGAGTCTTCAGCAACACCTACCGCCCAAGCACCACGTGTCTTAGCATGGTTGATTGCCGCATCAATATCTGCAGATGATGCACCACGGTCAATATCAAGAGCTTGTCCTGGGTAAATTAGGTCAGCATCTTTAATTTGGCCACGGTTCGCTTTGTAGATTAACGGCCATTGGTATGGGTCGCCATAAACACTGCTGTTGCCAGCAATCGACCAAAGGCTATCACCTTTATCAACTGTGTAAACTGAAGAGCTAGTGCCTGAACCAGCACGTTCTGCTAATGCTTGTGCGTAACCAATTTCACCTTGACGGCGAGCCTTAGTTGCTAACTTAACACACTTGTCGCCGCCGGCTTTCTTGGCTTTTTTCATGATTTTCTTAATATCACGCCATTCGCCACCAACACTGGCCGCTTTCTTACGAGCAGCCTCAGCACGAGCAAGTTCTTTTTCACATGCGCTAGGGCCTTTAGCTTGAGGTGCAGCAGGTTCAGATTGCTCTTGTTGTGTACTTGCACAACCAGCACTGAATGCTAGGACAAATGCCATCATGCTGGTATTTTTAAGAAAGTTGGTGGTTTTCATTGTTTTAACACTCCAAATGCCGTTATTTACGGCTAAATTCATTATTCTTCTACGCCAAAATCGCGCCTGTAAAAACAGCACTATATATAGTTAAAAACTAGCATCGACCATGTGAACCTGTCAAGCAAGAAACGTGTCCAAGGTCTCGAAATAGGTGAGTTTTTTCCATTTATCCGGTCGAACAACCCTCTTCATCCATTCGGCTCTAAATTAGACCATGCAACTATAGGATGGAGAGCAGGCAACAGGTACACTATAACCCCTTTTTAGCGACTGGTTTAAGCCATATGTCAGTAAAAATCTACCACAATCCGAACTGCAGTAAATGCCGCCTGACCATGGAATTACTCGACGAAGCAAATATCACGCCGGATGTCGTTGAATATCTGACATCGCCGCCGAGCCGTGATGAGTTGACCGAAATACTGGCTCTACTCGATATGTCGCCTCGCGAGCTCATGCGCACACATGAAGCAGAATATGCGGACAACAGCCTTGATGATGAATCCCTGAGCACTGACGACTTAATTGATGCGATGATTCGCTTCCCGATTTTGATCGAACGCCCTATTGTCATTAACAATGGCAAAGCAGTAATTGGTCGCCCACCTGTTAACGTAAAAAAAATTATTTAAAGAACCTAATATGAGCACAATATTAATTTTATATTACAGTCGTCACGGTGCGACTGCCGACATGGCTCGCCGAATTGCACGTGGCGTTGAAGAAGTCAGTGGTATGGAGGCCTGCTTACGTACCGTGCCTGCTATTTCCAGCGTGTGTGAAGCAGTAGAGGATTCTATTCCTGAATCAGGCGATCCCTATGTCATACTGGATGATCTGCGCAATTGTTCTGGTCTCGTATTAGGTAGCCCAACCCGCTTTGGCAACATGGCGGGCGCCATGAAATATTTTCTCGATTCCACTAGCCCACTTTGGTTAGAAGGTGCATTAGTGGATAAACCCGCGGCTGTATTTACATCGACTTCCAGTTTACATGGCGGCCAAGAAAGCACCCTGCTTTCCATGATGTTGCCGCTAATGCATCACGGTATGGTGATGTTGGGTTTACCATACCCAGACAGTGATTTAATGAATACAAAAACCGGTGGCACGCCTTATGGCCCAAGTCATCTAGCCGGCACCGAGAATAAACACCCATTGTCTGATGATGAGATTAGTCATTGCCAGTTACTCGGCAAACGCATTGCAACTATTGCAACATCACTCGAAAAGAAATAAGCCTATGAATAGTCGTTTCTTTTATAACCTTGCTTTGCTTGGTTACTTTGGTCTTTTTATTTTATTATCAGCATGGACTATTTACCTTGCACCACCGACCATTTTCCCGATCAGTATTGTGTTGCTATTTTATGTTGGACCTTTATTGATTCCACTGCGCGGCCTTTTAGATGGCAAACTTTACACCCACGCCTGGGTGCATTTTATGGCGTTATTTTATTTCACCATTGGTGTGATGATTGCCGCCGGAAATGAGGCGGAAAGAATCTATGCCATAGCACAAATACTATTTAGCATTATGATGTTTATTGGTTCAATGATGTATGTTCGCTTTAAAGCTCGCGAAATGAGACAAGAAAATAATCAGGAGTGATTATAAAAATTTTTTAACAAAGGGAATGGTTAGTTTACGTTGTGCTGCCAGCGATTCATGATCAAGTTTTTCTAATAAATTAAAAAGTGTATTTGTATCACGCACACTGCGCTTTAAAATATAAGCCACCACATCATTCGACAATTCCATACCACGTGCTTTAGCACGACTTTGCAGAGCTTTGGCTAAAGCCGTATCATCCAGCGGTTCAATTCGGAATACCAAACCCCAAACCAACCGCGACTGTAAATCTTTTAAGGTGATACCCAGTTCTTCAACTTTGGCATTAGACGAAACTAACAAGCAACCACTGTTATCACGAATTCTATTATAGAGATTAAAAATTGCCGTTTCCCATTCTGTATCTCCAGCAATAGCATCAACATCATCGATGCAAATCACATCAAGCTGCTCCATCCCCTCAAGTGCAGCAACCGGCATCGATTTAATATCACGCATGGGTAAATATGCTGCTTGCAAGTGTTGTTGTGTTGCAGCATGACATACTGCTTGCAGGCAATGACTCTTACCTGAACCGTTGAAACCATAAAAGAAAATAAAGTGCTCACCTTGACTGTTCGCACACTGGCGTAGCTCGGCAATTAACTGATGATTTCCATCTGGATAAAAATTTGTAAAGGTGGCGTTATCGCGCAACCCAATATGTAAAGGAAGTTGTACCGACATAATAAAATCTTAACTATTAACAACCATCATCACAGTCAGTCGTTTCAACTGTTTTTTGTCGGCCATATAAATCACTATTACGGTATTCCTTATGAACATAACGAATGATAACCATCACAACAGCCGCTGCGGGTAAAGCCAACAAAATACCAAAGAAACCAAATAACTGACCAAACGCGGCAATCGAGAAAATAACCGTGACAGGATGTAAGCCGATGCGATCACCAACCAAAAGCGGCGTTAAGATAAAACTTTCTAATACTTGGCCAATGCCGAATACAGCAGCCACTGGCCACAATTGCGAAATACTATCGAATTGAAATAGCCCTGCAATGACAGCCAAACCAACGCCAATAATAACGCCAAGATAAGGTACAAAGCTCAGCACACCCGCAGTCATGCCGATCAGTAACGCGTAATTTAATCCAATTGCCCACAAACCCAATGAATAAAATAAACCTAAGCCTAGCATCACTAATAACTGCCCGCGCATAAAGGCACCGAGCACCTCATCTGCGTCACGACTTAACATTGAAACCAGTGGTTCAATCTTGGCGGGCAGTAAATCGTGAACCTGAGCAACCAACTTATCCCAGTCACGTAAGAAATAGAATGTGACCACAGGGATTAAAATAATATTGGCAATAACCGCAACCAACGTTGTGCCTGAATGAGTAATTGATTTAACAATCTGTACAGCAAAGCCACCTGCTTGTTGCCAGTTCTCTTGCACTATTTTTTTCAAGTTACCGACATCAGGTACTTCAGCTAAATTAAAACGCTGTTGCACCCATGGCATCGCAACATTTTGTAGCCAGTCAATGTAAGCAGGTAAGTTAGCAACAAACACTGCAATTTGATCAGAAACAAGTGGTACTAATATCAATAGCAAAATAAGCGCAAGCAATGACAAACAACTGAACACCAACAAGACTGCCCAGGTGCGTGCTATTTTATATGTCTCTAAACGTTCAACAAGCGGATCACTAATATAGGCAAGCAGTGCGGCAACTAAAAACGGGGTGAGAACCGGTGCCAACAAATACAATAAGGCACCTGTCGTCAGGAGTACCGCAAGAATTAGCCATGAACGTGTATCAGTCACAATGATTATCCCTGTTATTATTTTTCATCTTCAATAACTGCTATTAATTCGCGCGATGTTTCACCGCACGATGTGTCCATCGATAAACATAATCCACACCACTATACACTGTGGTGAATAAGACTAACCAAAACATACTTTGGAGTATGTTTTCTGGTAATGCATAAAGCCCAACATGTAGCACAACTATTAGTATTAATACGATCTGTGCAAAAGTATTGAACTTACTTATGATGCTTGGCTCAGCCTCAAAGACATCAATACGATGATGATAGAGTAATGCACCTAATATGATCACCACATCACGTAAAACAATAACGGCCACTAACCAAATCGGCACATACCCCATCCATGCCAAGGTAATATAACAGGATACTTGTAATAATTTATCTGCTAATGGATCTAAGACAGAGCCCCACCAACTTTGCCAATGAAACTGTCGTGCTAAAAAGCCATCTACCGCATCACTGACACCTGCGACAGCAAATAATATCAACGCCCATGTAAACTGCTCTTCAAGCAATAGCCATACAATAGGTGCGACCAAGATGATTCGTACCACAGTAATTAAGTTAGGTATTAAACTATAATTCATCGCAGTAACCGGAAAGTAATATCAGGTTTAGTAACGGCATTGCCATTAACAACTGGCGTAGTCACTGCTGTGTTAATAGGAGCGACTTTTGTTTCTGCCAATGCCAATATGCTTTGACTGCTCAGGCGAACCGATTGCAATAGGCTTTGTTGATCACCGCGTACTTCTATTTTATATAAAATATTATCGCCGTTTATCTGATCGGGTTTAATTCGTATTACTCCATCCAAACCAGCAAGAAATCGATCACTACGCGCATAATCCTCAAGATTAAATACATCCATCACCAACACAGTGAGTTCACCGGGATTATTACTTGGTGCGCGCACAAAATTACTCGCCAAGTTAGATGCCGTACCATCAATACCAAAGCTTAGGCTTTGCTCAAAATCACCTTGCTGTGACCAGTGTAATTCACGGCCATCAAGATGCAATGTCCAACGCCCTTCCCAACGATTATTCTCCATATCTCGCAAGCGCCCAACCAAAATTGCGTCCGCAGCATAACGCTCAGATGCGGCCAAGACGGATTCCTGAAACCCACCCAAAATATCAGTGACTTTCACACGTTGCTGATCTTCTAAATCATAAAGCGGTAAATCAAGTGGGATGCCGCGTCGAGTGGCTTGCTCAATAACAAATTGGGTGAATCTCGAGTCATCACTGCTACCAAGCAATTTTCGTTGACTACCTTGTTCAACCACCAACCACGCCAATGTAACAGGACGTCTATGCCCCCAAATTGGTACACCAATTGCGCGTAAAGCTTTGTCCAAAGAAATTTGGTCAAAACGCACCCATAGATATTGCTGGTTTTGCACAACACCCGTCACAGGATCAGCAGCGAGTTTGGCGCTACGATAACGATATTGTTGTAAATATTGGCTGCTGCGGCTAAGTATCTCAGGTATCCCTGGTGATAAGGCAACTTGTCCGTTACCTGATATCTTGATAAGCACCTCGGTGAGTGCCGCGCGGATACTACTTCGACGTTCGGCTCTCCCTTGGCTCGTGACCGCCAACTCTGCTGCGTAAAGCCCATCCACTTCCACGGCCTGTAAATTGGCCGATACTGCCCAAAGCCACCAGCCCATCAATATATAAGGTATAATGCGTGTCGATTTGTACATACGCCATGATTATAACGCATCTACAGCGATTTCATGCATTGCACTACCCGAGTCGCCCCGATACCATACGCCCCCTAACATTTTGGAGCTATAAACGTGAACCAGAAAGACCAATCTGCCAATAAAGACGGAAAATCTTCTCCAACATCATTAAGTTACCGCGATGCCGGTGTCGATATTGATGCAGGTAATCAACTTATTGACCGTATCAAGCCTATTGCTGCGGCAACCAAACGTGATGGCGTTGTCAGCGGTCTCGGTGGATTCGGTGCTTTATTTGAGATTCCAAGCCACTACAAACAACCCATTTTGGTTTCTGGTACAGATGGCGTCGGCACTAAACTCAAACTCGCGATTGATTTGAATCTACACAGCACCATTGGCATTGATTTGGTTGCCATGTGTGCCAATGACCTTATTGTGCAAGGCGCTGAAGCACTGTTCTTCCTCGATTACTTTGCCACCGGCAAACTTGATCTCGATACAGCCAGCGATGTTATCAAGGGTATCGGTAAAGGTTGTGAACAAGCCGGTTGTGCACTCACAGGCGGTGAAACGGCCGAAATGCCAGGCATGTATGGCGAAGGTGATTACGATCTTGCCGGCTTCTGTGTCGGTGTAGTCGAGCGTGACAAGATTATTGATGGCACTAAAGTGGCTGCAGGTGATGTTATTTTGGGTATTGCCTCATCCGGCCCCCATTCAAACGGCTACTCATTAGTACGCAAAATAATTGAAGTCAGTGGCGCATCATTAAACGAAGATTTTAATGGCACACCATTAGGTGAAACCCTGCTTGCTCCAACACGCATGTATGTTAAACCGCTGCTAGAACTATGCAAACAAGTTGATGTGCATGCCATGGCACATATTACTGGTGGTGGTTTACCAGAGAATCTACCACGCGTGCTTCCCGATAATGCCAATGCAAAAATAGATACGCAGAGCTGGCAACGTCCGGCTATTTTTGAATGGCTACAAGAACACGGCAACGTCGAAGATTTTGAAATGCTACGCACCTTTAACTGCGGTATCGGCATGGTCGTGTGTGTTGCAGCAGCCGATGCAGAAAAAGCAATTGCGGTTATTACCGAACAAGGCGAACAGGTTGTTAAAATCGGTGAAATCACTGCTGGCGATGCCGACAGCCCACGTGTCATTCTCGATTAAATTAATAATATGATGACAAGCGCATCACACACACCGATGCCGGTGGTAGTACTAATCTCAGGTAGTGGATCAAACCTACAAGCCATTATTGATGCGGCTCACTCAGGATACTGCCCAATTGATATTAAAGCGGTTATCAGCAACCGACCTGATGTTAAAGGCCTTGAACGAGCACGCTTAGCCAATATTGAAACTCAAATTATTGACCATACACAATTTGGTGGTCGGGAAGCCTTTGATAAGGCATTAATAACGCAAATAGATCGGTACCAACCTGTATTAGTGATACTCGCTGGCTTCATGCGTATTCTTACCAACGAATTTGTTGAGCACTACACTGGGCGATTACTCAATATTCATCCTGCCCTACTACCCGATTTCCCCGGTTTAAATACACATGAACGTGCGCTCAAATCTGGTGTCAAACAACATGGTGCCAGTGTGCACTTTGTAACAACCGAAGTTGATGGTGGCTCCATTGTTCTTCAAGCAAGTGTCCCAGTAAAAGCAGATGACACCGCCGAAACACTTGCCGCCAACGTTTTACAACAGGAACATTTGATCTATCCTTTAGTCATAAAATGGTATGCTGAAAAACGTTTAGTACTCGACAATAACATGCCTTTTCTTGATAAAAAGGAATTACCCGCCACAGGCTTAGATTATGCAGAGGTTACAAAAAACTAATTCCACACGCTGTAACCAGCCATTAATATCACTGGTAATCTGTTGGCTTTGTCTTACCAGTAGTGCCACACTACTTGCTGAACATGACTTCACCCCTTTTACTGCAACCTATACAGTCAGTCGCAACAATACTGAAGTCGGTATCCGCATACACCAACTCTCGCAACAAAACGGACAATATCTTTACAAAGCTAAAATGCACACTGTTGGACTTGCGCGCCTCTTTAAATCAGGCGAGGTCACTGAACAAAGTCAGTGGCACTTAAAAGACAAAAAAATTATTCCAATTAAGTATGAATATACTGATAGCAGTGATAAAGAACGCCATACCTTGCTTAAATTTGATTGGCCAAATCATTCTGTTACCAACCATGTTGGTAAAAAACCATGGATGATGAATATTCCCGAAGGCACACAGGATAAATTTGGTTACATGATTACACTCATGCACGATTTACAACACGGCAAAAAAAATCCTGAATATAAGATTGCCGATGGTGGCCGCTTAAAAACCTACCAATTCAAAACATTAAAAACAGAACTGGTTGAAACACCATTTGGCTCATTTGAGGCACTCAAATTACAACGCACCCGCGTTGGTAAAAAAAATCGTATTACCTATATTTGGTGTCTACCCGCAAAGAACCACCTTCCCATTAAAATTGAGCGACACAAAGGCAATAACGTCTACACAATGGAATTAACGCATTTAAAGTAGCAATCTAAATGCTGTATAAACAAAAACTGTAATTTTCTCAATCTATTACGTAACAGTATTGCAAGCTGCAACTATTGACCCCATTACTTATTCTGTGAAATCCTCATAACCATTGACTAATAACAATAATAACAAGTCAATTCATCAATATTTGGAAGCAGTATATGTACATGCAACTGTGCGTCGTACATCATTAACATGGAGAAGGAAAAATGAAAAATCTTTTTAAATTAAGCCTAGTATCACTACTTGTAGTAACACCCGTATTAGTAACAGCAAGCCCTACCGAACAAGATGACCGTGCCGTCAGCGGCACGATTGTGTGTGGTGGTAATCACACAGATCGTCTCGGTAATACTGAGGCCCAACGCACTAGCTACATATGGCGTAACTATAATGATTCACTTTCTATCAATATCAACCGCCTAACTATCTATGATGCAACTGGCGCTGTGCTTGCTGACCACGACGCAGTCTCTTTACCTCGTTCATTTAACCGCGTCATGGGCGCAGGCGACAACACCTTGGAGCCTTTCCAAACTGCACAATATCGTTCTGGCGATTTACTGGGCGCAACTTTAACAAGAAATAATCGCCCCATTTCTGTTCGCATTGAATGGTCTGCCGAGTCAAGAGCCCTCATACCTGAAATGAGTTGGGTGAGAACAGCTCGCCGTCAAGAAATCAGCTTCGATGAGTTTGGAAACCAAACAACTCGTAGCCGAGAAGATCGTGCACGTCATGCCTTTCATTGCCGCAGCATTGCAATTAACGAAGGTAAGAAACATGATGACGATGATGATGACGATTAATATTTAATCGTTATACTATGTGGGCAGCGAACGACGTTGCCCACATCTATTTAAAACTTTCTCTAATACCCACTTCCAACACATTTATTTCGCGGTATACTATTCCTAAAACAAGGAATGTATAACATGGATACGGTCGCACTCATTATCCCCACTGCGGTATTAGTAAGCCTGACTTATATCGTCAGCCTTTCTTTGGTCTTTTATCGGTTTTATCTCGTTCGAACAGGTGGCGTTCATCCTGGCTATTTCAAATTAAATAAAGGTGGCAAACCACCTAAACGGCACGACACACTCGAGCACAATTACAGCAACCTATTTGAAGTACCGATACTTTTTTATGCCATTGTTGCGATCGCTATTGCCACACAACACATTGATGAGACCTTAGTAGTGCTTGCATGGGTATTTGTCGGGTTTCGTATTGCCCACACCCTGATACATGTTAGTTATAACAACATACTCCATCGACTCACGGTTTTCTTTGCGGCTTATGTTGCCGTTGGTATCATGTGGGTTAGAGTGGTCAGCGATATTATTAATATGACAGTCAATTAAAAAAATAATATTTTATTCCTCAGAATCCACATGCGTCCGTGCAAAAAGAATGTCCTTCTCAACCCAAATGGAAACTTTAATGCCTCGCTCATAGACCACGATTGGCATATCATTTTGTCCAATATCAGGCAGCTCACCAAATGTATCGCGTATATAAGGAGCCTGATACACCGTATCAACGTTTCCTGACTTCATACTCGCAATACGCAGCTGAGCTGCTTTATAACCCTGTAATGAGCAATAACGTCCCCCTATTAATGTGCTTGTATCATTTATATTCAAACTCGCTATCGGTGAAAATTTTAATTTATTAAAATACTTGCGAATATCAATTAGTGAATCTGTCGATACCTCTAAAGGTTTTAATTTTAGATGGTTACGCACAACCTCACCTGCAATAAGCTGTGGCATTTCAACTGATTTATTTGGCGAAGTAGTAATAAGAAAAACAGCCATCACCGCAACCATTGCCGTTGCTACGACCAAATACCAAGGACGTTGTTTAATAGTGTTTTTATTTGTTTGTTGATTATTTAACAGCCCATGTAAATTATATAATTGCTTAGAGGACAGTTCGTGTTCATCCAACTTTTTATTAACGGCTTGCTTTAAATCAGTTTGTGATGATAATGGTTTCATAATAAAGCTCCTTCATTTAAAGAGCTATCAGTCTTTTTAATTCTATTACGTAATCGATATATTTTTGACAGCACTGAACCTCGTGGCATCTCTAGTTCAATAGCAATGTCATTTGCGCTCATACCTTCTACTGCCCATAAAAAAATAATTTCACGCTCAACTATATCAAGTTCTTTCCATACTGTATCTAATTGTTGCGCTGTAATCACAACATCTTCAAGCAAGCGGACATCAATACTCACAGCGTCTTCGAGAACGTCCAAGGTAACTTCAGGAAAACGATTACGATGTCTATATTGGTCAATATAACGGTTACGCATAATACTACGAATATATCCCATACTCGCAGCATCACTAACAGGTGGCTTATTTAAATATAATTCTAATGCATCTTGTAATAAATCATACGCTTGTGCCTCATTATGCGACAAGCTAATACCATAACGATATAATTTTTGTAAATGTTCATCTTTGAACATCATATACTACTTCCCGTTGAAACTCGGAACCCAAGTAACCATCCATATTGTATACCTAATTGTAGAAACTGAACCTTTTTATACGTATCATTTAATAATAGACGATACAACGATGCATCTTTCTTAATCGATAATAGAAGCTCAAAATGTTCTTTATTGACATGGCGAATAACAATATTTTGAGACTCATCACGACAGATACATAAATAGGCTTGTTCATCTAGGCTCTGAATAAGTGAGATATCTTGTGACTTTTTATGTGCATTCCATAATTCAAATATAGGATACGCTGTTGAAAATAATTCTAATGAATTATTAATGACTATATTAAGGGATTCCGGATCATGCTCTTCTATTTTACTTGTATCAACAAGGTCTGTGCGATGTACCGTGCATGCTTGCATTGACTGTTCTATTAGCCATTCAAATTTTGCGAGATCCGATAAATAGGCATAATCAGTTAATGATGGGTGTTGGTTAACTTCATATTCAAGATAACGAGGAAAATCTTTGCTTATTTTATTAAGATCGCCTGATAATTCAGAATTGTTCCATGCATAGTCACGTGCGAATGTTGCAAAACAGGCCTTACCAACTATTTCCTCACAAACTTGAAACGTTAATGCTAAGGCGTTGATAAAACCACCGGATATATTGTGGCGATAAATCAATAATCGTTCTCGTGAAGAAAGATTACCATGCTCAACAAACATCTCGCAGGCACGAGAAAATACTACCGCGCTTGCTGTTGGTAAAAGTGCACTGGCAAACAAATTCTCACATTCATGAAGGTTCATGATACTGAGCCGATCAAAATACTAATTTTTTCATTTGCTATATCATTTGCCAGATCTGCTTGGTACAACAATGATTCAAAATCTGGTAAATTATTATCCCATTCAATCAATGTTGGGATATGCGGATTAATTTGTATCACCTCAGCATATAGCTGCCATACAGCTGGCATTACTTCTTTATTATGCGCATCTAATAAATAATCACCACGATCGTCATAACCACCTAGGTGAATTTCGGCTACCTTGTCATAGGGTATTGTCGCCAAGTATTCTCGAGCATCAAAGCCATGATTAACGGAATTCACATAGACATTATTAATATCGAGTAATAATTTGCAATCTGTCCGCCATGACAATTCTGCTATAAATTCAGCTTCTGAAATCGTTGAATCTCGGTACTGTAAGTAGCTCGATATATTCTCAACAACCAATGTTGTACCAAGAATATCCTGAACCTGTAAAATACGTTGTGTTAAATGTTCAAGTGCTTCATCGTTATATGGCATTGGTAACAAATCATGAAAGTATTTTTCACCAACATAAGTAAATGCAAGGTGGTCAGATACCCATGCTGGTTCATAGCGTGTCATCAGTTGGCGAAGATCTTGCAAATACTCTCTGTCTAGCGGACCAACCGAGCCTAAAGACATGCCGACTCCATGAAATGTAACAGGGTATTCTGCCCTTACTTGATCAATTTGGTGCAACAATGGACCATTTGTTTGCATATAATTATCTGTAAGCAATTCAAACCAGGAAACATTTGGCTTATTATTAATAATATAAGGCAAGTGTGGCTCTCGTAAGCCGATTCCACATTGCGAAACCAATTCACAAGAGCCAACCAAATTGGACTCCGGTTTAGTGGAATCTATGGGCATTATTTTTTGGCCGGTTTAATCTTGGCGACCTTGCCACCAACGATCTTGGCGCAGGTCCCCTGAGGAACATATACCCATTCATTCGGATCATTATCGGCTGATGCCATTCCTGAACAGCCATGTTTACCATTCAACGCGCCGCAGTCATTTTTACCTTGCTTTGCAATTCCCCCACATTTTTCCCAAAATTGAGGTTGATCTGGCACAGCCTGTACTGCCGTTGTGTTCAATAGTACGCCACCACTCAATAAACTGACCATTGCGGCCTTTGCTAAAACGTGTTTATTCATTCTCATTTCTCCTAAATTAGAATTAGTGTCACTAACTAGTGACGAATGAAAATGCAGTTTGATTGCAAATAATTAAATTTTTATTGCTTCAAACGGTAGCCTGTCTTAAACATCCACCAAACGGTGGCTAAACACATCACTAAAAATGCCGAAATCATTGCTAAGCTTACAAAAACGCTCACATCAGACACTTCAAAGAAGCTCCAGCGGAAACCACTGATAAGATAGACAACAGGGTTAAACCATGTCACCGTTTGCCATGCCGGTGGCAACATTTCAATTGTGTAGAAGCTACCACCTAAGAAAACCAATGGTGTAATCACCAGTAAAGGGATCAGTTGCAATTTCTCAAAATCAATCGCCCACAAACCAATAATAAAGCCAAACAGACTAAATGAAATACAGGTCAGAATTAAGAACAACAACATCCACACTGGATGTGCAATTTCGAGTGGCACAAAGAAACCTGCTGTACCGAGAATGATCATGCCAATAATAAATGACTTGGTTGCTGCTGCCCCCACATAGCCAATCATTATTTCAACAAATGAAATAGGTGCCGATAAAATTTCATAAATAGTGCCGGTAAATTTGGGGAAGAAAATACCAAACGAAGCATTCGCAATACTGTGAGTTAATAATGCGAGCATGATGAGTCCGGGTACAATAAATGCACCATATGAAACACCTTCAACCTGCTCAATACGGGAACCAATTGCCGCCCCAAACACTACAAAATACAACACAGTAGAAATAACCGGTGAAGCAAATGTCTGCAAAATGGTATTCCAAGATCGCAGCATCTCATGTTTATAAATTGCTTTAATCGCATTAAAATTCATGACTTACTCTTTAACAAATCAATAAATATATCCTCTAAGGACGACTGTGATGTATTAACATCTTTCATCACTAACCCTGCTTCGGCTATTGCATTGAATAGTTCCGCAACCCCCGTATCCGATTTATGTGGATCGTAGGTATAAATAAGTTGTTCGCCTTCTGGCGACAATTCTAATTCCCAAGACGCAAGCGGTACAGGAACAGCTTCAATTACCTTATCGAGCTCAATACTTAATTGTCGCTTACCTAATTTGTGCATTAAGGCCAATTTATCATCAACCACCAACAACTCACCGTTATTAATAACACCAACACGGTCCGCAATTTCTTCTGCCTCTTCAATGTAATGCGTCGTTAGGATGATGGTCACGCCCGATTTCTGCAAACGTCTTACCAGCGACCACATATCCTTACGCAACTCTACATCAACACCGGCCGTTGGTTCGTCTAAAAATAGAATGTCAGGTTCATGAGAAAGTGCCTTGCCAATCAAAACTCTGCGTTTCATCCCACCTGAGAGCGTTAGCAATAAACTGTCTTTCTTATCCCACAATGACAAATCTTTCAGTAATTGCTTAATATAGGCAGGATCTGGCTTTTTACCAAATAGGCCTCGACTAAAACTGAGCGTATTCCATACCGTATCAAATGCACCCAATGTTAGCTCTTGTGGAACGAGCCCTATTAATTCACGTGCAGCACGAAAATCACTCACATTATCATGGCCAGCAACAACTACCCTTCCCGAACTAGCGTTCACAATGCCACAAATAGCCGAAATCAAGGTCGTCTTGCCTGCACCATTTGGCCCAAGCAACGCCAATATTTCGCCTTTGTTAATATCCAAGCTCACATCGTTAAGGGCTTTAAAACCACTGATGTAAGTTTTAGATAAATTAGAGACAGATACGATAGTTTTCATAATAAGTTCCACAGGATACAGAACATTGACCTAGGTGTGTTAATAAAGTTCAGATATAAAAATGTTGACGTTTATAAGTAATAGGCTTTTACTTAACAAATACCAATGTGACCACATATCAAAGGACTAGAAATGAACGCATTCAGAACCACTATCATCTCTGCAACAGCAGCACTTATATTCGTATTACCGAGTCTAACTAATGCGGAAAATCACCACGCCAAGTCACCTACATTTAAATCAACACAACTCACTGACAATATTTTTATGTTGCAGGGAAAAGGCGGAAACCTTGGCTTGATCAAAGGCAAAGACGGCCTATTGTTGATTGATGCTGATTACAAGGTTATGTCTAGTGCACTTAAAACGGAACTTGCCAAACACGGTGGTGTGGAGAAGCTAAACTATTTAGTTAATACACACTGGCATGGCGATCATACACAAGGTAACCATGCACTTGGGCACCACGCAAGAATTATTTCTCATGAAAATGTTCGAAAAAGACTAGCACGCAGGGAGGAAATCAAATTATTTAAAATGATTTCAGAACCATATCCTAAACATGCATTGCCTTCTGTGACCTATGACTCTCAAATGTCTTTATATATTAATGATGAAGAACTTGAAATAGTACATTTTCCCAGTGGTCATACTGATGGTGACTCAGTTGTCTTTTTTAAGAATGCCAACATCGTGCACATGGGTGACCACTTCTTTGCAGGCTTCTATCCCTTTGTCGATGTTTATCACGGTGGCAATGTTTTGACCATGGCAAAAAATATTAAGACCATCCTTGGCATGATTGATGACAAAACCAAGATCATCCCCGGCCACGGCCCGCTTTCAAATAAAGCCGATCTGCAAGCCTTTCACAATATGTTGATTGAAACCTCTGCTGAGGTGAAGGCCATGAAAGACAAGGGGCTTTCTCTTGAGCAAATTCAAGCTAAAGGCCTATCGAAGAAATGGGATAGCTGGGCAGCTAAAAGTTTCTTCCCTGCAACAGTTTGGATAAGTATTGTGCATAGTAGCCTATGACCGAAAATAAAAGTGATATAGAAGCCCCCAAAACACAGAGAAGCAGTTCGGCTGATAAACTGGCATTAATTTCTGAACAGCGTTCGGCGCTAGAAGAAATTGTTAAAATCAGCCTTGCAGTAAACCGCTTACAACACGGTCTTCAGGCCGTGTTGTTACTAGGTAAACCCACATCAAGAATTTCCTCATCATATTTAAAAAAATATGATGCCCTTAAATCCAGCATAAGCAACCAGCCCAACGACAAACTTGAACATTCGCTTGAAATCCTTGATACCTACATCAATGGCGCAATGCAAAAGCTTATCGATATAGTTGACCAAGGCGAACAACATTTAAGCGAGCATGACTCTGGGTTATTCACACTTAATGATATACACGAAAACATTCACCAAGAACTAGAAGACTTCCGCCGCAAATCACAAACCGCCGTTGTGATTCGCCTGCTACTTCGTGAACGCGGTATTCAAACACAAGAACTCACACTGGCAGTCCCAGAAGAAATAATTGTTGAGAAAATTTCAGATCTCAACAACAAAGAAAAGAAATGTCGTAAACGCATACATGCTGAAATAATTGTTATGGAAAAAGCCATTAACAACATCCTTAATGATCCAAGTATGCCCGAGTCGGTTAAAGAAGAAATGCAGCTAACACTCAGTTCACTAAATAAAAACCTAGATCATCTGCTTGCAGGTAAGCCACTTGATGATTTACCGATCGTGTTTGAAATAATAGAAATGGGTACAGAAGAAGACCATACAAAAGCATTTACGCCAACCAGCCTGCCTAGTGAAGCCCCTGTTGACACCCCTGTTACCAAGAAAGACATTTATAAAAAAAGAGCCAAACGCAGTCTTATAGTGCGTTTGTATGAATGGGTACGAACCCCATTAAATGTTGGCTGGAAAGACATAGATAAATACAAATAAATTAAGAATGAATAAGTTCAGTTCGCGCCGTCTATTTCAATTAGTGCTCATTTTAAAAAAAATAGTAAAGGTCGTTCCATAACCTGGAACACTTACTACCTGAATATCACCTCCCATTAGCCTGACAAGATCTCTGCTGATAACCAGCCCGATACCAGTCCCTTCAACAGAAGTGTTCTCAGCGCCTAAACGCTCGAAAGGATTAAACAATTTGCTTAATTGCGCCTCATCAAGTCCTATCCCTGTATCAGTAACCGATAAACAAACATCACCATTATCACGATTAGAACTTGCAATGGTTAAGCTACCACCTTCAGTATTGTATTTAATACCGTTGGAAAAAACATTAATAAGCACTTGTTTCAAGTAGGTATAATCAGCAGAAATTTTTTGCTCTTCGGTGAAATTATTTATAAGTGTAACGTTTTTCTTTTCGGCGAGACCAGACATTAATGTAACGCACTCATCAATACATTTCGTTAAATCAACGACTTCTATTGAAACATCCAGTGTTCCCGATTCAATATGCGATAAATCAAGAACCTGATTAATGAGCTCAAGCAGATGATTCCCTGCATAAATAATTTCATTAACATGTTTTAACTGTCCCTCATCTAAACTCTTCTCCTTGTTCATTCTTACTATCTGAGCATAACCAAGAATCGCATTCATCGGAGTACGTAGCTCATGACTCATATGTGATAAAAATTTAGATTTGGCAGCATTTGCTTTTTCAGCACTTTCCTTAGCGTAACGTAATTTCTCAACAGTCACAGAAAGTTCCATCGTCCTGGCAGCGACTTCGCTTTCCAATTCATCGTTATAACGAAGCAGCTTCTTCTTATGCTCTTCAAGTTGCCATAACATGCGATTAAACCCTTTTGTAAGTACACCGACTTCATCATCACCTTCATGAGATGCTCTTACGCTGAAGTCCTGATTATCACCGACATTCGCAATCAAATCGCTCAAAGAAACTATAGGAGTAGAAATAAAACTTCCTAATTTAGAGGAAAGCAAATAGGCAATAACAATAGCAATAGCAAGTACTAATAACGCAATTAATGCTTTATAGGCTAATTCTTTATGAATTTCATTTAACGATGAAACAATGTACAAACGCCCAAGAGATTCACCATCACTGATGATCTCATGACACAGCAACATATCAGAACCAAATTTAGCCGAACGATTACAGCTATTAAATTCACTAACGAAATTTAAAACATGCTCAGATTCATCATGATCATCAAATACTTCGTCATAATATGATGCAAAAACAATATCTCTTTTTGAAAAAATGGCTGCATAATGAATATCAGCATTAGCATTCATTGACTGTAAATTTTTGGTTGCCGCATCCTTGTCATTAAATCTCAATGCGGCTACTGTGTTATAACTCGTAATTTCCGCAATATTCTTCAGTTTTGAAACCGTCTCTTTGTGAAAATTAAAAACCTCAACCATCATCAATGCTGTCGTAACCAAAAACAGAACTGAGCAGGTTATCAACATCGACATATAGATAAGTTTTTTTCGTATTGGCAGGTCACGTAGAACGTTCATAGTTGTTCTCCACTTTCAACCTTAACTGCCAAGCTCAATAAACGTGAACTTATCCTTAAGTTTGCTATTTTTGCTGCTTTTAAATTAACCTTGAAACGTACTTTACGGTTAACACTAAAAAGCTCGATCACTCCACCACCAGCGGTAAACCCGGGTTCATCACTCACTGTCAATAAATTGAGTTGATGATTACTCTTTATAATATGCTTTCCCAGGATTGAACTTGGCTCGGAAATAAAAACAATCTGACAACCTTTTACAATACCATCATTGCCTATCCGTTTAATATTAACTTGAAGGCTCTTAGTTTTATTTTCAGAAATAGATGATAATATTTTATCGCTGAATGGATTTTTTCCGGCTATGCAAATTCGAAATCCACTTGCATCTATAAACGTACCTTCCGGCCAATCTATAAATTTACTAAAGTTATAAAGAAATGCGGCTTTAATTGTATATTCACGTACATTATCAGCTAGTACAATTTGGCTACTACTAAGCAATAGCAGCGTAAAAACAATACGCCAAGCTAAATCAAGTAGCAACTTATTAGATGATGTGTATTTGAACATTTATTATACTCTGCTGTTTACCACTTCGCGTTTAAACGCACACCTAGTGCTCGAGGTATCTCATTAGCAATAATGTCTTGCGCGGTAAATTCAGGATGTCTATCATCAAATAAGTTTTGACCAATAACATCAATATCAAGATTATTATTTACTTGCCAGCCAAGTCTCACATCCACACGTGTGTAAGCTGGGATATCCTTTTCCCTATTTCGACCGGTGTAATACAACATCGTGTCAAGCTCAAGATTTTTCGCCAGCTGGTACTGTGAACGTAACTGAACATAATGTTCAGGGTCTGTATTCTCCAATTCTGAAACTGTTGCTGTATCAGTACTTCCCGAATTCAGACTTGCATCTATTTTTAAATGACTATAGGCCGCATGGATTCGCCAATCATCCGTTACCTGCCATGTTGAAGAAAGTTCAATACCGTAACTATTTGCATTAGCCTCATTTGCATTGAACGTTGAAACCAGAAAATGTGTTGGTGCAGGGCTAAATTCAACAGTAAACGGATTGGCCTCCCTGCTGAGCAAATTGTTATATCGGTTATAAAAAGCAGCCGCGTCAAGAGTAAACGAATCTGATAACCGACCTCTGTAACCAACTTCTAATGCGGTAAGTTCTTCTGCATCGAAATCATCACTTCCGATGATTGATATAAGTGTTGGATTAGGCGTTCCTGGTCTAGCTGCAACATTCAGGCGCAAATCATTTTGGCCACGTGATGGTGATCGCACAGCACGTGACAATGCCGTCCAAATGTTATGCTGTTCATTAATCTGCCAATGTAACCGCGCACTGGGTTGCCACTCACTCCCTGAATAATCATTGTTTTCGAACTTCGTTCCCAGCGTCAGAGACAAGTCATCAGCCAATTTAATCTTGTCCTGAATAAAGGCACTGATGATATTCTGATCACGATTGTCCGGTGTGAAGGCAACCGTAAAGGTATTTTTTATATCGTCCTCGATATAGCGATAACCCAACCCCCATGTTATTTCCTGTGTCGTCGTTGCTGGGAAACGATGTTGGAAATCGATATCATAAGTATCAATATCAAATTCAAGACTGTTATCTTCACGATGTGTTTGATCAACATAGGCTTGCAGCGTCCACTCAGATGCTGAGTCTAAAAGGTGTGTCCAGCGTAATAATATATTACTGCCGTCATTTTCAACGGTATCTTCAGTTGTTAATGATGCAGGAGGCGTTAAACTCGTCGCACGTATCGTCTGGTCATTATCTCCGTCGTAAATATCCCCTTGTAGAGTTACTTCATCACGAGGACTTGGGCTCAAGTCAATCCGAAAACCTGCCCGCAACATGTCAAAACTGTCATGTGCATCATTATCATCCGTCGTCTTAAATGCATCACGATCTATCCCTTTTGCATAAAAACGATAATGGCCATTATTATCTAGGCTACCACCGTGACGAAGTGCCAATGTTTCACCGTTTGTATCAAGATCAACAACAACACGTGAGCCCTTTGTATCAGATGCACGCTTAGTAGTGATATTGATAACACCATTCACTGCGTTTGCCCCCCACAACGTTCCCCCTGAACCACGAATGACCTCAATCCGCTCAATATCCTCGATGAATGTATCCTGTACATTCCAGTACACACCAGAAAACAGTGGTGTATAAAGGGTTCGCCCATCCATCAACACCAATAATTTATTCGAAAATCGATTATTAAAGCCACGCGCACTAATTGCCCAATTGCCGGCATCAATTTGTGCCACGTGCAAACCGGGTACCATTCGCAAAGCTTCGGGTATTGAACGGGCACCAGAACGACGGATGTCATCTTGTGTTAGTACATAAATAGCGGATGGCGCTTTTGATAATGGTTCAGCACTCTTTGATACCGACGTTACCTCGATATTCATTAGTTCTTCTAAACCAAGAGTTGATACATCAATATCTTGTTTGGCTTGTAGCGAATTACAAAAACATACTATTGATAACGATGCGATGGCTATACGTGCTTTCAGCTGCAAGCACCTAAACAAACTCTTCATACCGACCCCTAGTTATACCCCTAATATGAATCATAAAACGACTCTGCAAACACTGATATTTTCCACTTTTATATTATTGTTTTAACCAGAATTACTTAAATACCATAAATACTGGAAATTTTCATACTAAATCCCCTGCGAATAATTAGCATGATAAAAAAACATTAAAATCAACGGGTTAATATAATAATCGCAAAAATGATGGCTACCCGATTATGATTCCCGTCTTTAAAAAAGCGTAAAATAAAACACGGTTCATAAAATTTACAAGGAGAGCATCAACGCTATGCATTACATCGCACTGGCAAATTATTCACAATGGAATCAGGATATTAGCCAACATTCCAAGAAAACATTCCTCAAACAAGCCGAGCTTGTTCACCAACACGCAGAAAACAGCAAACGTCGCAAAGAATAGTTTACCACCTTACCGTACAACGTATAGTTTTAAAGAATTGATGAGAAAAAAAACGTTTGTTATTCGCCTTTATAAAAATAATAAGGCATGCCATTTTTCTTCGCGTGATACATGGCCTCATCAGCGCAGTGAATAATCAAATTTGACGTTGTTCCATTTTCAGGAAAGCGCGATATTCCTATACTGATACCCACATCCAGAAGCTTGTCTTCAATCACAATGCTTTCTGACATAATGTTGGTGATCTTCTTCGCCAATGTCTCCGCGACATGATCTTCTGAAACATCATTCAACAAGATGGCAAATTCATCTCCACCCAGCCTCGCAACGGTATCTGATTCTCTTACCGTTGACTGCAGTCTATCTGCAACTAATTGCAACAACTGATCGCCAATATTGTGACCATAGGTATCATTCACCTGTTTGAAACGATTGAGATCCATAAGCATGAAAATAAAATGTCCATTCTCATTATTTCTTTTTGACTTCAGGATCGCTTGGTTTAACCTATCCATCAACAACGCACGATTAGGTATACCCGTTAATGAGTCAGTAAATGCCATGTTTTCAAGACTGGAATACAGGTGTTTAAGCTCTTTACTCATTACATTAAAGCCATCTGCCAACCGCACAATGTCACGACTACCTTTAATTTCAACCCACTGACCAAGATAATCCTTGTCACTTTTCACCAATCCCAGATGTGATGTCAATTTATTAATGGGAAAAAGAATAGAACGTTGCAAAACCAGTAATGATAAAATTACCGCCAATAGCGTCAAAAAAGAAACAATGCCAATAATCAGGGCACGTGTTTTATTCAACCTTTCACGAAGTGCTGTAATATCAAACGCAAACTGGAAATAGCCTATCGGTACTGGATTACCACTTTTAAAGCCATAGTCTGCAACAAGAATATTATGCATGCTGCTACTATCAGGCCAATCATCCGATGTATAGAGCGTCTTATAGTTTGCTGAATCAACCTTCAAGGGAATACCAATACCCTCTTCTGCCTGCAGCAGGTTGTTCAGAGGATTAACCGCAACGGCCAGATAACCCGTGATACGAAGCCCGCCAATAGGAACAACAGAGACCAACTGTAGTCTGTCGTTATGAGTACACATACGGCTAAACGGCTTGATGGCATTAGCTGTTTTTCGCTGTTTCAGTTGTAAAAGAATACCCTGACAAAGATAATCCAAGTCCGTGTGTTCTCCCCCTTCGGAAGAAGCATACAACAGGTTAAATTGCTTATCGTAAACAAGTAATTTATCAAGGTTCAAAATACCAAGAGTGACGAAGGCACGGTAAAAATGCTGATCGAGTTGGCTAATGACCTTGTCGCGATCGCCTGCTTTAATTGCCCTGCGTAAATCAGGAACTGACTGCACAGACATACCTAGCTCAACTGTTTCGGTAACCGTCTTGTCGCGTAGGTAATCCACTTCCAGTTCAGCAAGATTCACTAGCTGTTCACGCCTGTTATCCAGCGTATATTTCTCAAAAAAACTGGCCGTCATAACAGAAAACAACACGCCAAGACCGCCCATTATAATAATAATGGTACTCATGCTTCCCCGCATACCCGCCTGGAAGATACACCGCATTCAGTCTAGTCCTTCATATATGGCAGGCCTTTATTCAGCCATACCTCGAAGCCACCACGAAACCAGTAGAGATTAGTATAACCACATTGAACGGCGATCTTGATAGCCTTAGCACTACGACCGCACTTCACACCATTACAATAAAACAAGGCCGGTGACTTTTTCTTCGGTAAGACACTAGCTAGGCTTTGGCAATTGGTTTTCGTATTTGGCAGGCTCACCGAAGATTCGATAAACCCCTTTTGTCTATCCCCCGCGATGCGTGAATCGACGATAACAAGATCCGGCCTGCTGCTCGCTAGTTCAATCAGCTGCTCGGCTGTCACTTTCGTCGCCCCAGGAAGTTCTAAAGGTGTATCAGGCTCAATGGCATAACTCATCCCTGAAGCAAACATCGTCAATATAATGACGACCATGCGTTGCGGGATATTTTCTGTCAATTTCATTTTCCTGCCACTCCTTATGCATAATATGACAACGTTATCGGCCTACGACGGAAAATATTTAATAACTCATAATAACTCAATAGAGTTTATACCCTTAAGGACTCAGTGGCGTGCTGAAATGCCCCGTTGCTTCACTGAGGGCAAATAACCACTTTTTTACGATGTATTTTTTCAGTCGAGTGGCTCTTGTCTGCCCTTATGGGGCAAACAACTCACCACAAAGTGCACGAAATAGAAAAAAGGGGCACGGCCAAAAATGCTCTGCCCCCTCTTATATGTTGATCTACCTCAATGAAAATGAAACATTACATCGATATCATATACTCACTGGTAAAATCATTAACGAGGTATGCAAAATGTTTGGTGAACATCATCATCTGGCAACAGAGTTTCCAGAGCACAAAGATCGTATACATGAACTGAAAATTGGCAATAATGCTCATTTCAATAGACTTTATGGTGAGTACAATGATATTGATAACACCATCTACCGTATAGAAGAGGGTATAGAAAATACGGATGATGCGTACCTTGAAACACTTAAGAAAAAACGCCTTTCTCTAAAGGATGAGCTTCTTTCCATAATAAAACAGGTTTGAATGATCAGTGATAGTCGACTTCCCTGTCTTTGCTTAAGTATGCCATCAAGAGGGCAGCGTACTTGAAAATTTAGAGGAAATTTAAAACTCCAAGAGCGCTGAGCCCATTAATTTGTCGAAGTATTGTGTTCTGACCCCGTTTATTCAATACTAAACGTTAATAGAATTCTGTCCCCTTTTACTGTTCATATTTAAAAAAATAGCACAATGGAGTGTCGCTTATGCCAACCCGTAACCTGAGTATTATGTTTACGGATATACAAGGATTTACCCAACGCACCTCCGCCTCTACCCGCGATGCTATGAACAAAATGATGAGTAAGCATGCTCAATTGCTCATACCGGTTTTTCACTACTTTGACGGCACGATCGTAAAAACCATTGGTGATGCCTTTCTGGTTTATTTCCCAAGCCCAACTGATGCAGTGTTATGTGGTGTCACTATCCAAGAAGTCCTACGCCAACATAATGATGGAAAACCAACTGATGAACGCCTAGATGTACGTGTTGCCATAAATGTCGGCGACGTTGAATTGGTTGACGGTGACATTATGGGCGAACCTGTCAATATCGCGGCACGATTGGAAGGTATTGCTGAAGCGGGTGAAGTGTATTTCACCGAAGCCGTGTATCAAACCATGAACCGTCGCGAAGCCCCCTCGGCTGAGGTCGGTGAAAAAACATTTAAAGGCATTCCTCACCCCATACGGGTTTTTAAGGTCATCGATGAACCGGGCTCTGATCTGGCCGAACGCTTATCTAAGTCTGTATCACTCACCAACGATGGCCCTTTGATAGAAGGTATTCGTGACCAACTTTTATCTGCAGAAGAAACCGATACACGCCCCCGTAAATGGTGGCTCGCCGCTGCAGCAGCGGTTATCGCGGTGGTGGTTTTTCTCGCCTACCCTAGTCAACGAGACCAACAATTAAGTGACGCGCGTGCCCTCGCCGCGCAGCGAAATTACATTAATGCCTTAGCACTCATCAACACCACGATTATCGCTAATCCTGCCGATACTGAATTGCAGGCTGATGCGTTAGAGTATGCCCGTTCACATCTCAATGCCTTAGTAGAAAAAGAGTTAGCCGACAAAGCACTGGAGTGGTTACGCGATGCATTAACTAAACACGCTTACCTGGATAGCCTACGTCCTCAAGTTGCCGTGCTCGATGCCCGTATCGTGGTGAAACAATCAATTCGCGGTAATTCGTTTGTACCCTTTTATGAACTCGCCGATCGCTACCCGAATGATACCGAAGGTCTCTATACCGCCGCACAGTTACTCGAAGGGAAGTTTTTCACCTATATGCCAGTATGGTTGTACCATAAAGTGCTGGAACGCGGTGCATACAACGACAACCAGCATATATTTGATTATTGTGTAAAAGTCTTTAACGTCATGCAGCACTACACATCACTCGAACTCTGCCACAACATCCATGAACGCTATTTTACCGGTGAGGCGACGGCATGGAGTCTCAATGCATTGGAAAGTGGCAGCGCAGCAGAAGTGCACCATGCCCATCAAACACTCGTCAACCTAAAACACGCAGAAGCAAACTCTACTTATTACACTGCGTTGAAAAATCTGGTTGAAGGCAAACAACTTGAAGAAGCCATGCAAGTATTTGCTAGTGAAACTAATCAAAAGCGCCGTGAACATATTCTTGCCCTACATCAGGAAGTCGCTGATAAATACCCACGATTCTTTATGGCAGAGAATACAAAAAATGAAATTTTAGAGAACAAACAAAAACTAGCTGCGAGTTGGCAATAATAAAAGGGTACTGCCTAGAATCCAGTTGCAAGTGCAACATATTACTGCCATATGTAACCGATGAACAACGATAATCATCTTAGTTCAGAAGAACGTGCGTTCATCATGCTCGAGCAACAACGTGGGGCTAGCTTAAGAAAAATTGCATCACAGATTGGTCGAAGTCCGTCGACATTATCGAGGGAAATAAATCGAAATAAAACGGATACGTCTTCTTACCGTGCCACTCGGGCAGGAAAAGCATATCGTATTCGGCAACGTCAAACCTTGCCGACCTTGGCACTTACCAGCAATCAAGGGCTCTGATCCCGTTAAATAAGTTTTTTTCTTTATAAAAATGCCACTATTTACCTCATGATTAGTATGCTTGTAAGGAACCTAAAATCAGCACCAGTTAAATCCCAACAATCTAATTAGCTAATATATATAGAAAAGAACTAACTGAACTGTGTCATAAAAGTTTACAAATATATCTTGGATAAATTCATGGATATATGATTCTCTAATAAAAGTCGCTGCAAATGTTCTGACCCAGTGTCATCAATCTAAAAGCTTCTGTGAGAATAAGTATTTTATGTATAGCACTCGATTAATATTATTTACTAGTTTCTTAGCCACACTAATTATATTTGGTGGGGTATTAAGTTACGGCCTCACGCAGTTTGAAATAGTCAGAGACAAAAGCAACGAAATAGTAACAAACAATAATACAAAGTCAGATATTATTCTCACTATGGTCAATGCAGCGCGTGAACGCGTGCTCGACTTATATGCAATGATTAGTTCGGATGACCCATTTATCCGAGATGTATTTTTCCTTGATTTCAATAAACAGGGTGCAATATTCGCACGGTCAAGGGTAAAGCTGTTAAGCCTAAAACTATCAGATGACGAGATTCAAATTCTAGAACGCCAAGGTGAGTTAACGGGGGTTTCCGTACCGATTCAGAATCGCATGGTAGACATGATTCAGAATGATAATATTGAAGAAGCACGGATACTATTAAATGAACAAGGTGTTGAAGCACAGAATAAGGTGCTCGAGCAACTCGGAAACCTAATCAACCTTCAAAAATCACGCTCAAAAGAAATAATCTCTGATATTGATACCGTATTTAAAAATGGCCGTGACCTAATTTTCGCATGGTCATTTGCCGCCTTCATTCTCGGAGGACTTGTAGCCGCTTTTGTTATATCTAAGACAGGTAAAATCGAGAAAAAACTTGAGACAATCAACAGCACACTTGAAAAACGTGTTGAGGATCGCACACTGAATCTTGAACAAACAAATATCCATTTACAAGAATCACTCGATTCATTAGGACAAGCACAAGAGGATTTAATTCATGCAGAGAAGATGGCCGCGCTAGGAGGATTAGTTGCCGGGATATCACATGAAATCAATACTCCGATTGGCATCAGCGTGACATCCGCAACAAATATTGAAGAAAAGGTTTTAATATTAGAAAAGTCATTCTTGTCCGGCAAATTAACTCAGGGTGATTTTGAAGTTTTTACAAAAAACTCACTAAAAGGATTAAATATCTTAATCAAGAACCTTCGCATAGCATCCGATTTAATTCGTAGTTTTAAACAGGTCGCAGTAGATCAATCAACAGATGAATTAAGAGAATTTGAATTATTCAGTTACTGCAACGAGATTATTTTAAGCCTCCACCCCAAACTTAAAACAACAAACATCATCGTTAATAATCAGATTCCTGAAAATATAAATATGTTTTCAAATCCTGGGGCACTCTACCAAATTATTAGCAATTTAATAATGAATAGCATCAGACATGCATTCGATGAATCCTCTAATGATAAAAAAATAAACATTACCGCAGCCGTAGAGGACGACAAGCTACACCTTGTATACAGCGACACAGGAAATGGCGCAACAAAAGATGTACTTGCAAAGATATTTGAACCTTTTTTCACAACCAAACGTGGGCAAGGAGGTAGCGGCCTGGGAATGAACGTGGTTTATAACTTAGTAACAACAACGCTTCAGGGTCAAGTTGAGGCAATAAGTAAACCCAATGAAGGTTTATGTATTTCTATGATTTTACCAATGAATTTAGAAGGTGATTTATGAATTCAAATGATCTGATGTTCCAGAAAACAACTGATGCAACGATTGAGCCACGAATTTATAAACACTCATGGAAGGTGTTGATTGTCGATGATGAACCTTCAGTTCATGACATTACTGTGCTGGCCTTAGATGGTTTTGAATTTGAGGGGCGGAATATTCATTTTTTACATGCCTTTAATTCAGATGATGCAATTAAGCACTTACAAGATAATCCTGATATAGCACTTGCCCTCGTTGATGTTGTTATGGAAAGCGAACATGCCGGTCTTGACCTTGTTGATACCATCAGGAATAAGCTTAATAACGATATATTAAGAATTGTATTGCGTACGGGTCAACCAGGACAAGCGCCTGAGCGTGCCGTAATTAAGAAATATGATATTAATGACTACAAAGAAAAAACTGAATTAACATCGCAAAAACTCTATTCAGTTGTATATACGAGCATGCGTTCCTATCGTGATATAGCTGCACTAGAAGCAAACAGGAAAGGACTGGTGCGTGTTATTACTGCTTCGACTGAGATTTACAAATTACAGAAATTATCAGAAATGGTACAAGGTGTTTTAGAGCAGATTGTCTGCTGTACTGTACTTAGACAAAGACACCGTTTATGTTAATTTCGACAGTGTTGCAATCGAAGGTAAAGAAGGAGAAGCAAGGATACTTGCTGGTACTGGTTACTATAACGAAATGAAAGGGAAGAACCCCAACATCGAATTAACTGAAGATATTCTTGCTTTGATGAACGAGGCGATAAGTAAAAAATCCATCATATCCCGTGATGGTTACTATGCAATATATTTTAGCCCCAATAAAAAAATTGACGACGTATTAATTTTCTCATGCCAACAATCATTAAACCGCGACAGCCTCTACTTACTTGAACTGTTCTGCAACAATATTGGGGTCGCCTATATGAACTTGTTGTTGCATCGGGAAGTGGAAGATACTCAACGTGAAATTTTATATATGCTGGGTGAAGCAGTTGAATCTCGATCCAAAGAAACTGGCAGTCATGTACGACGTGTCGCAGAATATTCACAACTCCTCGCGAAACTTCTTGGACTACCCGAAAGAGACACTGAACTTATTCTATATGCAACCCCCCTCCATGATTTTGGCAAAATTGGGATCCCTGATGAGATCTTACATAAACCCGGTAAGTTAGATGGTGAAGAATGGGCAATGATGCAATCACATGCCGAAATTGGCGCCTCAATGCTGAAAAAATCCAATCGTGAAATAATGAAAGCGGCTGCATTGATCGCAGGCCAACACCATGAAAAATGGGATGGCACGGGTTACCCTAACAAGATGGCTGGCGAAGACATTCATATCTATGCAAGAATCACTGCGCTAGCTGATGTCTATGACGCATTAGGTAGCAAGCGTTGTTATAAAGATCCTTGGCCTAAAGAAAAAGTGTTGAAACTTATCAAAGACGAAAGCGGCCAACATTTTGACCCGCAGCTAGTGAAATTGCTTTGTGAAAATATAAGCGATTTTGAAGAAATCACCCGTAGACATCCAGATTAGCTATATTACTTATCAGAAACCAATCAAGGGGTCTGACCCCATTAAAATACTTAACACACCTGCACCAGTTCTCCCCACCGCGTGGTGGCGCGTGGCGATAATCGATCACGGTTCATTTGCCAGTTTTGTTTCTTCATTCCCGTTGCCTGAATGCCTTCGGCTGCAAACTGAATACTGCCATTGCCCATGCGCCGGTTAATGCCATCAAAGATTTTCATCAGTTTTTTATCTTTGTCTCTATCACGCTGTTGAGGATTAAATAAGTCTGCTTGTGTCGGTGGGTTTTCCTGAATGTCGCCCAGCACCACCATTGCCTTTTTATATTGAAAGCCTGTTTTAAAAATAGACTGCAATGTGTCTTTAGCGATGTGTATTAATTCATTGGTGTTACTTGATGGGTATTTTAAATTGACCGTCTTCCAATTACTGTACTGTCGGCTGTTGGTCTTGAAGGTATTGGTGGTGATCATCACCCCTAACTGCATACACTGTGTTTGCTGTTTGCGTAGTTTGAGTGCCGCCCTTGCGGTGTAAGTCGCAATTGCCTTTTGCATGGAGGCCAAGTCAGTGACCAACGAACCAAACGATCGGGATGAAATAATTTGCTGCTTATTGGCAACCACTTCGTCAAACTGAATACGTTCAACCCCATTCAGTTCATCAATGGTGGTTTGTAATACAACCGAGAAGTTGCTGCGCGCCCAGTTTCTATCCATCCTCTTCAAGTCGTAGGCCGTGTTGATACCTATGGCTTGTAAGCGTGGGGTGAGTTTTCTCCCAACGCCCCAGACATTGCTCACCTCCATCCCCGCGAGTAAACAATTCACGTCTGCCTCGTTCATGGCACTGAGATCGAGTACACCGTTATAGCGTTGATATTTTTTGGCTAAATGGTTTGCCGCCTTTGCCAAGGTCTTGCTATGCCCCATCCCCACCGCAACCGGAATACCAATCGCGCGTTTAACCGTGCTTTTTAATTCCTGCGCGTATTCAGTCAGGTTCCAGTTCATACCCGTAAAATTTAAAAAAGACTCATCAATAGAATAAATTTCCTGTTCGGGTGAATAACGCCCGACAAGGGTATGCATACGCGCACTCATATCGGCATAGAGTTCATAGTTAGAACTGAATATCGCGGCGTTGTGTTGTTTCAGGGTTTTCTCAACCTGATACAACGGCTTAAACGAAATGGGGCCAATCGCCTTGGCCTTGGCATTAGCCGCAACAACGCAGCCATCATTATTCGACAGCACCACCACCGGACGATCCCATAGGGAGGGATTAAAGACCGCCTCACAACTTGCATAAAAACTGTTGCCATCGATCAGGGCATAAACACTCATCCCTTTTCGAATTGATGAATGACCGAGGTCACCACACCCCAAATCACCATCTCTTGTTCATCCTTCACCTCAATCGGTGAGAAGTGTTCGTTTTCAGGCACCAAGAACGTTTTACCTTTTGCCGTAGAGAGTCTTTTAACCGTTAACTCACCATCCAGTGCGGCGATCACAATCTTATTGTGCTTCGGTTCAATACTGCGATCCACCACCAATAAATCACCACATTGAATCCCGACATTAATCATCGAATCACCCGACACCCGCAGAAAAAAAGTCGCCTCCTTGTGAGGGATCAGGTGTTCATTCAGATCAAGCTGCCCCTCAACATAATCATCCGCAGGAGAAGGAAACCCCGCCGCGATTTTGTGCCCATATAACGGCAACGATAAAGGCGGGTGATTTTGGGTGAGTTGCCCAAGCCATTGTTTTACCTCACCAACACGTGATTCAGGTATCCGCACGACCTTAGTCGCCTCACCAAACGAACCCGAACCCCGCTTGCGCCCTGCCCCCTGACGTTTACCGCCATGCGATAAAACGGCTTTTGATGATGGTTTTGTGGGTGACATAGCGCAGCCTCTTAACGTGGGAAAGAGACTTTACTTGATATGCGTAACATTAATCAAGTGAAAATAAGTTATCCACAAGCTATATACAGACTTTTACCTTGAAGAATGCCCTTTCACGCGTATAGTCATTTACAACACGGAAAACAGGGTTAAAACTTAAAGGGTACTGACACCTTTTTAATTTATCAAAGGGACTGTAAGGCATGAAACCAGTATTTGTTGATTTTCATATACATACATCATCTAACCCTGAGAATCCAAATGAGGATTATGATATTGCTTCATTACAGAAAGGGATAGAGAGTATTGCTGAAGAGTCTCCGTATCTGATTTCTATAACTGATCATAATTTTGTAAATAAAGATGCGTATATGAAGGCGCTCAGCAAAATAGACAATCTTCTATTGGGCGTTGAACTTCACATAAGAAACTATAAAGAATGCAAGCCTTATCATTGCCATATTATTTTTAATATTGAGGAAATATCAGAAAACGTAATAGATGATATAAATATAAAGTTAGATTCACTTTACCCAAAAAAAGAAGTCACGAATGATGATGATATTCCTAGCTTAGAAGATATCACAAACTGTTTTGATAATTATGAATTTTTGTTGCTTCCGCATGGTGGACAGAATCATTCCACCTTTGATAAATCAATTCCTAATGGCGTTCAGTTTGATAAAACGTTAGAGCGCAACATTTACTACAATCATTTTGACGGTTTTACGGCAAGAAGTACAAATGGCCTAGAAAAAACACATAATTATTTCGAACGCTTGGGTATCAAGGATTTTGTGAACCTTGTTACTGCAACTGATAACTACAAGCCCGAACAATACCCTGACTGCAAAGCTGGTCGTGATGCCTCAGATTTTATTCCAACATGGATGCTAGCTTCTCCAACATTTAATGGTCTAAGATTATCTCTATCAGAGTCGTCAAGGCTGGTGTATGGAGAAAAACCAGACTCTTGGACGGAATATATAGAGACTGTTTCTCTAAAGAATGAAAACATAGACGTTGATGTAAAGCTCACCCCTGGTTTGAATGTAATTATTGGTGGATCTTCTAGTGGGAAGTCACTATTTGTTGATTCTGTTTACCACAAAATTATCAATAAAATTGATGAAAGTGACTATATCGACACGCCATTTGAGATTAGCGAGATAGACGTAGTAAATCCGGCAGGATTAAAGCCGCATTATTTTCATCAAAACTACATTATGAAGATATGCGATCTAAAGGATAGAAATAATACTATTGATAATATTTCAATTTTAAAAAATGTCTTTCCACCTGATGAGGTAGAAAGGAAGAAGATTGTTAATTCTTTACAGGATTTAAGTACAATTCTAACTGTCCTAGTTCAATCAATAACAGAGATTGAACTTTTACAAGAATCATTAAGTCGAATACCTTTACTTTCTAGACTGATTGTTACTGAAGAGATACAGGACAATCCAATCAGAAAAATTCTTCCAAATGAAAAAGATGTTGAGTCCATAAATTACTCAGATGCTGACTACGACAAACATGTAAAAGTACTAGATGAGATTGATTTGATGTTAAATAACAACCCTCTAATTAATCATGATAGTAGATTGATAGAAGATTTAAAGGTTGAATTAGTTGACGCGGCAAATGCTTCAATGCTCGAAGAAACAATAAGAGATACTATTGATAGTTATAAAGTACAAATAGATGAAGCCCAAGAAAAAGAAAGTAATCAAATCACATCGAGGAGAAATGAGTTTCAAAAGTTATTGAATGATATTAAAAAACATATGAAGTTTAACAAGTTGTTTTATGATTCCTTGGCAAAGATAGCTAGTTTCTCGATTAGCATCCCCACAAAACCTATTGAATCAATGGGGCATTCTCTGTTTATCGATAATGAGTTTGAACTTACAAAAGATAAATTCTTGGAGGTGATTAACGAAACACTAAAAACCGAATACAAATTATCCTCTTTCGAGAATATTGCACCAGAATCATTGTTTAAAGATCGGTATAGGAAGAGAGAACCAAAGTTAGTCACTTACCAAGAATTTGAAAGCTATGTTAATGGTAGATTTTCCAAGATGAATAAAAAAACATATAAAATCACAACTAGCGACGGAAGAGATTTTGATAAATTGAGTGCAGGCTGGAAAACTTCAGTTATTTTAGATTTAGTTCTCGGCTGGAGTACGGATAGGGCTCCTCTTATCATTGATCAACCAGAAGATAATTTAGCTACGAGCTATATCAATGCGGGATTACTGTCTGCCATTAAAAAATGTAAAACGAAGAAGCAAATCATTCTTGTTTCACATAATGCAACTATCCCTATGCTAGGTGATGCTCAAAATGTTGTTATGTGTATTAATGATGAGAATAAAATCACCATTGCTTCAAATCCTCTAGAAGGTGATATCCATGGTAAAAATGTCGTTGAATTAATAGCCGAAGTTACTGATGGCGGTAAATCCTCTATCAAAAAGCGTGTTAAAAAATATAACTTAAAAGATTTTAGGGGGGATAATGAAACTAGTATTCAATAAAAATGAAGATTTGGAAATATCAGTCACCCAGAAGAATGGTAACGAGATAAAAGAGTTTAATTATGTAGAGATGATTAAAGACTTAATACATACTAAAAACCTTGAAGAGCCTGAAATGGTAGGTGATTTTACAGATTCTGAGATAGGTAGTATCAAAGCCATGATTCAACATATCAATACCGATGTTTCCGAATTTTATTCGGAGGATGATTAATAATAGGTACCAGAGAGCAATTGTTTCTATCAAGGGGTCAGCCCCCCTTGAATGCAAGTATTCTGACCCCTTGAATGATCACTTGATCATAAGTTATTGACGCACTCAGGTATTTCATTTCTACTGGAAACAGAAAGGACGTAGTACTGGCAGGAGCAGCCGTAGAATATATAAAAAACTATGTTACGAATAATCGACCTACTATTTTCATTACTACTAATATCGCTAGGGACTCATCTGGTATTACAGAACTATTACCTTATTCTCCCAATAGGAAGAATCGATACTCCAAACATACTGGCTCTTTCACTAGGCTTACTAATGATTATAAAGGGAGCTCTGACTGCAAAAACTTGTACATCAACACCACAAAAAAAATTGCTTAAAATTGATGGGCAAGCACTCATCATGGGCATTATGTTAATTGTCATGGGTATCATTGTTTTTGAAGATGGTGGCTTCCAAAAATACAATTACTACTTACCCGTAGGAGCAAAAAGAAATACAGCGGGGATAGTATTCGTCTTTGCAGGACTTTATTCTATTCTATTATCTGTAAGGTGTTGGAAAAATCGAATTAAAGGGTACTGACCCCTTTTATTTTTCACTTACTTCAAGCACTCTTCCCAATAAGGTTTTCCAGAAAAGCGTTCCGCAAGAAAATCAACGAACTGCCTTACCCGCTGTGACAAATGTCTTGTTGGTGGATAAATCGCATAAGCGTTGACTGACTCCGCCGCATACTCCTGCAGAACCGGTACAAGTTTTCCCGCAGCAATTTCTTCATAGGCAATGAAAGCCGGGTGACGAATAACGCCCAGACCTGCAGTTGCCGCATCGAGCATAAACAAGCCATTATTTGCACTCATGCTGTTGTTGACCTTAACACTTACCTGCTTGCCCGCTTTATCATGGAATGACCATAGGTCAGGATGTTCCAGGTAACTATAGGTAATACAGGCATGTTCCTGTAAATCTTCCGGGGTTTGCGGTTCACCGTGTTCAAGAAGATAAGCCGGGCTTGCACAAACCTGCAAAGAGATCTCCGCCAGTTTACGAGCAATCAGACTTGAATCTTTCAAATCTGCAATACGTATCCCTACGTCAAAACCCTCTTGAATCAAATCCACTTCGCGATCATTAAAATCAATATCAAAACTAATGTCTGGATGTTGTCGCTGAAAATCGATAATGGCTGGCCCCAAGTGCATGACACCAAAGGTCAGTGGTACGGCAATCTTAATCTTGCCTCGAATCTCTCGGTGAGACTCACTAACAGAATGTTCCGCCTCGGTAAGATCATCAAGAATCTGCACACAGCGTTCATAAAAGACGCGACCACTGTCCGTCAAACTCAACTTGCGGGTGGTGCGGTGAAATAACTCCACGCCGAGCTGTTCTTCCAGTTCAGACAAACGACGACTTACCGCCGACTTGGCCAATTGAAGCTGCCCAGCCGCGGCGGTGATCGTGCCGCTATTAACGATCTGGATAAAGGCCTGCATTTCTTCAGTTTTCAACATATTGTTCAAATATAGAGAACAATTATTTCATAAACAAGCTATATATCCATTTTAAATGAACATATAGACTTTATGCATCTTGGTACTGACCACACGAAGGAGCACGGACATGAAAAAACAAAAACTAGACGTTTTATTAGTAAATTCCAGCGCACAACAGGAATCATCGGTGACACGCCGTTTCGCTAACGAGCTACTCATTGCCCTGCAAGAACAAGATGGCAAAATGCGCATCCATGAACGTGATGTCGCTAGGGGTATTCCCTTCGTCGATGAACAATGGGTCAATGCCAATTTTACAGACGTCGCTGAACTTACCATTGAACAGAAGGCCAAGCTGGCCTACTCCGATAGCCTGGTCGATGAACTCATCCAGGCCGACATACTTGTTATCGCCGCGCCTTTATATAACTTTTCGGTTCCCGCCAGCCTGAAGGCGTGGATAGATCAGATTTGCCGCGTTGATCGTACTTTCAGCTACAGCTCTGAAGGCTTCGTCGGTAAGTTGCAGGACAAAAAGGCATACATCGTCATGGCCACTGGCGGTGCAGAACTAGGCGCTGACGATGATTACGCCAGTGGCTACCTCTGCCAGATAATGGAATTCATTGGTATCAAAGACGTCTCATTTATCTCCGCCGAAGGCCTCATGATGGATGAAGAAAAAGCGCTACAACACATACGTGCACAGATTGAGCGCGTAACCAAAATGGTTGCCTGAAATAACGCAGGCCAGGGAGCGTGATCAATGAACTATTTATCACTTATTGCCTTTTCATCCGGTATCGCCATCTCAACACAGGCGGCCATGAACTCGCAATTGGGGAGCTTGTTAAAGAACCCACTCCTTGCGACCTGTATCGCCTTTGGCACCAGCGTCATTTTCACTCTGCTCGCGGTCATGATATATACGAAGGAATTCCCGTCGTTTGACACCATGAAGACCGTACCTGTTTACCTGTGGATCACCGGCGGACTTCTTAGTGCCTTTGCGGTTTCGATGTTTTATTTCCTTATCCCACGAATGGGGATAGGCCCAATGATGTCCTTCGCACTAACAGGCCAACTTATTGCCGCCGTTATTGCCAGTCATTATGGCTGGTTTGATCTTCCTCTGAAATTAATCACGCCGGAAAAAATCATCGGAGTCATTGCACTCCTATTAGGTGTTGTCTTAATCAATGTGGAATAAAATATGAATACGAGTCAACTCAATACGGCAAATATTAAAAACCTGACCGCTCTTTGGAAAGTAATGGGTTCAACGCCCTGCACGTCACATGACATGGAAAACTTTCAGCAATCAGTAAGCTGGCCGCATCGTTGCTGGCATCATTTCGAACAAGCTGTAAATGAAATACCAACACTAAACCATAACCTGAAACAGCTATCTGAAGACTGCATCATTCCGTTATGGAAATTACAGGACACAGAAACAGAGCAGCTGGAAAAATCCTTGCAGAGTAATGAGTTTACGATTTCCTCAGAACAAACTGCAATGTATCTTGATCTCAATAACTATCCTGTCATGAAAGATCCCTCCCCCTTAATACGACCCATTTTTTCACCACAGGGGGTACAGGTTTGGACAGACATCGCCGCCAATTCATTTGGCTATGAGATCGACATCAACGTGATTCAAAAAATTTTGCAACACCCTGATGTGCACCTATACATCATCTATGAAGACAATCGCCCGGCAGCAACGGCGATGCTCTTTAAAACAGGTGAGGTGATTGGTCTTCACCAACTAGGGGTCCTGCCGGAATTTCGTGGCAAAGGCATTGCACGAAAAATGATGTACGACCTTATTAACCTCTGCGCCAATACATCCAGTCGCTACATCACCCTGCAAGCATCCATCGCAGCAGAACGCCTGTATCTACAACTCGGGTTCACAACACAATTCAAGATCACAAATTACCAACGCTCAAACAACGCGGTAAGCAAAGAAGAACAAACACTCAACTACTACTGATAGTACCTATATCTCCCTTGCAGTATTCACAATACTGCATCCCCCATTGCCCTCTTTTATAAAGCGGGCTTTTTTAATCCTGTCGTCAACTAAATCCTAATATTAGAAAAAGCTATGTTCGAACAACCAATGGGGTCAGACTCGATTGCAACCAATGGGGTCAGACTCGATTGAAACAAAAATAGTCATAGCCAAAAATTCACCGACCCCACTTATTTAATTATTAATTCTCGTAACAAATGATTGTTACCGTATAACTTTAAAATCATAACCTCTAAAATCACCTGCGCTTTTTGAAATTCGTCCTTTATTTTTATTAATTGCAGTGATTTGCAATTTATAGAATTTACCCGGTTTTAATGTAATCGCATACTCGCTTAAGTTTATACTGGATTGAAGGAGCATTGGTCTTTCTGACCAATCAAATAAAGTCTCATTACTCCAAGTATGGGGGTCATCCTTTTCATAAATTTGTACTGAATATGTTGATGCATCAGGATAATCTTCCCATTCAAGTGTAATTTCTTCATCTTGTTTGAACTCTTTTCTTTTGATTTTTTTAATAACGGGTTTTACAAATCTAAATTTTAAACCTTGCCCATTTGATGATTGGGATACGCTAAATGCATCGCTTGAGTATGAGTTTTGTGGGTGTGCAATCATTTTAGGCAATGACTTATCCGCGGATGCTTTATCCAACTCAAAACCACTAATAAGATATTCACCATAAGGCACGCTAATTATATATTTCCCTGTTGAATCTGTAGTAGCCCATTGACTATATACGCTGCCGTTCAAACCCAACCTCAGCCTTAACTCTTTTGCAGGTTTTCCATTGACTGTTGCTGTACCAATGATTTTTCCAGCTCCGCGTGCTAAAACACCACTTCTAGCAAAACCACCAGAGCTAATATTAGTGGAACCGAGATACCGAGCTTGGGGAGGAGGAATAGAATCAACAGGAGCAAAATTATTATCAGGAGCCGCGGTTATTGGGATGACGCTGTTTCCCGTAATGGTTGGCAATAAAATATATATTGCAGCTACCATTATTCCAGTCAACGCAATACCAAAACCAGCTCCAAATATTAATCCATCAGTAAATTTTTTTAGCATATGTCACTCCATGACAGGATGTTTTTATTTTTAATCAATTTACCCTCTACTAACTATTACAGTCAATGGTGTCATGTTCGATTAAAACAAAAAAGGCCAGCTAATGCTGGCCTTTTATTTCGAAAAGGGAACGTAGCCAAAAACCGACGACGTCCCCGTTTTCTCAATTAAGTTTTAGGCAGCGTCACACCCTGCTGACCTTGGTACTTCCCTGCTCTGTCTGCATACGATGTTTCACATTCTTCATCTGATTCAAAGAACAACACTTGTGCAACACCTTCGTTAGCGTAAATCTTTGCCGGCAGAAATCAAGGGGTCAGTACACTTGAAATGGTAAATTATAAATAATAAATTAAATGTCTGTTAACGACCCTGAGCGGTCCTTTGCAGTCTGCTCGTTGTATGACCGATCAGCAACTGAAAGCTGACTTTGAAGATTCAGTGGCTGATGGTCAGGTGTAGGGCGTAATAAGCAGAGCGCATTGCGCCGCAAATGGCATCCGACACGAAGTATCGACGGCACCACACCGGACGACCTCAGGATTCGGCGCAATGCCCTTCGGTTATTGCGCCCTACGCGGGCTAACTTCGTGGGGATCCCATAGATCTTGTCTCCGGAATTGCAATGTCCGGTCAGATTTTGATTTGAGGAGAAATACACTGTACGCTCAAGAGCGTGCGCCTATAATGGGTGCCTCTTTACCGAGAAACTACCCACCAATTCGGAGGTAATAAGATGACAGTACCAATTACTTGTGCGCTTTATTCAACAGTTCCAGAAATTAATCAGAAACACGTTGATGGCAACTTTTATTTTAAGATGCTTGCCACGCTTTTGGGGGAGGGAAACCCGCAGAAGCTTCTTGTGACTATCAATAACCGCGGCGCTGATGACATACTTCTGAATGTGGAATTTCCGGCACCCACTCCAATCATCGAAAACAAAAAAGTTCCGAAACACATGGCGCATACCCAGACATACACTCCGAAGGACGATATAGTTGAACAGGAGATGGTGTTTCGGGTCACGCAAATCGACGGGGGCGAGATCAATTTTGGAATCAGCGTGATCTGCGCGGACTAGCATGCAAGTCTCACCCGGGCGACTCTGGGGCATCCACCAACGTCTAATAAAAGGTGTCAGTACCCTTTTAAATAACCAACAAGTTTAAACTCGATTGAAATTAAAAGGCCAGCGTTAGCTGGCCTTTTTAAATTATGCTTAACAAAACTAATTACGTCTTCGGCAACGTCACACCCTGCTGACCTTGATACTTACCCGCACGATCTGCATATGATGTTTCACATTCTTCATCCGATTCAAAAAACAGAACCTGTGCAACACCTTCGTTGGCGTAGATCTTTGCCGGTAGTGGTGTGGTGTTTGAGAATTCTAAGGTCACGTGACCTTCCCACTCTGGTTCAAACGGGGTGACGTTAACTATAATGCCGCAACGTGCGTAAGTTGATTTACCTAAACAGACGGTGAGTACATTTCGCGGGATACGGAAGTATTCAATGGTGCGCGCTAGGGCAAATGAGTTGGGTGGAATGACACAAACGTCTGACTTCACATCGACAAAGCTATTTTCATCAAAGTTTTTCGGATCAACAATGGTTGAGTTGATGTTGGTGAATATCTTGAACTCATTTGAGCAACGAATATCGTAGCCGTAGCTTGATGTGCCGTAGGAGACGATGCGTTCATCACCATTATGCTTAACCTGACCGGGTTCAAAAGGTTCGATCATGCCGTGTGATTCTGCCATGCGGCGAATCCATTTGTCTGATTTGATGCTCATTGGTTTCTTTATCTTTGTATATTCGAGAAAAGGGGGTCAGAGCATGAAAAGAGCTCCGACCCCGTTTTCTATTAAAGTCATTTTGTTGGCAGTATTAGACCCTAAAACACTTTTAAGCGCAAAGAGAATGCTCGCAAAAACTTGGGGTCAGAGTATGAAAAGAACTCTGACCCCAAGTTTTCGAGTACCCCACGCTTCCAACGTCAGGGCAATCTCCGATGGTTCGAGGCAAAAAAAAGGGGCAGAATAAAAACTCTGCCCCTTATTAAAAAATGGGGTCAGAGTGTGAAAAGAACTCTGACCCCACTTTCCCCGTTTTCTTGTTAAGAAATAACGATATTCGGAAATTTGCTCGCGTAATCTTTGGCTTGCATCGACATCTTGCCTGAAACACGGCGACTGATTTCACGGTAAATCTGTGCAACACGGCCTTCCGGATCGGCAATTACAGTTGGTTTACCGTCATCGGTGTCTTTACGAATGGCCATGTCCAACGGTAATGCACCCAGAAGATCGACAGCATACTGTTCAGACATATTCGCACCGCCACCTTGACCGAAGATATGCTCCTCATGACCACATTCACTACAAATATGGATACTCATGTTTTCAATCACACCCAGTACAGGTACTTCAACCTTTTCAAACATACTCAATGCCTTACGTGCATCTAACAGCGCGATATCTTGCGGTGTCGTGACGATGACTGAACCGCTCACTGGAATACGTTGTGCCAATGTTAATTGGATGTCACCGGTACCTGGTGGTAAATCGATAATCAAGTAATCAAGATCATCCCAGTGGGTGTCGTTAATAAGCTGATTCAAGGCCTGAGTGACCATTGGGCCACGCCAGATCATTGGGGTATCTTCGTCAACGAGGAAGCCAATCGACATGGCTTGAAGACCATAGCTAATAATAGGTTCTAAGGTCTTGCCATCAGGTGATTCAGGACGTTCTTTGTTCACGCCCAACATACGCGGCTGACTTGGGCCATAAATATCCGCATCAAGGATACCCACCTTGGCACCTTCAGCAGCGAGGGCTAAAGCAAGGTTCACGGAAGTGGTTGATTTACCAACACCACCTTTACCTGAAGCCACCGCAATAACATTTTTAATACCGGGAATCTGTTCAACACCCTTTTGAGCCTTATGTGCGGCGATCTTGATGCCAATATCCACCGTTACGTCGCTAACGCCGTCGATACTGCTAACAAGTTCGTTAAGCTTTTCAGCCAATGTTTCAACATAGCCTTGAGCAGGAAAACCAAGCACGACACTGATAGTGACAGCACCGCCATCGATACTAATATCTTTGATCGCTTTCGCTGCAACCAGATCCTTTTCAAGATATAGGTCGGTGTACTCTTTCAGCTTAGCTTCAACGCTTTCGCGGGTTATCTCTGACATTTCTCTGTTCTCCTGCAAATTCACTTTACAACGCCAATGTCTGATACCTTTAATATAGGTAACACTAGCGACTTAATTCGGTTAATATATTAGGATAACATGATATGCGTATTCCAGACAATTATAGTCAGCTATTCCTGACTGTTTTAACCGGGAATTCATAAGGGTATTAACCACAAGAATAAGATGAATATGTCTGACAACCAAAACCAGCACCGTACCATTCTCGTCACCAGCGCCCTGCCATATGCCAATGGCAGCCTACATATCGGCCATATGGTGGAATACATCCAAACCGATATTTGGGTGCGTTTTCAGCGCATGCAGGGTCATGATTGTTACTACGTCTGTGCTGATGACACGCACGGCACCGCCATTATGTTGCGCGCTGAAGCCGAGGGAATTACCCCTGAACAATTAATTGATCGCATCCATGGCGAGCGTTTGGCTGACTTTGGTGGTTTCAACGTCGAGTTCGATAATTATCACTCAACCCACTCTGATGAGAATCGTGAGTTGGCAACCGGCATGTATGCGGCGTTAAAGGCCGCTGACAAGATCACCACCCGCACTATTGAGCAGTTCTTTGATCCCGAGAAAGGTATTTTTCTCGCTGACCGTTTCGTTAAGGGCGAATGCCCGAAATGTCATGCCAAGGATCAATACGGTGATGCCTGTGAAGCCTGTGGTACAACCTATACGCCAACGGAATTGATTAATCCATTCTCGGCCATCTCGGGTGCGACACCGGTGATGAAGCAATCAGAACATTACTTTTTTAAACTCAGTGAATGTGAAGAGTTTCTGAATCAGTGGATGTCTGGCAATTTAAACAAGTATGGTCACGATTCTTTACCGATTGAGTCACGCAACAAACTCCAAGAATGGTTTGAAGCAGGACTAATGGATTGGGATATCTCGCGTGATGCGCCTTATTTTGGTTTTGAGATCCCCGAAGCGCCGGGTAAATATTTTTATGTTTGGTTAGACGCGCCTGTGGGTTATATGTCGAGTTTCAAAAACCTGTGTGAACGCATCGAAGGCTTAAACTTTGACGATTTCTGGGCGCCAGACAGTAAAGCCGAGTTATATCATTTCATTGGTAAAGATATTCTTAACTTCCACGCCCTGTTCTGGCCGGCTACGTTGCATTACTCAGGCTACCGTACGCCAGATCAAATCTGTGTGCATGGTTTCTTAACCGTTAACGGTGAGAAAATGTCCAAATCACGCGGCACCTTTATTACCGCCAGCAGTTACCTTGAACATTTGAATCCGGAATACCTGCGTTATTATTTTGCAGCCAAGCTCAATGACAAGATTGAAGATATCGATCTCAATCTTGAAGACTATGTTGCCCGCGTTAACAGTAATGTTGTGGGTAAATTTGTCAACATTGCCAGTCGCACGGCCGGTTTTATTGCCAAGCGTTTTGATGGCAAACTTGCTGCCAACATGGACGAGACAGGGCTTGCTCTGAATAATAAGATTCAAGCCGCCAGTGATGACATTGCCGCTTTATACAATGATCGCCGCTTTAGTGAAGCAGTGCGCGCCATCATGGATTTGGCCGATGAAGTAAATGAATACATTGCCGCGCTTGAACCATGGAAGATGGTTAAAGACGAAGCGACACTGGCTGATGCTCACTTGGTTTGCACGAGCAGTTTAAATGCCTTCCGTTTGTTAACGATTTATCTCAAACCGATTTTACCGATGATGGCTGAAAAGATTGAGGGTCTGTTTAATATTGATCCGCTGCAATGGGGCGATAGCCAAATACTGCTAACCAATCAGCCACTGAATAAATTCAAACATCTTGCGCAACGTATCGAGATGACTCAGGTAGATGCTATGGTTGATGCGAATAAAGACAGCCTTGTTTACAAGGGCGAGACACACTCACCGGTTCGTCATGCAGAGAAGCAACAACATGAGCATCCAGCGATTGCAGACACAATCTCGATTGATGACTTCGCCAAGGTAGACTTACGTATCGCGAAAATCATCAACGCCGAACATGTTGAAGGTGCTGATAAATTATTGCAACTAACGCTTGATGTTGGAGCAGAACAACGTAATGTATTTGCTGGTATTAAATCAGCCTACGCGCCAGAAGATTTGATTGGCAAGCATACGGTAATGGTTGCCAATCTTGCGCCACGTAAAATGCGCTTTGGTGTTTCCGAAGGCATGGTGCTGGCAGCAGGACCCGGGGGTAAGGACTTATTCATCCTTGAACCACATGAAGGTGCCCAACCCGGCATGAAGATTAAGTAAAATACTGTAGCCTGATATCGGAATTTAACGCAAAGTACGCGGAGGCGCAGAGAACGCAAAGAATTAAAAACCGCTTATTGTATTTATTATTTTTCTTGACGACCTTTGCGAACTCTGCGTTAGTTTACAAAACTATAACTAAGGCAACTGTAAAATGACTGAGTTTTTATTGATATTAGTCAGTACCGTACTGGTGAACAATTTTGTTCTGGTGCAGTTCCTTGGTCTGTGTCCGTTCATGAGCGCCTCGCGCAAGGTTGAAACAGCAACCGGCATGGCCTTGGCAACGACCTTTGTGCTAACGCTATCTTCAGTTAGTAGTTATCTCGTTTATAAATTTATTCTACTGCCGCTTAATCTTGAATACTTACAGCTGATTGCCTTTATTCTGGTGATTGCGGCGGTTGTGCAGTTCACCGAAATGGTTGTGCATAAAACCAGTCCTTTGCTTTATCAAGTGCTCGGTATTTTCTTACCGCTGATTACGACTAACTGTGCAGTACTCGGTGTTGCTTTATTAAACACGCAAAAACAACACACCTTTCTTGAATCGGCATTCTATGGTTTTGGCGCGGCGGTTGGTTTTTCGCTGGTGATGATATTATTCGCCAGCTTGCGTGAACGTATTGCTGTTGCTGATGTACCGAAACCATTCAAAGGTGCGGCTATTTCGCTTATTACCGCTGGTTTAATGTCGATGGCCTTCATGGGCTTTTCTGGATTAATTAAGGTCTAGACGATTCATGCTTGCAGCCATCATCACCTTACTAACGATTGCAGTTATCTTCGGCCTGATACTCGGCTTTGCCGCGATCCGCTTTAAGGTCGACTCTGATCCGGTGGTCGATAAAATTGATGCACTGTTGCCACAAACACAGTGTGGACAGTGTACATTCCCAGGTTGCCGTCCCTATGCCGAGGCCATTGCGAATGGCGAAGTAGAAATTAATCAATGCCCACCGGGTGGTGATGCCACCATTGTTGCACTCGCCGATTTACTTGGTCGTGACATACTGCCGCTCAACCCGGAAAACGGTGAAGTCAAAGAAGAAAAAACCGTTGTCATTATTGATGAGGAAATATGCATAGGTTGTACCTTGTGTATTCAAGCCTGCCCTGTTGATGCGATTCTTGGTGCTGCGAAACAAATGCACACGGTGATTATTGATAACTGCACAGGTTGTGATTTGTGTATTCCACCCTGTCCCGTTGATTGTATTTATATTGTTCCAGAAAAAACCTCTGCCAATCAGTGGCAATGGCCAAACCCGAATGAAGTCGTGCCTGCAACAAAGGCAGAGCAACCCTCATGACAACCTCATTACATCAAGTTTATGATTTTCGAGGCGGCTTATATCTCGATGAGCACAAATCAATATCAACCTCTACACCGATAGAGGCTGCATTGATTCCTTCTATTTTAGTGTTACCGCTATCACAACATATTGGGGCTGCGGCAAAGCCGTGTGTTGCCGTAGGCGATAGCGTATTAAAAGGCCAATTGATTGCCACAGCCGATGGCCGCGTTAGCGCGCCAGTACATGCTTCCAGTTCTGGTGAAGTTATTGCCATTGAAAAACGCCATGTGCCACATCCTTCTCAATTAAAAGCTGAATGCATTATTATTAAAACCGATGGCCGTGACACCGTCATTGAACAAGAACAAACAGGCCTATCTAATTATCACTCGCTCCGCAGCGATGAATTACGCCAACGCATTCATGATGCGGGCATTGTCGGTCTTGGCGGTGCTGGATTCCCCAGCCATATTAAATTAAAGCCCGGCGGCCACCATGTTGAAACATTAATTCTCAACGCGGCTGAATGTGAGCCCTATATCACTTGCGATGACATGCTCATGCGCGAACACGCACCCGCTATTATTAATGGCCTGCGCATCATGCAACAGGCATTGCATGCAAAACATTGCATGATTGGTATCGAAGATAATAAAATCGAAGCATTCACTGCGCTGCAAGAAGCCATTGGGAATGACACCGACATTGACATTGTCCGTGTACCAACACGTTACCCTGCCGGTGGTGAACGACAATTGATTTATAGCCTCACTGGTAAAGAAGCACCTAGCCAAGGTCGCCCACTGGAAATAGGCATCGTTTGTCATAACGTCGGAACAGCCCTCGCCGTAAATGATGCCATAACAAAAGCAGAGCCACTTGTTTCCCGTGTCGTTACATTAACGGGTTCAGGTATTCCGCAACCGCGCAACATCCATGTGTTACTAGGAACGCCAGTCGATGATCTGCTAAAACACTGCCATGCTGATAGCGATGACATTGGTCGCATCATGATCGGTGGACCGATGATGGGCTTTGTGCTCGATTCAACTACAGCACCTGTTACAAAAACCACTAACTGTGTTTTGGTTACTCACAAACGTGACATTCAAAAACCCGAAACAAGTTTGCCTTGCATTCGTTGTGGTGATTGCGCTGATGTTTGTCCTGTCAATTTACTGCCACAACAACTTTACTGGTATGCTCGCTCTCAAGAATTTGATCACGTACAAGATTACAACTTGTTTGATTGTATTGAATGCGGTTGCTGTGATGTTGTTTGCCCAAGCCGAATCCCCTTAGTGCAATATTTTAGATTCGCAAAAACAACGATCTGGCAACAAGAAAGAGACAAAGAGAAATCCGATAAGGCACGTGAACGCCATGAATTACGTCTTGAAAGACTGGAACGTGAGAAGCGTGAAAAACGTGAACGCCATAATCGGAAGAAAGCCGCACTGAAAAAAGAACCGGATCAAAAAGACGATCCGAAAAAGGCAGCTATATTGGCTGCAATGAAGCGCGTAAAAGAGAAAAAATCAACGGAGTCTGTAACACCGGGTAATACTGATGATTTAAGTTCAGAACAACAAAGCAAAATTGATGCGGCCGATGCACGCCGCGCCAAAAATAAGAAAGATAAAAACGGTGCGTAAATAATGATAACCCACACGCCACAAGTTCCTTCTTCTGCTAGCGTTAGTAAACTCATGCTGCACGTTGGCTATGCTCTCATTCCCGGTACAGCTGCCTACGTCTGGTTGTTTGGTATTGGCGTACTCATACAAATTCTATTAGCTTGTATCACCGCCGTGGTTACCGAAGGAATTATACTCGCTTTACGTAAACGCCCAGTTACTCAAACCCTAGCTGATGGTAGTGCCTTGCTTACTGCCGTGCTGCTCGCCTTAGCTATATCCCCCATCGCGCCGTGGTGGATCATTGTGCTTGGCACTGCCTTTGCGATTATTTTTGGTAAACAACTTTATGGGGGAATTGGTTACAACCCTTTCAACCCTGCGATGCTTGGCTATGTCATGTTACTCATTTCTTTCCCTTTAGAAATGACACGCTGGCCAGCTGCCTTTTCCTTATTGGAACAAACACCAACACTACAAACCAGTTTTGATGTTATTTTTAATGCGGGGTTAGGCGTTGATACCGTGAGTGGTGCAACACCACTCGATGCCATCAAGACTCAGCTAGCCCAGGGGGTTGATATTTCTGCAACCTTAATTAGCCCAAGCTACGGCGAATTATTCGGCTCACTTGCAGGCGTTGGTTGGGAAGTAGTCAGTCTTGGCTTTTTACTGGGTGGGATTTATTTGTTACTGACGGGTCGTATTGCATGGCAAATCCCTGCGGCCATGCTTGCAACACTCGGGGTTCTATCGAGCATTTTCTATCTTATCGATTCAACTCAATACATCAGCCCATTGCTACACCTATTTGGTGGAGCAAGCATGCTCGGTGCCTTTTTTATTGCCACCGATCCGGTTAGTGCGGCCACTACACCAAGAGGTCGAATTTATTACGGTATTGGCATTGGCATACTGACTTTTGTTATTCGTACTTGGGGCGGCTATCCAGAAGGGCTTGCCTTTGCCGTGCTGCTGATGAACATGGCTGCACCAACTATTGATCACTACACACGACCTGTCGTGTTTGGTCAAAGCAGGAAATAGCAATGTTATTTACACACATGATACGAACAGCAGCTTTACTTGGTGTGTTTGCACTTATCAGCACCTGGCTGGTTGCTATTACGTTTGATGTTACTGAAGAACCCATTGCTGCCAGCGAAAAGCAGGCCTTGCTGCGCAACCTACATGAACTCATTCCTAATGCAGTTCATGATAACGACCTTTTTAGCGATGTTATCAACGTACAAAATGCAGACTATCTTGGCGTAAACAAATCACAACGTGTGTTTCGTGCGCGTATGAAAGGGAAACCTGTCGCTCTGGCGATTGAGAGTGTTGCTCCTGATGGTTACAGCGGTAATATATTCTTGCTGATGGCGATTCGCTACGATGGCAGTCTCCTCGGTGTGCGTGTTAGTAAGCATAAAGAGACACCGGGCTTAGGTGATGGTATTGAAATTGAACGCTCTAACTGGATCTTTGGTTTTAATAATAAAAGTTTAACCAACCCTAATGAAAAATCGTGGGGTGTAGAAAAAGACGGTGGTGCATTTGATCAATTTACCGGTGCAACCATCACACCACGTGCGATTGTCAAAGCAGTTCATCGTACCTTACAATATTACCAGCAACACCGTGACGAACTGTTTGCGGATAACATAAAGCGGGAAAACTAACTATGTTCAAACGCTACTCAGGTATTACCAGTGATGGCCTCTGGCACAACAATATTGGTTTTGTGCAATTACTCGGCCTTTGCCCATTACTCGCTGTATCTTCAACCGTTATCAATGGATTAGGGCTTGGTTTAGCAACCACTTTAATTTTATTCGCATCAAATTTATCTGTGTCGGCAATCCGCAATCTTGTCCGTCAAGAAATCCGCATTCCCGCGTTTATGTTAATCATCGCCTCATTTGTAACCGCGATTGATCTTGCGATGAATGCGTGGCTCTACGATCTGCATAAAGTTTTAGGGATCTTTATTCCATTGATTGTCACTAACTGCGCCATCCTCGGTCGTGCCGAAGCCTTTGCCTCACGCACGACAATTGATCGCGCCGCACTTGATGGTTTAATGATGGGCATTGGCTTTACTGTCGTTTTGGTTTTACTTGGCGGCATGCGTGAAGCACTTGGTCAGGGCACGCTACTGGCAAATGCACACCTCATGTTTGGTCCGGTTGCTGAGGGCTGGAAAATTGTATTAGTTGAACAATACCGAGGCTTCCTACTTGCTATCTTACCACCGGGTGCATTTATTGGTCTTGGACTGCTTATCGTGGTGAAAAACATGGTTGATGAGAAATTAGCAAAACCAATTACTGTCACAATTAGTAGTGCAGTAGAGCAGAATTAAATAATAATGATGATGAACGATGACGCTTGCTCACAGAAGCTCTTCGGGGTTCATTGTGAGTTACCCTGATGACACTGGAAGTGGAATAGGGTACTCATGATGAAGCTGAAAGACTTCTATGAACCAGTAAACCATCGTTACGATGGTTCAGGGCAATGAACAAGAATAAACGAATTGAAATTTTCACCCGCTGGCGTGAACAGAATCCTAAACCGACCACTGAACTGATTTATGAATCACCTTTTGAATTATTGATTGCAGTAATCTTATCCGCTCAAGCGACTGACATTGGCGTCAATAAAGCGACACGAAAACTTTACCCTATCGCGAATACACCACAGGCCATCCTTGATCTGGGTTTAGCTGGCCTGAAAAGCTATGTCAAAACCATTGGTCTATACAACACCAAGGCGGCCAATGTGATGAAAACCTGTCAGATGCTGGTTGACCTACATAATGGTGAAGTCCCTGAGGACCGTAAGTCACTAGAGGCATTACCTGGCGTTGGAAGAAAAACCGCCAACGTGGTGATGAATACCGCCTTTGGCCAACCCACCATCGCCGTCGATACACATATTTTTCGGGTCAGTAACCGCACTGGCATCGCCCCCGGAAAAAACGTAGTAGAAGTAGAGAAAAGACTCCTTAAGTTTATCCCCGAGGAATTTAAACTCGATGCTCATCATTGGCTAATCCTTCACGGACGCTATGTCTGTAAGGCACGCTCGCCCGAATGTGGTAATTGTCTTATCTATGATTTATGTGAATATAAAAAGAAAAGTGAGGAATGAGGCTTACGGTTGTTGTGGGCTGGCTCTTTAAGGCAAAGCAATCCATAAAACGATTAGATTGCGCGTCTTTTGCACAAGAGTCCTTTTGGGCTTCATTTTCGTACCCCATTCATCCCCGAATAGTTCGAGGCAACAATATTTATGAGGCTTAGCGCATTTTGCGTTAAACTCTTATTTCATTTACTACGCAAGCTCAAATTCAGAATATGTTCGGACAAGATCGCGATCAAACACGCCAGATTTTTATCAATGCTTGGCAAAAGCAACAAAATAATCAGCCTCTTGAACCATTAGAGGAGATCATTGTCACGATCATTAGCCAACACCCTGAATATCAGGGCATGCTCACCAACACAGATAAAGCCTTAGGTGCTGAGTATTTACCCGAAAACGGGGAAACCAATCCATTTCTTCACATGGGCATGCATATCGCTATTCATGAGCAGCTGAGCACTGACCGTCCTTCAGGTATTGCGGGGGTTTTTCAGCAACTGGTTATGCAAGCAGGCGACCCTCACCATGCCGAGCATCAGGTCATGGATTGTCTCGGTGAGATGCTGTGGCAGGCGCAACGTGACCAACGCATGCCGGACGAACAGGCATATTTAAACTGTTTACAAAAATTACTGGGTAAATCTTAATAAACATCACAATTTGTTCAAAAAACAACCAATTATTAGCCTCATTTTAAGAACTTTTTAGACCTCTCCTTGTCTTACTTACGACCGATATAAATATGTGTGATGGTGATCTCACTACCACAGCAACAAAATCGGCAATATATAAAGAGCCAATGACGGCGCTTTAACTAAAATAATCTTTGGGAGACTTACAATGTCTAAGAAATTAACACCTGTTGCTGCTGCTCTAGGCACAGCTTTCGCTCTATCTGTTGCTACTAGCCCTGTTGCTGCTGACTCAGCAAACCCTTTCGGTATGGCTGATCTTGTTTCTGGCTACTCTGTTGCCATGGGTGACAAGCCTGCTGAAGGTAAGTGCGGTGAAGGCAAATGCGGTGAAGGTAAGAAAGCTGCAGGTGAAGCAAAATGTGGCGCCAAAAAGACTGAATCCAAATGTGGTGAAGGCAAATGTGGCGGCGACAAGAAGAAAGAAGCCAAGTGTGGTGAAGGCAAGTGTGGTGCTAATAAATAAGCTTACGCACTAAGCCATTTGCCATTTACGGCAAATACAATGCCCTAGTAATAGCAAATGACTATATTAGTCATAACTAAAGCTAGGGCATTACTTTACCTTAAGCATTACAAAACGCCCACTTGCGCTAAGGGGGCTTTTACAAACATAATGAACAAGTCAGCACCATGATCTCGGAACTCTGACCCATGGTGACTGTCGTATTTACCACGTGGTATTAGGTGGTAGATAACTATGACTAAATAACCACAAAAATAAATTTTAAATTGAAGTAAAACATATCTAGGAGGCAATACCCCATGTCTAAGAAAATGACACCAATCGCTGCTGCCATCGGTACAGCATTCGCACTCAGTCTTGCAACTGCGCCAGTTTCTGCTGACACAGCTAACCCATTCGGCATGTCTGACCTTACAAGTGGCTACCAACAAGTTGCTGAAGGCAAATGTGGTGAAGGTAAATGTGGCGGCGCTAAGAAAAAAGAAGCCAAATGTGGTGAAGGCAAATGTGGCGCTAAGAAAAAGGCTAAGAAAGAAGGAAAATGTGGCGAAGGCAAATGTGGCGGAGCCAAGAAGAAAGAAGCCAAATGTGGCGAAGGTAAATGTGGCGGTAAATAATACTGCTGTATTTATCAAGGAACTATGAATATGGATAAGCAATTTCCCGTTCATGGAGCCGGTCTCGGCTATCGGCGATCCCTTATGGGATCGCTGGCCGAGCATTCTCCAGCTCAGGTCAACTTCTATGAAGTTGCGCCAGAAAACTGGATTGGACTCGGTGGCGCAATGGGTAAACAATTCCGCGCCTTTACTGAGCAACACGATTTTGTTTGCCATGGTCTTTCCCTTTCCATCGGCAGCCCTGCCCCGCTAGACACCGATTTTGTTAAGCGTGTTGGCAAGTTCATGAAACAACATGATATTAAGCTCTACAGTGAGCACTTAAGTTATTGTGGTGATGAAGGTCATCTCTACGATCTACTCCCTATCCCCTTTACCGAAGATGCGGTTAAACATGTTGTAGAGCGTATACAGCGTGTTCAAGATATCATCGGTGAGCGCATTGCGATGGAAAATGTTTCCTACTATGCCGCACCCGGTCAAGAAATGTCAGAAATTGACTTTGTTAATACGGTACTAGAACAAGCCGATTGCTTGTTCCACCTTGATGTAAACAACATCTACGTGAATAGCGTCAATCATCGTTACAATGCCGAGGATTTTCTCAATGCGATGCCGGGTGAGCGTATGGCCTATATCCATGTCGCCGGTCATTATAACGAAGCTGAAGACCTGATCGTTGACACTCATGGTGCTGATGTCATTGATCCTGTTTGGGATCTACTCGAAAAGACCTATGAACGCTTTGGCGTGATCCCAACCCTGCTTGAACGTGACTTTAATATTCCACCACTGAATGAATTACTTGTTGAGGTAGACAAAATCGTTGAACTTCAACAAAAATGGACGCAGTTAAACGATGAACACGCCGTCGCACACATTGGCTGATAAAAAATCCTTTAAAGACTGGCAATATGCTTTCACTTCGCATATTCGCGATCCGGAAAATGTTGCCATCCCTGAAGGTATCGAAGCCCGCCGCATAAAAATCTACTCGGATTTATTTTATAACAATGTGGAAGGCTTTATTAGTGATGGTTTTCCTGTGTTACGCAGCCTTTTCAATGATACTGATTGGCATAGCCTCGTTCGTGATTACTTTAAGAATCACCAAAACCACACCCCTTATTTTTTGGAACTAACACAAGAATTTCTGGCTTATTTACAAAACGAGCGCGAAGCAAATGACAGTGATTTTCCCTTCATGCTTGAGCTCGCACATTATGAATGGGTTGAGCTCGCACTAGAAATCGATGAGACAGAAATTGACACATCAAAATTTGACAGCGATGGTGACCTCTTACAGGGGCAACCGGTTATATCACCACTTGCGTGGCCTCTTGCTTATAGTTACGAAGTCCATAAAATCAGTCCAGATTACATTCCGGAACAAGCCGGTATGCAAGCAACGAATCTTATCGTTTATCGGGATCATGAAGACGCAGTATGTTTCATGGAAATAAATCCAGTAACAGCGAGACTACTTTTTTTACTTAGCGAAGATAAATCATTAACTGGGCGAGCTGCTTTGCAAAAGATTGCAGAAGAACTACAGCATCCTGATGTTGACGTGGTTATCGCTGGAGGCTTATCAACGCTTAACGAACTTCATGAGCGTGGCATCATTTTAGGCACAACAAAATAAAAATATAAAATTCAACGGAGAGAACCTATTATGAACTTTTTTTTAAATATGCAACGACTACTTGATAGCACTCGTGCTGTCGATTTTCTTGGCCCATTAGCGCTACGATTGTACCTTGCTCCAATTTTTCTAATGGCTGGTCTCAGTAAGTACAATGATTTTGAGAACACCGCAGCATGGTTTGGCAATCCGGACTGGGGACTCGGCCTCCCCTTTCCTGAATTGATGACCTTTTTAGCTACCTCAACAGAACTGGTCGGCGCAGCTTGCCTCTTAATTGGCTTTGGTGTGCGTTGGGTGAGTATTCCTCTAATGATTACCATGCTTGTTGCTATGTTTTCAGTACACTGGGTGAATGGTTGGCAAGCAATCGCTGATGCAAAATTTTGCCTGTTTAATTGCTCTGATGCGATTGCCGCAGGTGAAAGATTGTCTGCAGCAAAAGATGTACTTAGAGAACACAGTAATTACGACTGGATCACCGAACAAGGTGGCATTACAATTCTAAATAATGGTATCGAATTTGGTGCTACATATTTCATTATGCTGTTAGCACTCTTCTTTATCGGTGCGGGTAAATACCTTAGTGTTGACCACTGGATTAAAGAAGGTATGAATAAGCATTAACTAAGTAAACACAGTTCATAAAAAAGGACGCACATCGCGTCCTTTTTTTATGGGACTAATAGGTCATCAAATGGATGAGGCTTCTCAATCCCATAACCCTGTACATAATCCACACCGATTTTCTTTAATTTATCAGCGATAACATCATTTTCAACAAACTCTGCAATAGTCTTCATACCAAGCACCTGCCCCACTTGGTTAATCGATTGCACCATCGCCTCATCAACTTTGTCTGTTACAATATCTTTTACGAAACAACCATCAATTTTTAAATAATCCACATCAAGATTTTTTAAATATGAAAATGAACTCAAACCACTACCAAAATCATCTAATGAAAATTGACAACCCATTTCTCGTAATACAAATATAAAACGTTGCGCCTGAGTTAAATTACTAATCGCTGCCGTTTCTGTTACTTCAAAACAGATGTTTTTCGGTGGCACTGTGCTTTTGTGCAATTCACTAATAAGATCATCAAGGAAATTTTCTTCACAAAAACTATGGCCAGATAAATTTATAGAGAATACCGTCTTATCTGAATTATTTTGTAGCATCCTTTTAACATAAGTAAGTGTTTTTCTAACTACATGCCTATCCAAAGATGGCATAAGATCATATCTTTCTGCGGCAGGAATATACTCCATTGGTGGTATCAGATTACCATCTTCGCCCTGCATACGCATTAACACCTCATAATGATTTTCAGTATATTTAGGGTTTAACGATGAAATCTTTTGTACAAATAAGGCGATTCGGTCTTCTTCAATAGCCTTCTTGATACCATGCACCCATTGCATTTCATCATACCGCTGAGCAACATCGGTATCATCTTCACTGAGAACATGAACACGATTTCTTCCTTTCTCTTTAGCAATATAACAAGCTGAGTCCACACTGCGCATAAGCTCGGTTAGATTGCTTGTCGCAGAGGTTATCGGTACAACACCAATGCTCACTGATGTCTCAAAGATCTTGTTGTCCCAGAAAAAATTTATTTTACTGATCGCATCACGAAGGGTTTCAGCAATTTCTTTCGCCCTACTTAACGGACAATTTTCGAGTAATATACCAAATTCATCACCACCAAGCCGGGCAAATGAATCGGTCTCACGCAGGTGGCTCAATAAACAGTTTGAAATATTTTTTAATAACTCATCACCGGCAGCATGACCGCAGGTATCGTTCACTAGTTTGAATTGATCAAGGTCTAGATACAGCAATACATGATGCCTATCTGAATTTTCAGCCTGCTCAATACGTTTACTTAACCTAAGTTCGAATTCACGTCGATTAATCAACCCTGTTAGAAAATCATGACTTGCTTCAAAAGAAAGTTTATCTTCTAATCTTCGCAGTTCGGAAACATCTCGAAAAACAATAACCGAACCAATGATTTCTTTTTTTGTATTGCGCATTGGCGAACCGGTAAAAATAATCGGCAACCGGCCACTATCTTTACGGATCAACGTAGTATGTTGCCCCAATAATTCACGTGCCTGATTCTTAATTACCTTATCAGTCATGTCTTGATAGACACTTCCATTATTTTCATCAATTACGGTAAGCACTTCATCTATTGGCCTACCCTGTACTTCATGAAAATCACAATATGTCAGTGCCTCAGCAGCCGGATTCATATAATCTATGAAACCTTCGCTATTTGTTGTTATAACACCATCACCTATTGATGATAATGTCACTTCTGCTAATTCTTTTTTCCTTGAGAGTTCTTCTTCAGCTTTTTTTCGATGCTCAACCTCATCGTGTAATATATAGTTTAGGCTATCCATTTCATCCAATGAATCACTAAGATCGTCAACTAAGCCTTTATTATGTATTTCCAACATAATGCTTTCGCGTTTTGCTGAATAAATACGCATCATGACAACAATCATTGCTAACAAGTACATGAAAGCCAACACCGTCATTGGTAATGCTAATCTTTCGTTGATAATGGATAGGCTATATATTAGCGGTAACATGGTAAAAGTAGTAAATGACGGTGCAGCAAATCGACTTGCTGTATAAATAGCGACTGTACCTGCACATAGGCCACAAAATACAAATGCCAGCATGACATGATGTGTAAATGATTCTGGAGGAATAATAAACAGCGCAGCACTTCCCCAGACTAAACCCGAAAGACCGGTTCCTACTTCAAATGCACGTACCCAGAAATATTCACTAAAATGAAATATGCCAGAATGATAAAGACCAACCAACGCATAACGTAATATCGATACTACAAACAACACGCCATACCATGCCATTAATAGCGACATTGCCGTGTCTTGGTAAAAATAATATGCGACTAACGAAGAAGCCGACATGGTGCCGGCCAAAGCAAGCCCTGCACTTTGATATAGTAAAGTTGCTTGCTCTTTTTTATACTCTTCAGCTATCCGTTCTTCAGGGACTATTGCCCTGACAGGAATTTCAGCATCGACAGTATTTGTTTTAATATTTACTGCCAAATTATCACCTAGTTAACCTTTACGCTTTTTTGCTGCAATGCGTAATCGCAAAGCATTAAGTTTAATAAAACCTTCTGCATCTTGCTGGTTATAACTACCAGCATCATCTTCAAACGTGGCAATGCTTTCATCAAATAAACTGTCTTTTTCTGATTCACGTCCAACGACAATTACATTACCTTTGTAAAGTTTAAGACGAACCGTTCCGTTTACATTTTTTTGTGAGGCATCGATCATTTCTTGTAACATTAAACGCTCTGGACTCCACCAAAAACCGTTGTAAACCAATTCGGCATATTTCGGCATAAAGCTATCTTTTAAATGTGCTGCTTCACGATCTAAAGTAATCGATTCAATCGCTCTATGTGCCTTAAGCATAATTGTGCCCGCAGGTGTTTCGTAACAACCTCGTGACTTCATGCCAACAAAACGGTTCTCAACAATGTCATCACGACCGATGCCATTCTCACCACCTACTTTATTCAAATATTCCATTACCGTAGCTGGAGAAGTTGCTTTGCCATCGATACTTACGATGTCGCCAAGCTCATAACCCAATTCAATATAAGTTGCTTGATCTGGTGCTTGCTCAGGTGACACCGTCCAACGCCACATTGATTCTTCAGGCTCAGCCCAAGGATCCTCAAGAATTCCGCCTTCATATGAAATATGTAACAAGTTGGCGTCCATTGAGTAAGGCGATTTTTTGCCTTGCTTCATTTCAACAGCAATACCATTTTGTTCTGCATAGGCCATTAACTTCTCACGTGAGTTCAAATCCCACTCGCGCCACGGTGCAATAATTTCAACACCGGGTTTTAGTGCATAGGCACCTAATTCAAAACGAACTTGATCATTACCCTTACCTGTTGCGCCATGTGAAATTGCGTCACCACCCGTTTCATTGGCAATTTCAATTAATCGTTTAGCAATTAATGGGCGCGCAATTGATGTCCCTAATAAGTACTCGCCTTCATAAACTGCATTAGCGCGAAACATTGGAAAAACATAGTCACGTGCAAATTCTTCACGGAGATCTTCAATATAAATCTCCTTAATACCCATGGCTTCTGCTTTTGCACGTGCAGGTTCAACTTCTTCACCCTGTCCTATGTCGGCAGTAAAAGTGACGACTTCACAGTCATAGACATCTTCCAACCATTTAAGAATGACAGATGTATCCAGCCCCCCCGAATAGGCCAAGACAACTTTGTTGATGTTACGTTTACTCATAATAATGTCCTATGCTATCCATGCATCTTGTGCAGAAAAGCAGAAATTAGAAAATAACGTGTGATTATACCCGACTCAGGCTTGGAATGAAGGTTTTCCCTCATTTCTGAACATCTCTACGCTATATCTAAAACTCCTTTTTCAACTGGACTAATACGCGACGATTTAATAAACGCCCTTTTTTTGTACGATTTGAATAAGCAGGTTGATGCTCTCCAAAGTATTCAAATTCGATCATCGAGGCTGGAACGCCACTTTTGAGTAAATATTGCCTTACTGCAACAGCACGGCTACGTGATAAAGCATAGTTCGCCCCCCGACTACCAATATTATCGCTATAACCTTCAAGAATGACTCGTTGAATTTCTGTATCTGCTTTTACAAACATGGCTATCGCGCGTAGACGTTTTTTAGATGCGTTATCCAATACAGCACCACGATTGCCAAATAAAATATTCGTGTTGCTTGCTGATTTGTAATCAAGCGGTATTAACGCAGCCATGCAAGTACGAAATTCTTCCATGCTTGCTCTAAAATTAACCGAGGATAAAACGACTTCAACCTGCTCCACCCCACTTTGGCGACTATGATAATGAAGCGCGGGGCGTTGCCCTTGTTCTAGTGATGCAAGTATGTCTCTTACTTGAAGGCGACTAAACCGAAATGGGTCTCTTCCCCCTTTAAATTTTACTCGACCTAAATCACGACCGCGCAACTTGTGCTGCCAAGCTGATGGTAGTGCAAACAAACGCGCTTTACCGCCCGAAGGGCCACCTTGATCAATAGTAAGACTCAAATAAATATCTCGTCCAGCAGGGCGCACAAATGATGCCGTTCCATAATAGTTAATTGTATGACTAAGACGGCACTCAAGAGGTGATGAACTGGTTTTCCAATTGGCTTCATTCAGGGTCGATTCATAACGTAGGCTAGTCGCCATTGCTGCACTTGAACCAAGGCATGCCACAGCAATAAAAACCTTAATAAACATGTAGTTAATTCTATTTCGCACGTTATTCATCCACATTAAAATCGCTATCTGTAACATATATAGCGGGTAAAATAATGAAATCTTTAGCTAAAACCACTAAAAAATGGTGAAATATTGCGCAGTTTTAAAGATAGTCAATCAGGGCGCCGGTTGTCTGGCGTAGGCGTAAACTCATCAATTTACTGATTGCTTTGTATAACTTTAAACCAAGGCTTGGATGTGCTTCGCAAAGGCTTTCGAATTGATTGCGAGTAAACATAATCAACTCAGAGCTGTCAGCACTCTGCGCTGTTGCGGAATAGGGAAAACCATCAATCACCGACATTTCACCCATACTTTTTCCAGCGCGAACTGTCGCTACCTGCTTATTGTCTTTAAGAATATTAACTCGGCCGGCGGCAAGCAGGCACATAAAATGGCTTTTATCACCTTCCTTAAAGATAACCACACCAACCTCGGCCTTGTAGGCACTACAATAGCGAGACAGTACCTCAATCTCGGCACGCTCGAAACCTTGCAATAATTGGACTTTTTCCAGCATTTGACACAATTGAGGCTGAAAAGCTTGCCCTGCGCCTAATTGCTCAAGATTATTTAAATTCTCAACCACTATATGTTCCCGTTATGTATTACTGGGGTATCGGCAAAAACAGGAAGAATCTTAAAGGCAATCAAAGAACAAATTTGTCGTTTCGCATGGCCAGCCAACTCAACTTATGGAAGTAATGGCTAAACCTTATTCGACTAGATGCATCGTTGGAAGAAAATTCAGCTATCAATTCATCCCTCACTAAGAATAAGTAAGGGATGAATTTTGCTTATTTCTTTTTGCTACGGCGTAACCGTGACAATAAACGTCTAGCCATTTCGCCAAACATTTCTGTTTGGGTTGGATGAGGGTGAATTGCATTCGCAACCTGTTCAAGTGTCATCTTACCAGACACCATCATGACACCCTCACCAATAAGGGTATCGGCATGATCCGCCAAATAATGAACCCCAATCACACGTTGACTCGCTTTATCAGCCACAATCTTAATCATGCCGTGGGTTTCATTGGTGATCATCGCCTTCGCATCAATGCTCATCGGCATCTTCACCTCAACTGCATCAATACCTTTGGCTTTAGCTTGCTCTACTGATAAACCAACAAAGGCAGCTTCTGGGCGCGAGAAGATCACGCCGGAATCCATGTCCTGGTCATACTGCATGTCTTCACCAAGGATGGTCATCGCTGACACACGCCCTTGTTGACCGGCTGTATGCGCTAACATCAAACCACCAATCACATCACCGACGGCAAAGATATGTGGCACGCTGGTACGACAACGCGCATCGGCTTTAATCACACCATTTTCAGTTTCGATACCAGCCTTATCCAATTGCAATGGTTCAAGCAATGGGCGTTTACCCGTTGCCATAATGACGTAATCGACTGTTTGCGTATGTGTCTTACCATCGCTGTCTTTATAACCTAGCTTCATTGCGCCCGGTTTGCCCTTAATCGATGACAAACCTGTCGATGTCATGATGGTCAAATTAGGATCATCATTTAAAATCGCAGTTAAATGTTTGGCAATTTCAGGTTCAACTTCAGCAAGGATGCGATCTTGTGCTTCAAACAAAGTAACCTTTGTACCAAAGTCCTGGAAGATTTGTGCCATTTCAACACCGATTGCACCACCACCGACAACCGCTAACTTCTTCGGCACACCGTCCAAACCCCAAACCGTATCAGAGGTTAAGACACCGCCTGATTCAATACCTTCAGCTGCACCTGGAATAGGTGGAATAAACGGCGGAGCACCGGTTGCGATCACAGCACAACCGAAACTAATATGACGACCATCAGAACCATCGCCTAATGGCGTACGTGCATGCGGGTTATCACTGTTGGTACTAGTGTCGACAAAAACACGGTGATCACTTTCAAACAAGGCGTAACCTTGAATGACATCAATCTTGACGCCTTTGTCTGTTTTTAACGCCATCTCACCACGTGTTTCGAGTACGTTGCGGCGCGTTGCTTCGAGTGCTTCCCAATCAAGTTTCGCTTTATTGGTTCCCATCACACCAAGGTGTGCATCATGCGCACGATCACGCACACGATCGGCTGCAGCACGCCACGCCTTTGATGGGATACAACCACGCCATAAACATTCACCACCTGGGAAAGGCGCATCATTAACCATTGCTACCTTAATCCCATGACCAGCCAAGTCGCGAGCACAATCTTCACCGCCCGGTCCACCGCCAATCACGACAACATCGTAATCCCAATCGCCTTCTGGGATGGCGGGTCCTGTTGGTCCCATCCATTCTTCCGGCTGTTCGATGGCTGCTTTTAATGTATTTAAATACATGCCCACTTCTGCGCCGTTAACAACACGGTGATCCGCAGTAATCGTAAGAGGCATACCTTCGGCTCCGGCTGCAGAGATCGCCAAGATCGCTGCTGTACCCGGTGTAGGAATAGCATCAAAATAACTGACACCCATCATGCCCATGTTCGAAACCATGAAAGTTGGGTTCGCATATTCTTCTGGTGCCAAACGACGTTTACGCGCACGGCTAACCAAATCACCCCAGCTTTCATTAAGTTCTTCAAGGTTGCGTGATTCACAATGACGCAATACAGGCACAACTAAGCCACCGCCATCGGCTGATACCGCCATACCGATATCAATATTTTCACGTTCAACAATCTTATCAACTGGCTGGTAAGCCCAGTTAATACTTGGATGTTTTTCCATTGCCACAGCACAGGCTTTCGCGATTGCAACGGTTACCGAAACACCCTGTGCTTTTGCTGCCTTAATGATCGCACCCGGTTTCGCATTAATCGCAACACGGAAAGTCGGCATGGTTAAAGAGGCACTCATTGAATGACTCACGGCTTTTTCCATTGCCGTCATATCACGACCATGCCCAGGAACTTGAATCTCTGGCATCACATGCGCAGGCACCTGTGCACCGATTTCAGTAGGACGTTCAATGGGCTGGGCGCGACGTACGTCATCCGCAGTGATAACACCGTCAGGGCCACTGCCATGTAATGTGTTCAAATTAACATGCAAGGACGCGGCTAATTGACGTGCAAACGGCGTAGCTTGTTTATTATCTGGACGGGGTGCAGGCGGCACATTGCTGTTGACCGCTGGCATAGGCGCAGATACTTTACGAACCGCAGGTGCGGCTGACGCAGTTTCTTCAACAACGGCTGCACCACCTGAACCACTGTGCTCGGTATCCACCACTTGATCGGCTTTATCGACAAGGTAGGCCATTGCTTCACCAACGGCAATCGTACTGTCTTCTGCTGTAATCGGACCTGATAAATAACCTTCACGGAATACTTCCACATCCATGACGGCTTTATCTGTTTCTACCGTTGCAACAATATCGCCACGTTCAATCTTATCGCCAATTGCTTTTTCCCAGCTAACAACAAGCCCTTCTGTCATTGTATCTGACAACTGTGGCATTTTAATCGTGTGTGCTACACCTTCGGGTACATCGATATCAGCAGCCACTTCAATCTCCGGCTTGCCTTCACTGCCCGCATCTTCTGCATTAGCAGGTGCTTCCGCATCCGCACCTTGTACATCATCTGCGTTTGTAACTAAAAAGGCGATCGCACCACCTACTTCAATGGTGCTATCAACCGCTGCCTGTGGTCCGGAAAGGAACCCTTCGCGGAACACCTCCACATCCATAATGGCTTTGTCAGTTTCAACCGTCGCGACAATGTCACCACGCTCAATCTTGTCACCAATATTTTTTTCCCAGCTCACAACAACGCCTTCGGTCATTGTGTCCGAAAGCTGCGGCATTTTAATAGTATAGGAATCAGCCATAATATTTTTTCGTTTGTTATACCCAAGTAGCCGCTTTGCAATTATGCAAATGCGACTACCCGGTTATTAAAAGACAAGTTGCCTGGAATCAGGACAAACCAAATTGTTTTAGCACTGCATCAACTACATGTTGTGCGGTTGGAATCGCCATTTTTTCCAATTTATGGTTGTATGGAATCGGAACATTTTCTGCCGAAACACGTACAGGTGGTGCATCTAATTCAAAGAAACATTCTTCATTGATAATCGCCATCACTTCAGAACCAACACCCACTGCTGGTTCGGCTTCTTCAACAATCACCGCACGGTGCGTTTTAGAAACAGAGGCCTTAATGCCCTCACGATCCAATGGACTCAATGAAAACAAATCAACAACTTCAGCATTAATACCGTGTTTGCTCGCCAGTACTTCCGCTGCCGCCAAACACCAGTGAACTGAAATATTGTAACCAAATAAAGTCACATCAGCGCCTTCACGAGCAATTTCGCTGCCCTCGAGTGGCATGAAGTATTCTTCGTCAGGTACTTCGCCCTTCATGTTGTACATAAGCTCATGTTCATTAATGAACACAGGGTCATTACAACGTACGGCTGACTTTAATAATCCGTAGGCCTGACGAGGATTAGATGGTGTCACAACACGTAAACCAGCCACACCCATGAATACCTTTTCCATACGCGCTGAATGCTGTGCACCTAATTGATGTGCTGTACCACCTGGCGAACGAATCACAACAGGAGCTTCAAGTTGGCCACCCGACATGTAACGTACTTTAGCTGCAGTGTTAAAGATTTGATCCATCGCAAGCCATGCAAAGTTTACCGACATGATTTCGATAATAGGACGCACGCCAACAAACGAAGCACCGATACCTAGACCGGTATAACCACCCTCAGAAATTGGCGTATCAATAACACGTTCATGTCCATATTTATCATACAGACCATTGGTTGCCTTATAAGTACCACCAGCAACACCGATGTCTTCACCCATACAGATCACTAAAGGATCATGCGTCATTTCTTCATCGTGGGCGCGACGTAATGCTTCCCAATACATAATCTCAGACATTACTTGGCACCTCCGTTAACCCAAGGGTCATTTTCGGCGAGTACATATTTATCAAGTAACTCTGCGGATGGTTCTGGTGAGTCTTCAGCAAATTTAACAACCTCATTTTCAATTTCAGCAAGGATGTCAGTATCCATTTTCTTGTAATCATCAAGGCTCAATTCACCTGCCTCAATTAAACGATCACGCAAGATGATAATCGGGTCTCGTTTACCCCACATCTGTTCTTCTTCTTTCGCACGATAGGCGTTTGAATCAGACATTGAGTGACCACGGTAACGATACGTCATTAACTCAAGGAAGTAAGGGCCTTTACCATTACGCACATGGTCAACGGCAACTTGAGCGGCTTCATAAACCGTATCAAAGTCCTGACCATCAACTTGCGCAGATGGGATGTCGTAAGCACCGACACGTTTGTATTGATCAACAACGGCAGTAGAGCGTTCAATACGCGTACCGATACCATATAAGTTGTTTTCACAAACGTAGAGTACGGGAAGATCCCAAACTTTAGCCATGTTCAAACTTTCGTGGAACACACCTTGGTTGTTTGCTGCATCACCAAGGAAGCAGATGCAAATTTCATCTCCACCTTTTAGTTTGATGCCTTTAGCAATACCAGCAGCCAATGGGAATGGACCGCCCACAAGCGCATAACCGCCCATAAAGCGATGCTCAGCACCAAAGATATGCATAGAACCACCGAGGCCTTTACAGCAACCGGTTTCCTTCGCAAATAGCTCAGCCATCACCTCTTTAGGAGGTACACCGGACTTAATCGCGTGGATGTGATCGCGGTAACTGGTCATTACATAGTCATGACCAGGCTTGGCGGCCTCAAGAACACCATAGGCACAGGCTTCTTCACCTGGGTACAGGTGTAAGAATCCACCAATCTTGCGTTCAACATAGGCTTCGTAGCAACGCTCTTCAAAACGTCGCGCAAATAACATTTCTTGTAAAACTCTTTTCTTGTCAGCGGGCTTCATTTGTTTCCTTCTACTATCCGTTAACAAATAGGCGCGCTATGATCGGTGTTTTGGCCGGTAAGGTCAAGCCAAAACACCTGCAAATTAGGCGAGTAATGCGATGAAAATTCAAACAAAACAACATGTAAGCACACCTACAGCCCCTGAATTGGCTACTACTAAGCACCTGATATTGGTGCTTCCAGAGACAATTAAGGATGGTAAATGGCCAAATATCGCCCACAAGGACGTCCTAAAGGCACGTTTTAAACGTGAATCTGAAGGAAATACGTTATTTGAACTGGATTTACCTAATACAGCCGCCACTCACGTCAGTGTAGGGGTAATTAATAAGGATATTAGTCAATTTGAGCTGCTTAATTTGGCTCGCAAGCTGGTTAGCCCGCAGCTAAGCCAAAATCCACGCGAACTAGCCCTCGCAATGCCTGGATTAACCACAAAACAGGCCAATCAAGTGGCTGAAGCCATGCTCGCGGCTATTTTGGCAGGTAACGAAGCCATGCCCAGTTTTAAATCTAAAAAAGCCGACAAAAGGTTATTAAAAACCGTACATTTATTTAACCTCAAACAAAAACTGGATAGCCGTGTTTGTGTTGCGACCGCACACGGCAATAATCTTGCGCGTAGTTTAACCACTCTGCCACCCAATGAACTCACGCCGGGCAACTATCGTAAACGCGTTGCTAAATTAGCGAAGCAATCTGGCTGGAAGATGCGGTTTCACAACATGGCAAACTTACGCAAACAAAAGGCCGGTGCATTTGTTGCGGTTGCCCAAGGAAGTCCTGAAGCGGATGCAGGCATCTTGCATTTGCATTACACGCCGAAGAAAAAAACCAGCAAACCAGCTTGTTCTTTAGTCGGTAAAGGTATTTGTTTTGATACCGGTGGTACAAACTTAAAACCTGCGCAATATATGCATGGCATGCATGAAGACATGGAAGGCAGTGCTGTGGCACTCGGTACCTTGTTAGCCTTAACAGAATTAAAAGTAGACTTCCCTGTCGATTGCTGGCTTGCGCTCGCACAAAACCATATTGGTCCGAAAGCATATAAACAAAATGATGTTGTAACTGCTAGCAATGGCACAACCATTGAAGTGATGCATACCGATGCAGAAGGCCGAATGGTGTTAGCCGATACGCTGTCATTTGCGGCAAAGAAAAAACCTGCTGTCATTATTGATTATGCAACACTCACAGGTTCATGTGTTGCTGCACTCGGCACAACCTATAGCGGTGCATTCACTAATCAAGACGATTTATTCAATTCAATTATTGATGCAGGAAAAAACAGCGGTGAACGCGTCTGGCCTTTCCCTATTGATAAAGATTTTGATTCAGCTCTCGATAGTGATATTGCCGACATTAAACAATGTACTATCAGTGGTGGCCCTGATCATATTCTTGCCAGTCGCTTTTTAAGTCGCTTTGTCGATAAGACACCGTGGTTACATGTAGATTTATCGTCAGGGAATAATAAGGGTGGACTCGCGCACATCCCAACTGCGATTACCGGCTTTGGTGTTCGCTTTACTTTGAATTTACTCTTACAAGAGAAACTGCTAGAAAAAGTTAAACCTATTGATTAAGTAGCGCATTGACCTGCTGGTAATTAAGCTCGGCGCCGATGATGTCAAAGCTATCACGTGCTTGTAATAAATAATTGCGTGATTGCTCATCATCGGTGTAGCGTCCTAATTCATAACGCAGTAAGGCCTGTTCATAACGCATATCTATTTTTATCGCTTTCTCTAAACCTTGTTGCCAATATTTTATTGCTTTTGATTTTTTCCCTTGCAACCAAGCAACACGGCCAAGACTACGAAGTGTTTGTGGAACACCAACCGTATAAGTCTTAGAGTATGTTTGTAAGGCCTTAATCAGAATATGTACCGGCTCTTTCATCACCACGCCTAATGAGTGTTCGTTTTCCCACATGTTCAATAAAACATCGACTGCACCGACTAAACCTTCTAAAACATATTGTGCAACTGCATCAGAACCCTTCACCACATCGACAGCCCGATCTGCATAGAGCTTTGCAGAATCCATATCACCTCGATAGTAAGCCGCATTAGCTAACACACCATTAACCATTGCCTGATCGCCAACATTCAACTTTTCAAAATCTACCGCTTTTAGTTTTTCTTCAATTTCAAATGTATTACCTGATGGTATTGAGCTGTACAGCATGCCCGTTAAACCCCATGCCTGAATTTGCATAATTCCACGACGATGCCCTGATTCATATAACTCTTCAAATTGTTTAACTGCTTGGCTGTGTTTCCCCAAACGATACGTTGCTGGTGCTAATGTAAACATCAGTTCATCCCAGCGACGATGATCACCAATTCTTTCTGCAATTTTAATCGCAGGAATAACCGACTCAGTGATGTCTTGCCAACCACCCGTGGTAGTACGATAAATCGATGTCACCATCATTGAATATGCTTGGCATTGCAAGTTGTTCGTTTGTTGTGCGGTTTTATGTGCAAGTCGGTAATACATTTCTGCCAACTTATAACTTGGAATCATGCTCGCAACAACACATACGTTTGATAAGCTACGTGCAAGCTCAGGAGAAGTACCTGCTTCTTCTGCAATATTTAGTGCACGCAATGCACCATATAAAACAACCGGCTTATCATTACCCATATAAGCTATTTGAGCTAGGCGTTCGAAAGCACGCGCTACTGCCAACATTTTTGCTGCCTTAGCTTTTTCTCTGCCAAGATATTTCTTTGGTCTCACTCGGTGCATGAATTGTCGCCATACTTCTTTTAGCAACGCCTTAACCAGTTCACTTTTGCTAAGGTCGGCAGGCTGCTCCATCAAGGATAATGCGATTTGCAAATGTTCACGACTCTGTTGAAAATTAGCCAGTGCATAGTACACCTCACCCATCTGCAAATGCCATTCGCCACGAATGATCGTGGGTGTGGGAGAGCCTAGCTTACGATCAAGTTCAAGCGCTTTTTCGTAAAAGCCTAATGCTTCAATATTAGCAAAAGTATTAACCGCCCGTTCACCTGCCTTAACACAGTATTTAAGTGTTCGCTCATCATCACCAACACGGCTAAAGTGATATACCAATAACGAATAAAATGGCGCAAGATTATCTGGACTAGTACGCTCATACCACTCACCAACAGCAGAGTGTAATTGTTCACGCTGAGAAAAGAGCAACATATTGTATGCAACTTCACCAGTAAGATATTGGCGAAATACATATGAATCTTCTGCTTGCTGTTTTGTTGCAACCATTAGATCTAAACGAACAAGATCATCAAGAAACTCTCTCAGCTTACCTTGTTCATTTTCAAGTGGGAAGATATCTCTAAGCACGTTAAATCGAAATGCATGGCCAATAACACTCGCTACTTTTAGAGCCAACTGTTGTGGTGCGCCAAGACGATCTATTCTTTCAGTAATAAGTCCTTCTAGGGTATCTGGAAGATTTAAATCATTCAGATCATTAATGCCTTCTGCTAATTTACATTGATCATCTTCTATTACAACCGCTTCTATTTCTAATAAGCGCTTTGCCAACTCTTCAATAAAAAACGGGTTACCTTGCGATTTGTCAACAATCAGTTTTTCAACCATTTCGGGCAATTTGTTTACACCGAAATGCTGGCAAACCAAACCTAAGCTTTCGTCATTCGCCAACGCAACTAATTCAATGCGCAATGTATCTGGTGAAGAAATAATCGTTCGGTAAACCTTCGGTAGAGGTTCTGCTATTGGACGCGTTGCAAACAAAAGTAATAGCGGATGAACATCGCGCATAACCAATCGCAACAAACCCCATGAGGCAGAATCTATCCATTGTCCATTTTCAATAATTAATACTATTGGCTGTTTTTCTGCTGCGAGTCTTAAAATATTAACAATAAGATCGTTAATATTATCACCGAGCGCCTCACCACTAATTTGACTGGTAATGTCATTATCAGGCATATCAAGCGACAACATGTCACTCAACAAGGGCAATAGTTTCACCAACTCTTCGTTGTCGGCAAGGTAATCCAGCGCAGCAACTTGTCGTGCGGCCAAATCAGTAATATTTGATAGTGAAAATAATTGCCCAAGCACTAATGACCAGACATAGTATGGAGTAGAGGCGTCAATAGCACTCGCAAAACCACGTAAATTATTTACGCCCGCTTGTTTACCTTTGTACCTCACTTCCGTTAATAAGGCTGTCTTACCTATACCTGCCTCACCACTCACAACAGCGACATTCGATTTACCCTCGAGCAATGCATCAAAAGCATCTAATAATTTTTTACGCTGTTCTACACGACCAATTAATTTTACTGAGCTCGTGCTAACTGTGGTCTCAGTAATGATTTTTTTAATGGGCTGAAAATTCGCTATACGATTTGCTTTACCTTTCAGTTGTAAAGCAGGGTGTGGAAGGAAATCAATTTCTTCACCAGCAGCAAGGTAGGTAGTTTCATCACAAAGTATTCCCTTACCTTTTGATGCCTGCATCAAACGAGCAGCGAGGTTCACGCTGTCCCCCATTAATGTATATTCACGCCGACGTTCATCTCCAATCGTGCCGCAAAACACACGCCCCGAACTAATACCAATCGCGCATTGCCAACCTAGTTCACTCAGAATTTTTTGCATATCCATTGCCGCTAGCACTGCACGCACAGGATCATCGTTATGCGCTAACGGCGGTAAACCAAGTGCCGCCAATAGACTTACACCCTTATCATCAACACTGAGTTTGTTAATACTTCCTTCGTAGCGATACAAGCAACGTTGCAAAGCATCCATTACTTTTTGCGCAATTTCTGTTGATGTATCCAATTGCATATCAGGTAAATTAATAAACAACACACTGACTCGCCGCAATTCACCTAACCAAGCACCTTGCCCTGTACTCAAGCGACTATGTACTGCTCCAGGAATATAAGATTTGAGTTGTGCGAGTAATTCACCGTCAAGAGCTGGCGATTCTATGGGAGAAAGTAATGCGGCTGAACTTGATTCAGTTACTAACATCGAATGTTCATCGAGTTCTTCTGCGACAAAATCATCCTTGACCAATTGCCATGCAGTTTTATGACAAACCAAACTATCGGGTGGACATGCCCCGCCAGCATCACCCGCTAGTGTAAGTGCGGGCCCTGTTACCGTGAATTCTTTGCGGCCAAGGTTCCCGCCGATGTGATAGCTACGCAGCGAACCTGCCGAGACAGCAATTTTTAGTGCTAATTTAGTACCGTCAGGCGCTTGGAATGATCTGAGCGCTGAATGAACAGCGAGACCACATTGCAATGCAGCACGTTGGCATTCTGCTAATTCAACCCCATCGGTAGCTGGCCAAACCGCTAACATGGCATCACCAGCAAATTTAATAATATCGCCACCGTGGCTATCAATGGTGGCTATCATTTGACCAAAATAGGCATTCAGGATCTGGGTCAATTGTTCCATGCCACCCGGACCTTCGGTAGCCAGCCGCTCAGTTAAAGCTGTAAAACCAGATATATCTGCAAATAATAACGCCGTCTCAAACTGGGATTCCGGCTCCTGCCCTTGTTTTAAGGCGTACAGATCCTTCAATACCAATTTTGGTACGTAAGCGGTGTATTGCTCAAGCAAATTTGCTTGCAATACCTTCTCCTCCCTATCTTTATTATTATTTAGACTCTTCCTTATATAGTAAATTACCACATGCGAGGCAACTGTGCTGTAAATCCATTACAAACTATTCGCTTTTATCAAGCTATGTTAAGGTAGCTCCCCATTATGGCTAAACAATCTAGAAAACAGCGTAAAAAATCCACTGAGCATCAAGTTGAAGGGCCAAGCATGGCCGAATTGGCTGATCGCCACGAACTTTATGAAAATTCGGTGCAAAATGCCGAAACAGAAGTCGATTTTGTCAGTGAAACCTTTGAATCTATACGTAAGCGAAAATTGAAGCTATTACGTGAAGATTTTTGCGGAACCGCCAGTGTCTGTGGCGAATGGGTAAGTCGTGGTACCGATCATCAAGCCATTGGAATTGATCTTGATGAAGATGTTTTACAATGGGGTCGAGATCACAATCTTTCAAAATTAAATGATGAGCAGCGTAGCCGCGTTACTTTATTAAAGGAAGATGTGCTTACTACCCAACCAGCAAAAGCTGAAGCAATACTGGCGATGAATTTTAGTTACTGGTATTTCAAGTCACGTGACGTATTACGCGGTTATTTTGAACATGTTCGTAATGGCCTTACCGATGATGGTGTATTCTTTCTCGATTGTTTTGGCGGCTATGAAGCCTTCCAACTCATGGAAGAAAGTACCGAGAATGAAGGTTTCACCTACACCTGGGATCAATCAGAATATAACCCAATAACGGGAGACTACGTCTGCCACATTCATTTTGAGTTTCCTGATGGCTCGAAAATGAAAGAAGCCTTCACCTATGAATGGCGTCTTTGGACAATGCCCGAATTACGTGAGCTATTGGTTGAAGCCGGTTTCAAAAACGTCACGACGTACTGGGAAGGATCTGATGAGGATGGCGATGGTGATGGAAACTATGAAGCAACCGAAGATGGTGAAGCCGATGCGGGTTGGGTTTGTTATATAACTGCAGAAAAGTAATCCAGCTACTTATTGCATCTGCCTATCGAGCCTTCCAAACAAGTAGAACCATCTATCCAAACCGCTTTGCTTAAATTAACGCCGGTGATATTTGCATTTCTTAATTTTGCATCCGTTAAGTTCACAAACGACAGATCAGCATTAACCAAAGATGAGCCCCGTAAATCTGCACCGGCAAGATTCGCGCCTTTTAACAATGACGAGTCCATATTCGCACCAATTAAATTTGCACGACTTAAATCAACATAAGACATATTGGCTGATTTCAGGTTTGCAGACTGTAAATTCGCTGATACGAGCCGAGTATTAAGTAAAATCGCATTTTCTAAATTGGCTGACTGCAAATCTTTATCCGACAAAATACAATTAGTCCAATTAACATGAGCTTTAGCCTCTGACTGACAATCAATCACAATCTCTTCTGGCTGATTTTGATATGCATAATACCCTGCCCATGCGATCAAAATAAGAATAGAGGCTAGAAACAATTCAGCTGGCAAAACTCCTTTTTTTGCATTTTTATGAGAGCGACCTCGTAAGATACTACGATGACTCATCACATCATCAATCTCATCGTCACGCCGGTCACCTGTATCACGCCTTTCATTTGCCCGCGCATCAGGTTCAACATCGCGACGATCTCTTGCCAAACGTTCATCTGCCCAACGACGTGCTGCCATTAAACGTTCTTGCTGTAGTGGATCATCATCAGCCGCATCGAGAATATCAGGGATCAGACTTGGCACATCTTTAACCAATTGCCATTCCAAGCCATCCGGACTAACCTTGTCATCCAACTGTAAACGTCCCAACAAGATATGGCGACTGATCAAACCGCTCGCAAATGGACCCTCAACCTTGCCATTGCGTTGCATGTACCACTTGCCAGCCTTCAATTCCGACATAAAAAAATCCATTATCTTACGCCCAAACGGGCAGAAATCTGTGCTTTATATATACTACATGATACTGATGTTTCGCAAACCTATTGGTGTGAACTTACGATATTATGGAAATTCAGCCTCCTGCAGACCTATTCGCTAGACCAAGTACTAGCACTAGTCCCCCAAGCCCAGTTAATCCCACTGAGCTGCTTGCAAGGTTGCAGCCAGGTCAAACCTTATTAGCCAAGGTTGAAAACCTGCTTGCAAACAATGAAGTTGTATTACGCATCGGTAATCAATCAATCCGTGCCAGCACCCCGATACCACTCAATATTGGCCAGTCCATCCCTTTGCAGGTTGAGGAGTCGGCTACCGGCAATATATTGCGCATTACACAGCAGGCAAGCGAAGCTGAAGTGTTGTCCAATGCATGGCGAACAATATTACCTAAACAACAACCTATTGCCGATGTGATTAAAGTACTGGTACAAACTCTAATCAATAATAAAAGTGATAACCTAATAAAAGCCAGCCCAAACACGGCTAATACAACTGTTAATAATCTAAATTCTTCAATACAAACATTAGTCAGCAGCTTACCTAGTGTTAAAACACTCAGTCAGGCGAACGGCCTACAGCAAGCGATTAAAAATAGCGGTATCAACCTTGAGTCTCATCTACGACAAGCACTTATTACAAACAAGCCACCCAATACCTCTACCGACATCAAAGCTAACTTGCTACGCGTTGCTGAATCGGCTCTGCAATTACAATCAAAACTTGATCCAAACACAATTCGCACCGCACTTGAGGGTAGCGGTACTGTTAAAACGAATGCAACGGACACTTATACCTCCTTATTAAATGCAGCAACTAAACAGCCTGCTTCATCTGAACAAATAAATACTCACCGCCCACTGTTACCGGCATTACCCGCTGTGACGACACAAGCAATAAAAACGGATAGCAGTATTACGCAACGCTTAATTTCATCACTACCGCCATTATTACAACGCCTGCTTCCCATACCTATTGTAACAAGCAGTTCACAGACATCACCAACACCTTCTGCTCAACAACCTCCTACTGTGCCACAACAGGTTTTTTCAACCATGATTGTTGAATTACTCAATCAAGTAGAATCTGGTTTAGCACGTATTCAACAACACCAGCTAAGTAGTCTTGCAGGTGACGATATTATTCGCCACCTTTTAGGGCTTGAGTTACCAGTTTTTAATGGCAAAGGTTTCGATAACATTGGAGTCAGAATAGAGTGGGAAGGACCCACCAATAACGAATCAAAAGAACAGCATCAATGGCGTGTTATTTTGAACTTTGATTTCGATAACCTAGGTAAAATACAGGCTATTATTCATGCGGGTAAAAATGAGATTCATACTGAATTCAAGAGTGAAAATAATATTGCGAAAAAACTATTTCAAGAAAACCAAGCTATTCTTGAGACAGGGCTACGAAAGCATGGTTTAACACCAGGGGAGGTTAAATTTAGTACAGGTGAAATTGATACAACATCAACAACCTCTCAACACGAAAACCTAGTAAAGACCGAGGCATAAGCATTGACTGATAACAATACAACAGGAAGAACTATTGATGGTGAAGTGCTTCATAGCTCTGAATCAGACAAGATCAATAAAGCCATTGCCCTACACTATGATGGCATGGAAGCTCCAACTGTAACAGCTAAAGGCTATGATGAAGTTGCAAAAGAGATTTATAGAATTGCAAAAGAAAATAACATTCCAATGCATGAAGACGCTGAGCTAGTCAGCCTATTATCACGATTAGATATTGGCGATGAAATACCGAAAAATCTTTATATTGCTGTTGCGGAAGTTATTGCTTTTGCCTATTTGGTGAGTGGTAAAGCTGAAGCATGGGCAAAAGAAAACCCACAAAATAAAAATTAGTGGGTTTGCGACGTTTGTTTTTCTGAGTTTAAAAATAAAATCAATTCAGCTTCACCGCGTGACAAACCACAATAATCAATCAATTCATCCATGTCTGCACCTTTATTTGCTAACCGCGCTGCATTACCATAATTTTGCAAATCAGGTGCTTTGTCTTCAAGACGTAATTGACGATCCGCTTGTAAACGAGTTCGCGATTCAAGACGACTAATTCGCTTGCCTACACCAACTGAACCACTACACAGACCATTAAAGTTTCGTTGCAGCTCATCTAATGCAGACTCAAGGTTTGTAATGTGTTTCCTGTCATGCTGAAGTTTCATACTTTGAAAAACAGTTAACAAAAGACTCAACAAAACAGCTGCTGTTAGTAAAATAGTTAGGTAGTTAATATCCATAGTTACACTCTCTGAAACGCATACTGCGTTACTAATGATGTCTTAAGCAAATTCATCAACGTGTGGCTTTCCATCATTTTCCTCATCATCATGTTCGGACTGATGAGTGGGTGCTTCACGTTCATTTTTGTCACGTTGTTTTTCTACCCTATCTGCTGGTCGCTTAGGATAGGTTGGCAGTAGTGGTTTAATATCACCGATTCCAGCCATGTCAATTCAAGCTGTTACAACTCAGCTATGTCCTGCCACTCATCTGTGCTGAGCAATTTGTTAACGTCCACCATAATTAACAAACCATTTTCTCTTGAAACAACACCTTGAATGTATTTTGAGCTTTCGTCATTACCGACCTCCGGTGCAGACTCAACTTCAGATTCACGCAAGTAAACAACTTCGGCAACACCATCAACCAGTAACCCAACAATCTGCCCCATCACTTCGATAATAACAATGCGTGTGTCATCATCAATTTCACGCTCATTCAGCACAAAACGACGACGCGTATCGATTACGGTTACCACATTGCCACGTAGGTTAATGATGCCTAATACATAATCCGGTGCACCCGGCACTGGTGCTATTTCAGTAACACGTAGCACTTCCTGCACCTGTATGACGTTGATACCGTATAACTCACCTTCCAAACGGAATGTAACCCACTGTAATATCGCGTCATCAATGTTATCTGCTGCTTGACTCATGGTTATCGCCTCTATACAAAACCTATATTATTCAACCTGTTAAAAATATTACAACGTATGCGTCAAAATGCCGTCAAATGAAAACCTGTATATATATTAAGCATTTATCATGCCAATCTATGCTGCTGGCTCAAGCTGGTCTGAACCCAACATATCCGCAAACTCATCAACATCTAAAAGCGCACACATGTGCTCTATTACTGTTCCGGCCAACCACGGGCGCTTACTACTGTCTTTACGCCACCGCACATCATTCTGCTTCAAAGTAATAATCTCAGATACCGCATTACAGGCGAGTCCCCATCTGGAATCACCAATCAGAATAATTTTTTGCAAATCTTCAGCTACATGCTCTACGCGAAATTTCGAAGGGACAACCACAACGGCCGTATCAATAATTTTAATCTGTTGTTCTCGTTCCACTAAAATACCTACAAACCAGTCCGAGCTATTCGGCATCGGTGATATATCAGCTGACCACTCTAAAATGCCATTTAATTTATCCAGAGGTACCGCAAACTTAACCCCGGATACATCAAATAAAAGAATTTGAAATTCATCCTCAGCAAGCCCTTCTGCACCTTCGGTAAATACTGGTACATCACTGTTTTCAACAATCTCTTTAGCCTCACGTAAAGTGTCAACCTCTGGAACCTGAACCTGTTCGGTAATTTCCGGATCAATTTCAGACAATAAAGCATCAAGATATTCCATCACCACTTGTTGTGGTTCCGAAACACTTGATAATGATTTGTTGTCCTGCTTTTTCATGATTGTGCCGCTGCTGGTGTCATTTGTTCTACTTCACCTAATAGATAGCTTAGTAGGTTTTTGTATGCAAGTGCCCCTCTTGTCTTTGCCGATAACATAGAAAGAGGAACGCCTTGACGACTCGCCTCTCGAAATTGTGTGTCGACAGGAATAACGCTTGACCACAAATTATCTTGGTACTGTTCATGTAATATTTCTAAGGCACCACGTGATGCTTTTGTACGACGATCATATAAAGTCGGAATCACTGTGTAATTTAATACCGTATTTCGAGATTGCATAATCATCTGTAAGGTATGAACCATGCGTTCAAGGCCTTTTAATGCAAGAAATTCAGTTTGCACAGGAACTAATAGCTGATTACAAACAGCTAAGGCATTCACCATTAAAATACCGAGTTGCGGAGGGCAATCAATTAAAACATAGTCATACTCTTTGTTTAGGCTTGCTAAGGCCTTACCTAACACAAGCCCCATTCCTGGTTTAGTACCCATTTGTCGATCAAGAGCTGCCATTGCTGTTGACGCAGGCAATAGATCAATATTTTCAAAACCAGTTGATAATATTTGTTCCTCTACCGCGCTCTTTTGGAACTCACCTTCGGTATGGAATAATTGATATAGGCCACCTTGCTGCGTATCGGGATCATTACCAAGATAAACGCTTAAAGAACCATGCGGATCGGCATCAACTAATAAACAACGACTACCGCGTTGTGCAAGCAATCCAGCAAGTGTCACTGTTGTCGTTGTTTTACCAACGCCACCCTTCTGATTTGCGATAGACCATACCTTCATTGTGCGCCCTCATTGCTTGGTCCTAATTGAATAGGGCTAGCCACACTGGGCAAAGTTATTGGTGGCAAAGTTACTTTTGGTGTAATTCTTTCTTCCACAGCTTGCTTCTCAATAGGTCTGGTAGTGTTATTAAAATCTGTTTGACTTAATGAATCATCAGTACGAGTTGGTTCCGCTGTTGACACATAATTGGGTCTAATCACTAATGATATTCTTCTGTTTTGTTCTATTTCTATCGCTGTATCAATAGTTGAATAAGGACGAAATTGTGCATAGCCGATAGCCCACATTTGTTCTGGATTCATTTCATGCTCAGCAAACAGATTGACAACCGTCGCTGCTCGAGCCGATGACAACTCCCAGTTACTTGGATACAAAGATGAACTTATGGGTGTGTTATCCGTATGCCCTTCCACCTGCATTGAAGTCGGAAATCGCGACAAAGTTTCAGAAAGGCGAATAAGCAATTTCTCGGCTTCTACTGATAGTTTTGCACTACCACTTGTAAATAAAATTTTTGATTTAAGCTCAACTTCCAAAGTGTCTTTATTTTTTCGCATCGTAACTAAATTTTGATCTAGCAACGACGCTAAAGAATTACTTAACTCCGATTGTAATGAATCAAGCATTTTACTTGAAAAATTATCATCGCCCAATGCCGGACGCTCTAATTCACCTGCTACCGTTTCAACAGGCTGTATTAATGATTGTGTACCACTACTCGTTGCCGGGCTTTGTACACCGGTGTTTAGTGGGTTAAGTGTACGCGCCAACTCACCAATTTGAATTGGTTGATCTGCTTTACCTGTATTTTTGAATGCTGATTCCAACGTATCTGACAATACTCGATACTTGCCTTCGTTGACAGATGAAATTGAATACATAACAACAAAAAACGCAAACAATAAGGTAATAAAGTCGGCATAAGAAACAAGCCAACGCTCGTGGTTTACATGCTCTTCTTGTCGTTTCTTCCGCGCCATACTATATAACCTGTTACTGCAGGTATCCCTGCAATTTGGTTTCGATATTACGAGGATTCTCACCTTCAGCAATTGCAACAATGCCTTCAATGATCATTTCACGATACTGTGTTTGATGATGTACCAAAGCTTTTAATTTACTTGCCATTGGTAAGAAAAGTAAGTTAGCCAAGCCCACGCCATAAATCGTTGCGACAAACGCAACTGCAATACCTGGACCTAATTTGCTTGGATCAGCCAAGTTGTTCATGACATGTATCAAGCCCATCACCGCACCAATAATACCAACTGTTGGTGAATAGCCGCCTAATCCTTCATAAACCTTAGCTGCCTCAGTATCATGATGTTCTTTAACATCCACTTCGACTTCGAGAATATTTCGAATAACTTCCGGTTCACTACCATCAACTAATAATTGCAGCCCCTTACTTGAAAATACATCATTGGCAGATTCCGCAATCGCTTCAAGACCAAGTAAACCTTCCTTTCGTGCGATATTACTCCATTCCACAATGTTCCCAACAGCTACTTCAGATCCAAGCTTAGGAGGGAAAAAAACCCATAAGGCCATTTTTAAGGAGCGCGCAAATACTGACATTTCAGTTTGCAACATTACGGCGCCAACCGTACCACCACCAACAATAACAAATGCTGTAATTTGCACTAATGAATCAAAATGCCCGCCTTCAAGAAAGTTACCACCAATAATGGCGCCAAAAGCAACAATGAGTCCAATGAGGCTTAATATATCCATAGCGAGTTAAACGCAACGCGTTAACGTTTCTCCTATAGTAGAAAGCGGTAAAACATAATCTGACAAGCCTGCTTCCTCTAATGCTGCTGGCATTCCAAACACCACACAACTTGCTTCATCTTGTGACCACAGTTCCGAGCCACCTTGCTTCATTTTTTTCGCACCCTCTCGCCCATCCGCGCCCATACCTGTTAATACAATACCGAGTGCGGTACCAGGATAGAAACGTGCAACAGAATCAAAAGCCACATCGACGGAAGGCTTATAGTTTTGACCTAAAAGTGGCTCTGAAATTTTTACACTAAAATCTCTACCACTTTTAACTATTTCCATTTGTTTTCCGCCCGGTGCTAACAAAGCGAGACCAGGTTTTAAGACATCGCCATCAACAGCTTCGCGCACATCGATCTGGCATAGGCCATCAAGGCGTTGCGCAAAAGAGGGGGTAAAGCTTGCTGGCATGTGCTGAACTAAAATAATCGGCACAGGAAAATTTTTAGGTAGCTTCGTTAATACTTCTTGCAGAGCGACTGGCCCTCCGGTTGATGTACCAATTGCAACAAGCTGATGATTCTTTTTCCTAGGCTGACTAGCTGGTACGCTCGATTTTTGCTTAACGACTGTTGTCGCAACAGGTGTGATACCCAAGCCACGCGCAGCAATTAACCTAACACGTGCGCACAATAACCTTTTGGCTTCTTCTCTATCATTTGATATGTCATCAAATTTCTTGGGTAGAAAATCAACAGCACCTGCATCCAGTGCATCTAAAGTTGCTTTTGCACCATCTGTAGTGAGTGATGAAAACATGAGAATCGGTATCGGAGACTTCTGCATGATCTTGCGTACAGCAGTAATACCGTCCATCACCGGCATTTCAATATCCATGGTGATGACATCTGGCTTTAATTTTTCGGCTTGTTCTACTGCCTCAAGCCCATTTTTAGCCATACCAACAACTTCAATTCTTGCGTCGGATTCTAAAATCTCGTTTACACGACGTCTAAAAAAACTGGAATCATCAACGATCAGTACTCGCGCGACCATGAATAACTCCTTACATACGACGCGCGTAGGCTTTCAGTAACCCTGGCACATCGATAATTAATGCGATTTTCCCATCACCTGTAATAGTTGCACCCGACATACCTGGTGTGCCCAATAACATCTCACCTAATGGTTTAATAACCACTTCTTCCTGACCTAGTAGCTCATCAACCACAAAACCAACTCGCTGTGTACCAATGGCAACAATCACCACATGACTAGAGTCGGTGTCTTCCCTAGGTGCAGGATTTTTTGCGATCCATTCTCGTAAGAAATAAAGTGGTACGGGTTTGTCCCTAACGACGATAACCTTTTGTCCATCAACAACATTCATTAAACTAAGGTCTAAATCAAATATTTCACAGACATTAACTAATGGCAGTGCAAATGTTTGCTTGCCTAACACAATCATTAATGTCGGCATGATTGCGAGAGTCAGCGGTACTTTAATTGTAAGCACACTGCCTTCACCTAACCTAGAATCGATTTCAACTGAACCATTTAATTGGATAATGCGTGTCTTAACCACATCCATACCAACACCACGGCCAGAAATATCAGAAATTTCTTCCTTGGTTGAAAACCCTGCAGCGAAAATCAAGTTGTAACATTCATGATCACTTAATCGAGCAGCTGCATCTTCATCCATCAGGCCTTTCTTAACAGCGATGCCGCGTAAGACATTAGGGTCCATTCCCTTACCATCGTCTGAAATAGATAATTCAATATGATCACCTTCTTGTGATGCCTTTAACAACACTCTACCTGTTCTTGGCTTACCTGCTGCTTCACGCTCATCAGGCATTTCAATACCATGATCAACTGCATTACGAACTAAGTGAACTAATGGATCGGCTAAAGCCTCGACGAGGTTCTTATCAAGATCTGTATCTTCACCTTCCATTTCAAGTTTAATATCTTTACTTAACGCACGCGCTAAATCACGAATAACACGTGGGAACCGGCCAAATACTTTCTTGATTGGCTGCATGCGTGTCTTCATTACGGAGTTTTGTAGGTCAGCTGTTATCACATCTAAGTTTGTTACCGCATGTGAGACATCTTCATCATCTACTTTACTTTGTAATGTAGTCAATCGATTACGAACCAATACCAATTCACCCACTAAGTTCATAATGTCATCGAGACGTTTTGTATCAACTCGCACCGTTGCTTCTGCTTGAGGTGCTGCATCACGTGCCGGTTTCTTTTTAGCCGGAGCTGACTTCTTAGCAACTGGTTCTACTGTTTTCTCAGGTTCTGCTTCTTTCTCTGCCTCTACAGGCGCTTTAACAACTTCTGGTGCCTTTTCAGCAGCTGCCTTATTTGAACCAGGTATACCACCAGAACCGTGTAATTCATTCAATAATTTATCAAAGTCATCATCTGAAATAGGATCATCTGATCCATTTGCTTCCGGTTCAGTTGTAGTTTCTTCTGTCGTTTCTGAAGCAGCACTTGAGGGAACATTTCCTTTGCCATGCATCTCATCGAGCATGGCTTCAAATTCCGCATCTGATATTTCATCTGAATCAGAGCCACTCGATTCCGCTGGCGCCTCTTCCTTCTTTGTTTGATCCGCTGAAGCCGCTAGAATTGCTTCAAATTCATCTTCAAGTTCATCTGCACTTGGTTCTGCCGCAGCAGGTGCTTCAGCAACAGGCTCTGGTTTTGTCTCTGGAGCCGGCTCCGCAGCGATATCATTACCTAATAGGGCATCAAGTGCTTTTAATTGTTCTGGATCAGCTTCATCAGGTTCTTCACCATCACGTAAGCTATCAAACATATCATTAAGACTATCTAAAACAGGTAGCATGATATCCATTAGTTGAGCATCGACTTCACGTTCACCGTTACGCAATGCATTAAACACATCTTCAGCACGGTGACATAGTGCAACTAATGGTTCGAGACTAAGGAAGCTAGCACCACCTTTAATGGTATGGAAACCGCGAAATACGGCATTAAGCATTTCAGGATCATCACTAGCATTTTCAAGATCGACAAGTTGATTGCCTAAGTCATCAAGAATTTCACCCGCTTCCACGAGGAAATCTTGTAAGATCTCATCATCACCATCGAATGCCATATTTCCACTTCCCATTTTAGAATCCTAAGCTCGATAACAAATCATCAACTTCATCTTGCCCTGATACGGCGTCAGAACTTTCTAAACCAGGTACTTGCGGGCCATCAAGTTCACCAGTCCCTTTCCCTTTCTGTGCTGATTCATCTACCGCCGCGCCACTATCTCTGATCAATTTAACCAAACTGGTTTCAAGATCTGTTACCAAGTTAATAACGCGACTAATAATTTGCCCTGTAATGTCCTGATAATCTTGTGCTAGTAAAATTTCATTTAAACCTTGGCGAACGCGTTCTGTACCTGTATTTTGTTCTGTAAAGTAAATACTGACTTCGTCACATAATGCCCGTGATTCTTTGGCATCCATGTCACGTTTCATAAAACGCTTCCAACGTCCATCAAGATTTCCGTTTTGCTCGCCCAATGTCTCACAAAGAGGTAATAGGTCTTCAACTACGCTCATCGTTTTGTGCGCAGCCTTGTCAGTCACGTCAATAACATGCTTTAGTCTTTCCCTTGCATCAGGAATATCTGTACCTGTTAGAGAAGTTAGTTTTGAATCCAGCTTGAAGCCATTTAATGCTTCATGAAATTCTCGTGTTAACTTGCCTAATTCTTGGAACAAATTTTGGTCTCGGTTTCGAGACATTTCTTCTATTAGCTTATCGGCTGCTTCAATATTCCCTGATTCAACTTCACTAATAATGCGACGCGCTTTGTCTATGTAGTCTTCCGATATATTCTGATCCACAATCTTTTCCTCTGGACTTAAGATGCCCCGTCTACACGCTCAAAAATCTTGCCAATTTTTTCTTTTAGCACTTCAGCGGTAAAAGGTTTCACGATATAACCGTTAACGCCTGCTTGTGCAGCTTCAACAATTTGTTCGCGTTTTTGCTCTGCTGTTACCAGTAATACAGGTAAGGCGGCTAACTTTTCATCTGCACGCACTGTCTTAAGTAAGTCGATTCCTGTCATACCCGGCATATTCCAATCCGTTACAAGGAAATCAAAATTCCCAGATTGCAACATCGGTAATGCTGTCTGTCCATCGTCTGCTTCCGAGGTGTTATTAAACCCCAGATCTCGTAGTAAGTTCTTGATAATTCGACGCATTGTCGAAAAATCATCCACGATGAGGATTTTCATATCTTTATTCAAAACGAACTCCTGACTCTAATTTTTCCGTCTACAGCTACGCTATCGACAGAAATTCAAAATAGTTTAGCTTTCTGACACCCAATCTGACATGCGTGACCGTAGGCGCACAATTGCCTGACTATGAATTTGACTGACACGTGACTCTGTTACGCCCAAAACCTCACCTATTTCACGTAAGTTGAGCTCTTCGTCGTAATAAAGTGCCATAACAAGGCGTTCACGCTCTGGAAGGAAGGAAATACACTCAGCAAGTGTTTTTTTGAAGTTATCATGCTGCACACCATCAAACGGAGAATCAGTGGTGCCTGCCAAGGTCTCGATCATCGCCTCGTCTTGGCTACTGACTTCGTCAAAACTACTCACTCGATAACCACTAGCATCTTGCAATAAGTGGTGATATTCCTCGATGCTAATATCAAGCTCATTGGCTATTTCATAGTCGCGCGCATCCCGACCATGCTCATTTTCAATCTTACGAACAGCTGCAGAGATTGCGCGTGATTTTTTATAAACTGAACGTGGCGCCCAGTCATTCTTACGAATCTCATCAACAATGGCGCCACGGATTCGAATACCTGCGTAGGTATCAAAACTAGCCCCTTGACTCGGATCATAGTTTCGCGCTGCTTCAATCAAACCAATCATGCCAGCTTGAATAAGATCATCAACGGGCACACTCGGCGGTAACCGAGTAATCATGTGATAAACAATCCTTTTCACCAAAGGTGCATGCTCAATAATAATTTGATCATGAGAAACACCTTGATTCTCAACATACATGGCCAATCCATTCATGACACATTCTCCGTTAACCATTGTTCAGGTTCGTTATAAACTAATCTTTCAATAAAAAATTCAAGGTGACCGTTTGCATGGGAAGCCATCGGCCATTTTTCAACTGCTTGTGCTAATTTTTTAAATGCGAGTGAAGAGCGGCTACGAGGATAAACATCACAAACCGCTCGTTGCCGTTGTACTGCCTTACGTAAATAATCATCTGAAGGAACTGTTCCAACAAAATCCAAAGTAACATCAAGAAATTTATCGGTGACTTTAAGTAGCTTGCCAAATAGTTCTCGACCTTGTTGTACGCTATGCACCATATTCACTAAAATTCTAAATCGTTGCAGACCATGGTCTTTATTAAGCACCTTCATTAAAGCATATGCATCAGTAATCGATGTAGGTTCATCACAAACAACAACTAATACTTCTTGTGCTGCGCGACTAAACGTCACCACGCTGTCAGATATGCCTGCGGCAGTATCAATCAGTAATACATCAAGATCATTACCTAATTCACTAAACGCACGAATTACACCAACATGTTCCTCTGGTGTCAGCTCTGCCATGCTTTTAATACCTGATGCTGCGGGAATAATATTAATCCCTACAGGGCCTTCAACAATCACTTCTTCCAGTGTGCGCTCACCGCTAATAACATGTGAAAGGTTATGTGTAGGATGCACTCCTAACATGACGTCAACATTACCTAAACCAAGATCCGCATCCATAAGCAATACTTTCTTGCCCATGTTAGTAAGTGACATCGCAAGGTTCACCGATACATTCGTTTTACCCACACCACCCTTACCGCTTGCAACAGTAATGACGCGTACTGGACGCGGGTTACTCTGGCGTCGCATACCGGCAGCTTGATCAACTCTCGCCTCAGCCATGTACATGTGTTTCGTATCCTTGACTGCTAGGCATGAATTCATCTGCGCTCAATTCCTCTTCTGTGCTTAATTTTAATTTTTCGGCTTCTTTTACTAAATTTCCAACTCGGGCTCTTTTAATATCTTCTGGTACACGTTGTCCATCTGCTACATAAGCTATTGGTAGTTGATGTTTTTCAATCACAGAAAGAACCGGGCCTAGACTGGTAGCTTCATCTGTTTTAGTGATGATGCAACCTTCTGGCTCAGCAGCATTAAAACGCTTGATAGTTTCATCAAGTGCGCTCATTTGTGTCGTTGCTGATAAAACGAGGAAACTGCGAATCAGTGGTGAACCATTATGAATAACCGAAAATTGTTCTGATAAACGAATATCACGTTGACTCATGCCCGCGGTATCAATTAAAACGAGGCGTTTATCTTGTACGTTTTTTAAGGCTATATTTAATTCATTACTGTCATTTGCAATAAAGACAGGTATATCAAGAATACGTCCGTAAATACGTAATTGTTCGTGAGCACCAATGCGATAACTATCCGTTGTTATGAGAGCAACGTTTTGCTTACCGTGACGCAATGCAAAACGTGCTGCCAATTTCGCAATGCTGGTTGTTTTACCAACACCAGTAGGTCCAAGTAAGGCAACAATGCCCCCTTCATCAAGAAAATCCGTCTCACAAACAGGTAATTGATGTGCAAGTTGCCCCATAGTTGCACGCCACATCAGTGAGAAATCAGCTTGTTCAGGTTGTTCTTTAGCTAAAGATTGGCAGAGTTTCTTTGATAGACCTAATGCCATTAGCTCACGAGATAATTGTGTGCGTGCGGGGAAACGTCGTGCTTGCTCACCCCATGCCAATCCAGTCAGTCGATCTTCCATCATGCCACGGAGGTTTTCTAATTCATTGCGCATGCCAACCAACGTTGGTTCTTGCGACCATTCAACCTTAGGTGTAGCGACCTCAGCATAACTAGGTTCTTGAAGTGTCGTGTTCTCAGATGTGGCTGCAGGACGAGTTTCTGTTGGTGTTTCAACCGTTCCTTGATCAAGCAGTGCTTCATCGTAATCAATGGCTGCAACTAACTCGATGCCACCGTTTACTTCTTTGTTAGACAGGATCACCGCATCTGATCCCATGTCTTCTCTCACATCGCGTATTGCGCTGCTGATACTTTTGGCAAAAAAACGTTTAATTTTCATATTTCGCTCTTCGTTCTTATGCCAGTTTGTTAATCACTACACTGGCTGTTCATTCCCTACATTAGCGACAACGCGTATTTGTTTAGAGTCCGGTATTTCACTGAATGCTAATACATGCAGTTCCGGAATCGCGTGTCGCACAAATCGTGCTATGAGCAATCGTAGTTGTGGCGATACCACCAAGATAGGCGTCTTACCTGCGCTTTCTTGTTGTGATGCCGCCGCTTGTAGCGATTGCAACATTCGTTCTGCGAGCCCTGGTTCAAGTCCTGCACCAGCACCGTCGACCGACAGCAGAGATTCTTGCAATATCTGTTCCAGTGTTGGATCCAGAGTGATAACGGGCATTTCTGGCTCCATCCCATTGATATATTGGACAATTGAGCGTCCAAGGGTCACTCGCACTTGTGCCGTTAAAGTGGCGGCATCTTGACTAATTGACGCTTGAGCTGCCAATGTCTCGACGATCGTGCGAATATCTCTAATAGGAATGCGCTCTTCGAGTAAGTTCTGCAGCACTTTCTGGATGGTGCCCAATGGCAAGGTATCTGGCACCAGTCCTTCGATAAGTTTAGGCGCAGTCTTAGCCAAATTATCGAGTAGCTGCTGCACATCCTCGCGTCCAAGCAGTTCATAGGCATGCCCATGTAAAAGTTGGCTTAGGTGGGTAGCTATCACGGTGCTGGCATCAACCACGGTATATCCCATGGTTTGTGCCTCATCACGCTGTGAGGGATTAATCCAAAGTGCCTCTAAGCCGAAAGCAGGATCGGTGGTTGGCATGCCATCAATGACGCCAAATACTTGTCCTGGATTAATTGCCATTTCTTTTTCAGGGTAAATTTCGGCCTCACCCAGTGGTACACCCATAAGCGAAATAGAATAGCCATTGGGTGAAAGATCTAACTTGTCCTTGATGTGAACAGAAGGGATTAAAAATCCAAGCTCTTGCGTCAATTTTTTACGTACACCTTTTATACGTGATAGCAGCTGACCACCTTGCTTACGATCAACCAACGGAATCAATTTATAGCCTACGTCCAAGCCAACAATGTCGACAGGGACGACATCTTCCCAGCTAAGTTCTTTATTCTCTTCTTGCTGTACCGGTGCAGCTTCTGTTGCAGCAGCTTCAACAACACGCTGTTGTTCACTTTCTTCATTACGCTTATAAATCATAATAGCGGCACCAATACTGATACCCGCCAGTGTCAGAAATGCGAGGTTCGGCATACCAGGAATCAGGCCGATAATACCCATGATCGCACCGGTTACGAGTAATGCACGCGGATTACTAAATAATTCCCCGAAGATTTGCTTACCCATTTCCTGTTCACCAGAACTACGAGTCACCATAATTGCAGCAGCAGTCGATAATACAAGTGAAGGAATTTGTGCAACTAAACCATCACCAATCGTCAGCAATGTGTAATATTCAATCGCGGTAGAGAAGTTCAGATCATGCTGAACCATACCAATAGCAAGACCACCGATGATATTAATCAATAAGATCAAAATACCGGCAATGGCATCACCTCGAACAAATTTACTTGCACCATCCATCGAACCATAAAAATCTGCTTCACGAGAAATATCCGAACGACGTGTACGCGCTTCTTCTTGATCAATTAATCCTGAATTAAGATCAGCATCAATGGCCATTTGCTTACCCGGCATAGCATCAAGTGTGAAACGTGCACTAACTTCTGATATACGCCCTGCACCCTTGGTCACAACAACAAAGTTAATGATGACAAGGATAATGAATACGATTAGACCAACGGTATAGTTACCGCCAACAACAAAATCACCAAAAGCATGAATAACTTCACCCGCTGCATCAGAACCGGTATGCCCTTCTAGTAAGACAACACGCGTAGAAGCGACATTAAGACCAAGACGTAGCAATGTTGCGATTAACAGCACCGTTGGAAATGCAGTAAAATCCAGAGGACGAGCACTATAGATACCTGATAACAACACCACCATTGCGAGTGCAATATTAAATGTAAAGAGCACATCCAATAATAATGGCGGAATCGGAATAATCATCATTGCCAACATGATGAGCAACAAAAACATAGCGCCAACACCATTTCTGTTTATTGCCCGTAATCCACCTAATGCTGCTGTATTATCCATGTCACTATCGCTCGTTAATTAGTGTCTTAAATTAATTAGTCGTGTTGCAGATCATCCGGTATAACCACATCCGGAAGTACAATTTCGTCATTACTTGCGCGGCGACGTTTATCTAGCTGATAAACATACGCAAGCACTTGTGCTACAGCCAGATACAAGCCAGCTGGAATTTCATCGTTTAATTCCGTGCTATAGAAGAGCGCGCGCGTTAACGGTGGTGCAGCCGCAACCGGAACATTGTTTTCGCTAGCCACCTTACGAATTTCTGCTGCAATAAGATCTGCACCTTTTGCCACAACACGCGGTGCACCCATTGAGGTTTGGTCATACTTCAGTGCAACCGCATAATGAGTTGGGTTAGTAATAACGACATCCGCATTCGGCACTTCTTGCATCATGCGTCGTTCAGCCATTTCCATTTGTAGCTTACGAACATGCTGTTTAACTTCAGGACGCCCATCTGTTTCTTTATACTCGTCCTTCACTTCTTGCAATGTCATCATTAATTGCTTCTTGTGATCCCATAATTGAAATGGCACATCAACCAAAGTAACTACAATCAAAGCGCAACTAGTAAACAGGAAGCCCCAGAAAACAAGGTAAGCAGTCTCAATCAAGGCGACATCAATATTTAAATCACCAAGGTGTAATAATTTATCTGTATTAATGTCTAAATATGTCACAACAACAGCCGCAACAATGACAAATTTCGCCAACGCTTTGAGCAGCTCAACCAAGCCCCGCCATGCAAATATTTTTCCAAGCCCTTTAATGGGGTCGAGTTTCTCGGCCTTAAAGGCGAGCGCAGAAACACTAAAAGAAAAGCCACCTAGCGCCATTGGTACTAACAGTGCAACAACCATAAGCAACACAAATAATGGTGACAAAATTAACAAGGCATCTGCAACACCATCGCTAAACAAGATTAGTAATGAATCAGTGTTTAATAACACTTTACGATCAAGGCTTAAACCATTCACCATAATATCGCGCAAGCCGCCCATGATAGTGTCACCCATAAAAATCATGCCGCCGCCACCGGCGAGTAAAATAGCCGTTGTGTTTAGTTCACGCGAACGGGCGATTTGACCTTTCTTGCGTGCGTCATCTAGACGCTTAGGTGTCGGTTGTTCGGTTTTTTCTTGTCCAGATTCCGCAGCCATTATCGAGCACCTAACATTGCGCGCATCAATTCATAATTACTATCAAGTAGACTTTCAAACAAAGGAATCGTACTCGGTAGTGACAACATCAAAATAACGAAACCAATCGTCATAATGACAGGGAAGCCAATTGCAAAAATATTAAGCTGCGGCGCTGCTCTCGTCATAACACCAAAGCCGATATTAACCAATAATAATGCTGCCATGGCGGGCAGCGCCATGAGTACAGCACCCGAAAAAATATACTTCGACCAACTTAATAACATCCATACCGCTTCACTACCAAACCCTACTTCGGCAACAGGTAAATCAACAAAGCTTTTCGCCATCACGTCAATCATAATAAGGTGTCCATTCATTGCTAAAAATAACAATGTGACAAAGATCGTATAAAATTGACTAACAGTTGGTACGCTTACGCCGGTAATTGGATCATTCAATGATGCAAAACCAAGACCCATTGTTAATGCGATGATCTGTCCTCCGAGCACAAAAACAGAAAACACCAGTTGCAGTGCAAAACCCATTGCAAGACCGATAAAAACTTGTTGCACGGCAACAATTCCGCCATTAACACTAAACATTTCCACATGTTCAATCGGTGGAATGTGTGGAGCAATTGCTAGCGTTAATGCAACCGCTAATACAACTTTAAGTCGTGATGGCAACAACCTTGAACCGAATAAAGGCATGGCAATAACAATTGCTGAAATCCGAAATAACGGCCAAATAAATGCGCCTATTTGAGACTCTAATTCCGCAATTGAAAATATCATTTCACATTCACGGTGTGCGATTAACCAATCGCATAAGGAATATTTTGTAGAAGTTGAGTGGTGAAGTTAACCATTACGTTTAACAGCCATTGCCCTGCAACCGCCAACACCATTAAAGTAATGAGTAACTTGGGAATAAAGCTCAACGTCATTTCATTAATTTGTGTTGCCGCCTGAAACATACTCACTAAAAGGCCAACTGCTAACGCAGGGAGCAAAACAACCGATACCATCAAAATAATAACGTGCAGGGCACTTTGCATTATTTGTAGAACGTCTTGAGGTGCCATTGTCTATACCTATATATAAAAACTAGTTGCTAGCGTACCTAGCACCAAGGTCCAACCATCGGCTAATACGAACAACATTATTTTAAAGGGCAGTGAAATAATGAGCGGTGACAACATCATCATACCCATAGACATCAATACACTTGCCACGACCAAATCAATAATCAAAAAAGGGATGAACAACAAAAACCCAATTTGAAAAGCCGTTTTAAGTTCGCTTGTTACGAAAGCGGGAATCAAAATAGTAAAAGGAATATCTTCTGGTGATGCAATATGTTCAACGCCTGCAATTTTTGCAAACAAATCAATATCTGATTCTCGTGTTTGACCCATCATGAAATCACTAACAGGCTTCTGTGCCATTTCTAGAGCTTGCCCTGACGATATCTTTTCATTCAAATAAGGTTGTAATGCATTTGCATTTATTTTTTCTAGTACAGGCGACATCACAAAAATAGTAAGAAACAGACTTAAACCAATAATAATCTGATTTGTAGGCGCTTGAGTGGTACCGATTGCCGTCCTCAAAATAGACAATACAATGACAATTCGGGTAAATGCCGTCATCATCATCAGTGCTGCTGGCAATACAGTCAGCAGGGTCATGATAATCAGAACTTGTATACTCAAGGTATAAGTCTGACCACCATCGTTATTAGTCGTAACAGAAAGTGCTGGGATACCCGTTTCCGCAAAACCACTTATTGGCAGAAAATAACCGAGTATTAATACAAGCGCACCAATACTTGTTTTCATTTTTTTCCGCCTCGTAACACTTCCGTCAATTTATCAGCAAACGCAGTGTTACCAACCGTGTTTTGTTCTATTTCTATAGGATTATCTAAGACATGTAGTGTCTGAATGCGGCCAGGAGAAATACCAACCAATAATTGCTCATCGCCAACTTGTAATAAGACAACACGATCACGTGCGCCCATTGACATACCTGCTATGACTTTTAAGGCTCCACTGCCTGTTAAACTAACACCACCGACACGTCTTAACAGCCATGCAATTGCAAACACCAGAATGAGCACAAGAAATAAACCGACCACCATTTGCCCAACATTCGTGCCAGAGAGTGGGTCGATAACAGGTTTAACTGCCTTAGTTGCAGTCGGTTCTACTGCCAATAGTGATAATGATGTTGTTTGCAACAATACAGCGATAGCAATCGACGATAATTTCATTGCGAGAATTCCTAACGAAGCTTCTTAAGTCGTTCTGTCGCACTAATGACATCTGTTAACCGAATACCAAACTTGTCATTGACAACAACAACCTCGCCATGCGCTACTAATGTGCCATTAACTAAAACATCCATGGGCTCACCCGCTAGCCTGTCAAGCTCAACCACAGAACCTTGATTCAATTGCAGCAAGTTTCTGATGCTAATAGTTGTGCGCCCAATTTCCATCGCAATAGTGACGGGAATATCGAGAATTACATCAAGATTAACCTCTTCACCCGATCCAGACCCTTCGTCTTGTAGGTTATCGAGCGGGGCCGTTTGTACCTCCGGTGCAGCCGCTTCAGCAACTACGGCATCCACGTCAATTCCAGCATCAGCTGCTTGTCCTGCCGCCGCTTCAACCTCAGCCTGCTCTTCCAATGCCTCAGCCCATGGATCCGCCTCCGCATCAGCAGATTCGTTTTCATTCACATCAATATCATCACTCATGATTTTTCTCCTTGCTCTTTCACTTGCTCTAGTCCCTGTTTAGAATCAGGGCGAGATATTGAGCTTGTGATTTTGACTGCCTTATTGCCATGCGCCTCACCAAATGTGCCGCGTAATACCGGTATTCCTCCTGAACTCAGTAATACTGTTTCAGGTATTTCAATAGGGATAATATCGCCTTCTTTCATAGACAATATTTCATTCAAACTGATTTCTGTTTGAGTTAATAAACATGATAAGTCCACATCGGCACTTTTAACCTCATCACGCAATGCGCCAACCCAGCGAGAATCAATTTCAGCACGATCACTTTGTACACCTGCATCAAGCAATTCACGTATTGGTTCAAGCATTGAATAAGGCATAGTAATATGCAAATCACCGCCGCCACCATCTAGCTCAATAGAGAACTTTGTAACAACAACAACCTCGGTTGGACTCACGATATTCGCAAATTGTGGATTGACTTCTGAATTAACATATTCAAAATCGGCATCGATAACGGGTTGCCATGCTTCTTGAAGGTTGCTAAAAATATCTGCCAAGACAATTTGTACAATACGCAACTCTGTTGGCGTAAATTCGCGACCTTCAATCTTGGCATGCGCGCCTGTACCACCAAAAAAATTATCAACTAAAATAAATACCAGTTTTGGATCAAGCACAAAGAGCGCAGTACCACGTAGTGGATGTATTTTGACTAAATTTAAGCTAGTGGGAACAAATAGCTGGTGCATGTATTCAGAAAATTTTAGCATTTGAACGGTGCCAACTGAAATTTCAGCAGTGCGTCGCAATAGATTAAATAAGCTGATTCTGAAGTGACGTGAAAACCGTTCGTTAATCATTTCTAGTGTTGGTAAACGACCACGAACGATCCTGTCTTCTACTGCAAAATCATAGTTACGCGTAGAACCATCGTCTTGCCCATCATCCGTGCCGGTTTCAACATCACCGCCTGACACCCCATTCAATAAGGCATCAATCTCTTCCTGTGATAGTAAATCGTTAACAGACATATCTATTGCACCACAAAACCGGTAAAGAACACTTCATCGATACCGGGTTTACCAATGTTTTCTTGCATTATTTTTTGGATGGTTTCACGCGTTTGCTTACGCAGCGACTCCTTGCCTTCAATACTGTTTAATTCAACCGCTGTTTTACTGCTATAAAGCAACACGAGGTTGTTTCTGATGACTGGTTCATGCGTTGTTAATGCATCGATCACAGATGGTAATTTAGTCGCAACACTCAAATCGATTTGCAAGAACCGTAACTTACCTTTGTCTTCGAAATTAACCACGAAAGCAGGTTTAAATTTATGATAAACCGTGCTCGTTGCGACCTCTTCCTCAACAGGCTCCTGTTCTTCTATTTCTTCGGTTACACCGTCTTCACTCATTTCAACATCAGGATCACCGCCACCGATAACTCCTGTGAAATATAAAGTGGCACCCACGGCCAAGCCGACAACAACAATACCTGCTGTCGCGAAAATGATAATTTTCTTCATCTTCGAAGGTTTTTTCTCAACTTCGGAATCGAGTTCCAAATCGTCTTCATCAATCGCCATAAACATGACTCCTGTTTCATTGCCTATAGATATAGCAAGAGCCATGCCATGGACATACTAACGGGTCACGTTGTTACAGCGCTTAATAATGCGGCTAGGAGAATCTTAATAAAATTCAGGAATTACAACGAGTTATATTTATTTAATAAGGTTGCAGTGACATCTAAATCTACCTTCTGCACCAAAATACTTGTGACATTTTTCTGACGCATGACGAGATATACCTGCCAGCTTATTGATTTTTGACGGATTGCTTTCTACTTAGACATAATAATCGACGGCATCATCATCAACCATAATATGGGTTGTGGTTTGGTTTGCCAGTTCCTCAGCAGCGAGCGCTGCCTGCTTTTCAGCACTCAATTCGGCCTGTTCTTCTGCATTCGCATCTGCGCCTGCTTGTTGATGATTAATATCATCATGGCTTACATCGACATCCACTAAATCTACGCCCTGCTCTGCCAGCATATCACGCAAACGCGGTACGGCTGACTCAATCGCATCCTTAACCGTGCCATGTTGCGTATTAAAAACCACACTGGCTTTATCATTTTCAACATTAACTTGAATATCGATACGACCTAACTCCGCAGGGTGAATGCGAAGCTGTGCCGATTGATTATTTCCTACTGACCAAACAACCCGCTGCGAAAAGGCCTTTTGCCAACGCGCATCTTGTACTGGCACATCAACACTCAACTGAGTTACACCCGATGTACTTGATGACAAACCAATATCACTCAGTGGTGCCACGCTGGTCGCTGCTGTCGGTGCAGGTGATGTAATAGCCGGTGCCGCACGCTGGCTAAATTCTGAGAACTGTTCCAACACACGACTAATTTGTCCTGAGTCTACTTGTCGAACCAATGGCGAAGATAAAGCCTGTAACTGAATTTGCTGTTGCTTAGTTTGTACAATAGGGAGTATTTCAGTCTCCAGATCTGTTTCAGACAATGCCGCAATTGGCGAGGTTGATTTTGTATCAACGGCCTTGGTCTGTGCAGCGTGTTCCTGTCCATTTACCAACAATGAACGCAGCACATCTGTAGGTTTAGCGAAGCCGGTTGCCGAGTCATTCGCTTTAAACGTAATACCAAACCCATTCCCTTGAGTTGTCACCGGTTCTTGTAATTGAAAGCCGGCCAATAGCGGTAGTTCTTCATTGACCAACTCTGTTGCCACTTCCAACTCAGCAATATCGGCCTGAAGCTTTGCATTAACCTCTTGTGGCAGACTATTGCCGTTAGACGGCAACCCTGAATTTAGCCCTTCCACTACACCTTTTAGTACATTGAAACCGGTGACTAAGCCGTTTTCATCTAGTACTGCCTCAACTTCTCCATTAAGTAAATTGCCAAAAACCCCTTTAGAGTCAGCCCCTAAGGTTCCTCCAATGACGGAACCAAGTGATTTTCCTTGCACAGTTGGCGTTGCAACTTGAATAGGTAAGCTATTAGGTGTCGACATAATATTGCTCCTGATTGATCTAAATACTGCCTTTACTAGGTAAAGAGCAAGGAGCGTGCCAGTCTTTAGGGAAACTTATAGATTACGAAACATTGGGGGTTTACGTTGTGCGCGTTCATCACTCTCATTCTGTTCACGCCTGTCTTCCTCACGTATTTCAGCAGCTTTATAACGAGTGACCACTTTATTCAATGCCTCACTACGAGTATGCATTACACGCCATTCTCGCTGTTTAACTTCTAACTGACGCACCGCCAATTCAATTTGGCTACGTTGAAACACAATGGCTTCATCAAGCCGACGAATAAACATACTGTATTCCTGCATTTGACCAGCCGAAATACCACTACCGCCTGCGGCCACCATTTTGTCTGCATATTCTCCGCGATATTTTATTAACTCATCTAATTTTGTCTTATGTTGATCTAGGACGCCTTGCTGATCTCCCATATGGCGAGCTGCATCACGCTCCTTTGCATCAGCAATTTCTGAAATAGGTTTTAGGCGTTTCGATTTAGTCATAATTATTGAATAACTCGGTCAGGTGCAATCGGCATATGCGTAGTAACTGCTTGCTCTTCAACAGGCATGTTTTCTTGCGGTGCTACTAACTGCGCTGTACTGGACACTACTTCATCAAGTGTGGCACAGCTCGTCATAATATCTACCGCACTGTTCATATTTTGTTGAAGAAATTCAACCAGCAGTGGTTGAACTGCTACCGCCTCATCAAGGCTTTGATCGTGCCCAGGAGAATAAGCACCAACCGAAATAAGATCCTTACTCTTTTCATAGGTTGAATAGAGTTTCTTAAAGCGTCGGGCAGATTGCTGCTGTTGCTCCGTGGTAATTTCTGTCATTGCACGACTAATAGATGCTTCAATATCAATTGCAGGGTAATGTCCCGAATCGGCCAGGTTACGTGAAAGCACGATGTGACCATCTAAAATAGCACGCGATGCATCTGCAACAGGATCATTTTGATCATCACCTTCTGCCAACACGGTATAAAATGCGGTAATTGAACCACCGCCTTTCTCACTGTTACCCGCACGTTCAACCAGTTTGGGTAATAATGCAAAAACAGAAGGTGGATAACCCTTTGTTGCGGGTGGTTCACCAATTGCCAATGCTATTTCCCGTTGCGCTTGTGCAAAGCGGGTTAACGAATCCATTAATAATAAAACATTCTTACCTTTGTCTCTGAAATGCTCTGCAATACTTGTCGCAAGCATCGCACCATGGATACGCATCAACGGAGGATGATCTGCTGGTGTTGCAACAACAACCGCACGGCGCATGCCTTCTACACCCAATGTGTTATCAATGAATTCTTTTACTTCCCGGCCACGTTCACCAATCATACCAACAACAATAATGTCTGCTGTTGTGTAACGCGTCATCATCCCCAATAAAACACTCTTACCAACACCACTACCGGCAAAAAGCCCCATGCGTTGGCCACGTCCAACCGTTAATAATGAGTTAATAGCACGCACACCGACATCAAGTGGTTCTTCAATTGGGTGTCGTAACATTGGATTAATCATTTCACCTTCAAGTGAAATAACATCTTCACCTTCAATATCGCCTTTGCCGTCGAGTGGCCGACCGGCACCATCAATAACACGACCAAGAATTCCATCACCAATTGGAATGCCATGAACAGAAGTGGCAGGAATAACACGTGCTCCTGGCACTAAACCACGAATATCTTCTGTTGGCATGAGAAATAATTTATCACCAGCGAAACCGACAACTTCGGCTTCGGCTCTTGTACCATTTGCCGCAATAATATGGCATAACGCGCCAATCGGAGCTTGACAACCAACGGCTTCAAGCGTCATACCAACCATTCTGGTTAGCTTTCCTTCAACAATCACAGGAATAGGTTGTTCAACCTTACTTCGACATGCACTTAATGCTTCAGACCAAGCTTGTTGGTGTTTACTATTCGGTGTCGCGGTCACTGCTACGTTCCCCACCAAACATTCGAGCAATAATAGCGGCTAACCGTGCTTCAACGCTGGCATCAACTTCAGAATAATCCGTTGTTACTTTACAGCCCCCTTTACTCAAAAGAGGATCCTCAACAATATTCCAACTGCGTTCGCCTTCCGATAAGGTCATTGCCTCACGGAGCAACGTCGCATCATCGGGATTCATAAGAATACTAATATTTTGCATTCCTGCAGGAAGTGCTGAAATCGTTTCTTTAACAACGGCAACGATTTGACCAGGATCTGTTTTAAGTTCTCGACGAATCAGCATTTTCGCAATGCTGATCGATAGCTGTGTTAGTTGTTCGGTTACCGATTCATCTAATTCCGCTAGTGGTTTTTGTAAGAAATTAACAATACCATCTAAGCGTTGAATACGTTCCCGAATAATAGCTTCGCCATCTTTTAAGCCTTTGTTCATTCCCTGTGAATAGCCTTCCTCAAAAGCTTGCTTTTGCAACACCTCAATAGATTCAGCCGTAATTCGACGCTGTTTTTCTTGTTCAGCAACATCTTTTGCCGTCGGTATTTGAACTGACGGTGGCTGCCATGAAGAATACTCTGCATCATCACCATCAATAATGAACGGTTTAGGCGACGAACTCATCGGCACCTCCACCTAACGAAATTTCACCTGACTCTGTTAACCTGCGTGCAACGGCAATAATTTCTTTTTGACCTTCTTCTACTTCGCTTAGCCTAACTGGTCCTTTCGACTCTAAATCGTCACGTAACATTTCACCGGCACGTTTTGACATATTCTTAAATATTTTCTCTTTCAATGCATTGTCTGCACCTTTTAAAGCGGTAACTAAAATATCGGTTGATATTTCACGTAACAATAATTGAATACCGCGATCATCAATTTCCGCAATATTGGCAAATACAAACATATTGTCCATAATTTGCTGGCTAAGATCTTCATTAACCTCTTTCATCTTATCCATAATTTCATTTTCAATAGATGTGTCCATCAGGTTAAGAATATTCGCTGCTGATTTCACACCGCCAACACTGGATGATTTTATACCGCTAGTCCCATCCCCTGTGAATTGCAGTTCAAGAATATCGTTAAGTTCAGAAATTGCATTAGGTTGAATACCATCAAGAGCAGCAATACGCATGACGATATCCATACGTACATTTTCTGCCATTTCTGCTAGTACGCCAGCCGAATGATCGCTGTCTAGATAAGAAAGAATAATTGCAATAATTTGTGGATGTTCAAGACGAATCATTTCTGCAACTTGACGCGAATCCATCCACTTTAATTGCTCCAAACCTTTACTGTTCTTGCCTAGTAAAATTCGGTCAATAACACCGGTGGCTTTATCCGATCCCAATGCATTTACTAATACATTACGAATGTAATCATCATTACCTACGCCCAGTGCTGTTTGATCTTCTGCAATCGAAACAAACTCATTAAGCACAACACTCACTTGCTGTTTCGATACTGAACTCAATTCAGACATAGCCGTACCGACCTTCTGAACTTCTTTCGGCCCCATATGTTTAAGTACTTCAGAGGCGCGGTCTTCGCCAAGCGACATTAATAAAATCGCGGCTCGTTCAACCCCATTTAAATCTTGATTACCACCTTTATCATCAGCCATCTGTTGCCACCCATGTCTTCATTACTTGTGCAACAGTTCGAGGATCTTGATCCACCATTGCGATTGCTGATGCAATATTAGATTCATGCCCTTGCTGCTCAATTTGTTGCGCTGCTGCTTGTGGTGACAATGTTACTTGTGAACCCTCGTCGTCTTCACCGCGGGCTAAAGCAAGCTGCTGTGTTTGTTCTTTGAACTCAACTCCCTTTGATGCAAGTTCTCTCATTACCGGACGCAATACACCAAATACCAACAACAACACTGCCAAACCACCTAAAGCTTGTTTACCAATATCTAATACCCATGCTTGTTCCCACAAAGGCACCTCGGGTAATGGTTCTGGCTCAGCGATCGGACTAAACGCGGCATTAACAACATTAACACTGTCGCCGCGTCGAATATTGAAACCCACAGAGTCTCGAACAAGCTGATTAAAACGCTCCATCTCAGCATCTGTATAGGCAACTGTTTCACCACCGCCATCTACCGCTTGCCTATTATCAACAAGAACAGCAACAGACAACCGTCGCACACTGCCACTTGCCAGACGCGTATGACTAATGGTTTTATCTAATTCATAATTACGGGTGGATTGCAGCATCTTATTAACCATTTCAGAAGCAATGGCTGCCGTACCTGTTTCCTCACCCGTAACTGTTCCTGCTTCTGGTGGTTGATTACTCAAAGCGCCGGGAACACCTTCTGGACCAACACCATTGGCACCCCGCGATTCTTGGCTAGTCTGTTCACTACGAACAGCTGATTGATCTGGATTAAATAATTCCTGCGTCTTTTCTGTTACTGTGAAATCAATTTCCGCATTAACTTTAGCGCGCACTCTTCCCTCACCAACAATAGGTGAAAGAATATCTTCAATACGTTCTATATAAGATTTCTCAATCTTGTTTTTATATTCAAGCTGCTTAGTACTGAATGCCATAGCCTCATCATGTTCACTCGTCAACATCTTGCCAACTTGATCAACAACAGTGATCATACTGGACTCTAATTCGGGAACACTCGAACCAATTAAACCAACGATAGCACGCACTTGGCCCTGTTCAAGATAGCGACCTGGATATAACCCAACGGTGACTGATGCACTGGGCCTTTTTCTATTTCTTACAAATACAGATTGTTTAGGAATCGCAAGATGTACTCTTGCATTCTTAATCGATTTCAAACTAGAAATTGTACGTGCTAACTCACCTTCTAATGCTCGTTGATAACGGATTGATTCAATAAACTGGCTACTGCCAAACGTATCTTTGTTATCCATTAATTCAAAACCAACATTGCCACCTTCTGGTAAACCTTGCGAAGCTAACAACATACGCGCTTCGTGCATTGCATCACCTGCAACCCATACACGCCCCGTTGCATCATCCACCTTGTATTCAAAACCACCCGATTGCAACGCAGCTGCAACTTGAGCGGCATCCTGACTCGACACATCACTATAAAGCAAACGATAGCTAGGGGTTTGCGACCACATAACAATTGCCATGCCAACGGCAACACTCGCCGCTAAACCGATAAGTAAACCGAGCTGACGTAAGATGGGTAACCCACCAAGCCCCGTAAACTGATTACCTACATTTTCTGCTTGTACAAGTGCCATATCTCTATTCCAGTTAGTACGTAATTAATTAAACAGGCATGTTCATTACGTCTTGATAAGCTGTAATCAACTTATTTCGAACTTGAACCATTGCCTGAAATGAAACACTTGCTTTTTGTGCCGCAACCATGACCTCAGCTAAAGCAACATTTTCGTCACCTCTTTGAAAAGCCGTCGATAAAGCGCCTGAAGCCTTTTGTGTTTCGTTCACTTTATCAATTGATGTTTTCAACATGCTTGAAAAGTCTGGCAGATCATTTTGCGCAGGTTTGGTTGCTGTACTACCTTGTGCAGCCTGCGCCATACCGCGCATTTGTGCCAATAATTGATTTACATTAACGTCATTCATTTTTCATACCTCTATCAAGCAACCCTTAACCCGGAAATACAACGCCAGCTTCACGCATTCGCGCCAATTTATAACGTAGCGTTCTTGGACTAATACCTAATGTATCTGCGGCAATCTTACGGTTGCCCATGCAATTTTTTAATACATCAATGATTCGGCTGTATTCAGTGCGGCGAAGATCACCATCTAATGTCTCGTCATTGTTTTTTTCTACTGGGGTAGCACCACATGCTTTAGTTGACTGTGACTGAGTACTCACCGGTGTTACTTTTTCATTCGCTTGTTCATACATAATATCATCTGCTGAAATAACACCATTCTTATGAAGAATAAGGGCTCGTTGTATGACGTTATCAAGTTCACGTACATTGCCAGGCCATGTATGTGTGTTTAATGCACTTTCTGCCGTAGCATCTACTTTGGGGATAGCTACACCTGCCTTCATCGCATGTCCGGTTAATATTTTTTCAGAAATAGGCACAATATCTTCTTGGCGCATTCTTAAAGGTGGTAACTCAACTGGAAATACATTTAGACGGTAATAAAGATCTTCACGGAAATTTCCTGCATCAACCTCTTCACGCATAGCACGATTCGATGTTGCTAGGACTCGGACATCAAGCGAAATAATTTCATTACCACCAAGTCTTTCCACTTCCCGTTCTTGTAATACTCGAAGCAATTTCGCTTGCAAGCCTTTATCCATTTCGGATATTTCGTCGAGTAATAAGGTACCGCCCTGTGCTTGTTCAAATTTACCAACACTCGCTTTATATGCGCCAGTAAATGCACCTTTCTCATAACCAAATAATGTCGCTTCAAGCATGTTTTCAGGTATGGCTGCACAGTTAATCGCGACAAAAGGTTTATCTGCGCGAGGTGAATGCTTATGAATGTAACGTGCCAATACTTCTTTACCTGTGCCGCTTTCACCGGTAATCATTACCGTTGCATCACTGTCAGATACCTTTTCAGCAATTTGTAACACCTTACGTGTTACTTCTGAAACAGCAACAAAATCACTACTTACTGCGTCGCTATTCACATATTGCTCAACTGTATTAACTAAAACCTCAGCATCAAACGGTTTAACCAAATAATCTACTGCACCAAGACGAATTGCCTCAACTGCTTTTTGCACATTGCCATGCGCAGTCATTAATAAAACTGGAAGTTTGCTGTATTGTTGTTTAATCACCTTAAGCAATGCATGACCATCCATACGTTGCATTTGCACATCACTAACAACCATGTCTATTTGTTCGTTATTCAACACATCAATCGCCATGCGACCATCATTCGCAGCTAAGGTTTTTAAACCGGCCAATGAAAGTGTTTCACAAAGTGCTTCTTGTAGATCTTGATCGTCTTCAACAACCAGTATGGTGGCTTGATTCATTACGCTACCTCAATTCCGGCACTACTATGTGCTTTATTTATGACGGTTTCTTTAAATTCATTTGATGTGCTTTTAAGCAATGGCAGCACCATGCTAAATGTACTTCCCTTGTTTTCTTCTGATGTAACTGTTATTTCACCGTTGTGTGCCTGTGCAACAGCTTTCACAACGGCAAGCCCTAATCCTGTTCCTCGGCTTCCTGTTGTAAAAAACGGCTCAAATATTTTTTGTTGGTTTGCTTCAGAAATTCCAGGACCATTATCCTGTAATGAAATAACGATCATTGAGCGCTGTTCATGTTCAATAAGCTTGGCACTCAAGATGAGCTCAACCGCATCGCCACCCGCATTTAATGCATTACTAATTAAATTCTGGAACGCACCTAACAATGATTCTCGTGTACCTAATATGCTCGAACTATTGTCATCGCAATCTATGCTTATCGTCGAATGACGCTGTTGACATTGCATTTCCATAGATTGCGCAACACCGGCAAGGAATTGACTCACAACAATACGTTCACCCTCTGTATTGCCACCGCCTTTAGCAAACATCAACATATCATTGACCTGAGTTTCTAATTGCTGGAGGCTAGAGCGAATTCTGGTTGTGAAGTGAACCCGCTTTTCACTATCGACTTGTTTACCTAATAAGTGAGAGCTGTATAACAATGCTGATGAAAGTGGTGTACGAATTTGATGCGCCAATGTTGCAGCCATTTCACCCATATCAGAAAGGCGTTTACTGCGGTTTACACTGTCCTGTAGAACGCGTGTTTCCGTTACATCTTGTAATAATAAAATTTGTCCTGGTTCAGAGCCTAATGCTTGCGTTGAAAGGCTCACTTTACGTCCATCACGCAATGAGATGTCATGACCATCATCATGCTGGGGTGCAAAGGCTCGGTGAATAATATCAATCCAAGCTAGGCCAACCAATGGAGACCCCAATAGATCGATTGCAGCAGGGTTACATTCAATAACAATGCCATCGTTATCCAACACGATCACGCCGGCTGGCAATGCCTTCAATAGACTTTGCAGTCTATCGGCGACACGTTCCTTCTCGGTTAATTCACGCAGGCGATCATTATTAGCCGTGGCTAACTCCTGATCTAGGTGCACCACTTTATTTTCTAATACACGGTATGAATCCGCGAGTTGTTGCGACATCTCATTAAATGCCTGAAAGGCATCTTGAAGATCCGCTTGTTGTGAAGAAAGTGCTTGTTGCGTCATTTTGTCTTACGCCTGTTCTGTGACGAATACGTTCGTTACAGAAACAAAGAGCAAGAAGCGTGCCTGAATAGGCGAATTGTTTTATTTCAATGACTTATAGAAATTGTCCAAAACAAAAAGTACAGATACGTCAGAAATTCGACGCTTCATCATTACGTTGTAAGTCATATTTACGTAATTTCTCAACCAAGGTTGTACGTCGCATATTTAAACGCTTGGCAGCATGTGCCACAACCCCATTGGCTTCATCTAAAGCCTGTTTAATCAGCCCATATTCCAATTTTGACAAATGTTCTTTGAGATCAAAGTTTTCTTTCGGTAACTGATTAGTCCCAGTTCGATATGAATCAACTTCAAAATCACCATGCTCTGCATCCTCTTCAGCTTCTGGCACTGTGACACCCTGAATGCGGAATTTTTCGGGTAAGTCTGTCAAATCAACAACACCATAAGGATGCAAAATAACCAGACGTTCAACTAGATTTGCCAATTCACGCACATTACCTGGCCAGTGATACTGACAAAGTGAAATAATGGCCGCTGGAGTCAAACGCACTGAACCACGTTTTTCATTTTCAAAACGACTTATCAATTCATTAATCAATAATGGGATGTCGCTATTTCTTTCCCTTAATGGTGGCATCTCGATTGGAAATACATTGAGTCGATAAAATAAATCTTCACGAAAACTACCGTCTTTAATTCTGTCTTCTAAATCACGGTGGGTAGCAGCAATAATTCGCACATCGGACTTAATACTCTTATTACTGCCCACTCGTTCAAAGGTTCTTTCTTGCAACACACGCAGTAATTTAACCTGCATGGTTAAACTCATATCACCAATTTCATCAAGGAATAGTGTGCCGCCTTCCGCCATTTCAAAGCGCCCCTGACGTGCGGATATTGCACCGGTAAAAGCCCCTTTTTCATGCCCAAACAGTTCGCTTTCTAGTAAATCAGCAGGGATCGCACCACAGTTAATCGGCACAAAGGGTTTATCACGTCGATTGGAGTTATAATGCAAGTTACGTGCGACCACTTCTTTACCCGTGCCCGACTCACCAAGCACCAATACGTTAGCCGTCGAGCTCGCCACTTGTTCAACCAATTTACGAACATGTCGTATCGCACGACTGTTACCAACCAAACTACGGAAAAGTGTTGTAGTCCGGCCATCATCATTGGCGCGGCGACTTTCACGGTAAATACGCGCTTTTTGTAGCATGCTGTTAAGCTGGGTATGCGATGCTGGTACAACAATCCCGCCTAAAATACCGGCCGTAGAATCAATACTACCTATTTCTTGCATCGCATCATGGTCACTCAACAATAAAACAGGGATGTCTTCTTCTAAATCTCGTATTGCGGTGAGTACTTCATTTCTGTTTTCATCCCCACCACAGTCACCTAGCAGGATTGTTTGGATATCGGCAATAGCTTTGGTTTCATCTTGCCAATTATTACAATCAACACTCACAACATCCGATTGCTCTAGAAATGTAAAAATGACTCGAAGATCGCTAATACGCTGTGCATTATCATCAATGATCAATATTCTGCTGGTCATCATAGAGAACTCAACCCTTTGAGGTATTCTGTTATTTATTATTATTTATTAGGGTGTTGTACACCCGAATAAGCAGTAAAGCAGCTAGCTGCCAATATGTCAAAATATTGTCATCTCAAAGTCGTAAACAATTGTAACTGGTGCCAATTTAAAGTCAGTAAAACAAATCCCACACTTATATCGTAGTTTAAAATAGTATAAATGGACATGTCATATTCATGACGAAAAGGCTAAAAAAAACCTATCTAATGATAAAAAACAAATAATGGCAGTTTTCTGAAGCGAATTTAAAAAATACAGGCAGGTTAAGACTTTTTCGAGGTAGCAATGGATCGACGATGATGCAGGAAAATTAACTTTTCTAATAACTGTTGAACTTCTTCTGACTGAGCTTCTAAAGCAACCACACATTGCTGAGACTTAACCGACTTCACCTGTCCTCTCAACATCAGCGGTTTTGGATATAGATCGTGTAAATAGATAGCAAGATCAACTAAGGTATTTAACTCAGGCAATGCAGATGTCTCCTGCCAGCTCACTTCATGCGCGCCCATACGTACAGATTTAATGCTTGGCATCTTGAGTGTCGCACGAAGCAGCTCTGAGACCATTTGCAAAGTAATATCGAGCTTTCTTTCCATCATCGCGATAGCGGTTGTTTCTTCGCTATGCTCCAGAATGTGGTATTCACTTAGATTAAGTATACTTTGCAAGCATTGTTCATTTGCAGAACCTAATATTGGAGGAGAGGAGTCTTCAACTGCAAGCCACTCAAGTGGTACATGCGCTTTATATGCTAGTGCATCACCAAAATCGTCCATTTCGTCGGCCTGATTACTCATAATTTGAATATAGCAACGAAGGTGGCAAAGAGGAAGTAAGTGAAAATAGTGAGGTTATTTTTTAAGCTGCTGAATTAGCGAAATAGGCTTTCTCAACCTGCTTACCTCGATGTAAGCCTTTTAACTCGTTGGCGACATCATCACGCATTGCCTGAGTATATTGCAATATTTGTTTTTCAATCGCTTGTAAAATATAAATTCTGTCTCGTACAAGCTCGGGGGCTAGTGTTGGTGCCACATCACGAAAATAACTTTCTAGAATCGGCTGGCGTAAGGTGTTTAACTCGGTAAGGTGCTGCCAATCTGATCCTTTTGCTGCATCAAGCATATGGTGCGCAATATCTTGTAAACGAACCCAGTGAATATCTTTGTTTGGGGCAGGTTTAGACACCGCTTGCAACCTTGCGTTGATTAGCCTCTTCAATCTCTGCCGCTTCTTGGGCAATACCATCCCAACCGGCTTTGATTTCACTCATGAGGCTAGCCACTTCATTCAAAACCTCAATATCATTACTGATATTAGCGGCTAATAAACGTTGCCCCATATATTCATAGAGTGCATCTAAATTCTCAACTAATTCACCACCCATATTTTTATCCAGGCTAACACGTAAGCCATCAATAATACTGATTGCCCAACCAATCTGTTCGCCTTTAGGCCCTATTTCACCACGAGCCATGAAACCTTTAGCTGCAGATATTTTTTCCAATGCTCCTGCCATTAACATTTGAATAAGGCGGTGAGGGCTCGCACTTTCAATACCACTTTGCACACCTACTTGTTTATATTGATCTAGCGCGTTTTGCATTGCCATATTCATGATTCGTACCTTCTCATGCTACATATAAATGTATTACTTATAATTACTTTATCGACCACGGCCAGACAAACTCAAGCTAAATATTCGAAATATTAGCGATTATTCTGTCCACCAATTGTCGGTAATGCTGCCAATTGCTGTGTCAAAAAATTACTCGTATTTTGTAGTTGTGCAACCAACACATCTAGAGCACCAAATTGTGCTCGTAAGCGTGTCTCAATTGAGGCCAGCCTATTTGACAATCTAACCCGATCATCGGCGATACCTTCAAGCCGGTCTTCTAGTGATGCTGTGGTGGTTTTAAAGAAACCATCAGTGGACAACAACGAGTTTACGTAACTACTCAGTTGTTCTGCATAACCGCGTTTAAAATCAACGCTACCGCGATCACCTAAAACCGTACCGGTAATGTCTAAAACCAATCCAGCTGCGGAGCCCGTGCCTGTTAATAGTTGCCCTGCACCCGTCGCTGCCACCCCGCCAATCGTACCGGCAACATCGACACCTTCGGTACTTGTTGCTGCACCACCAACCAAATCAGTTTGTCCATTGCCACCAATAACCTCAACAACAGAAGCTGAACCATAGGCTCGTGAGGTTAAACTCAATACACCTGCTGATTCAGTCACATCAACACTGATGCCACGGCTTTCAAATGCCGTGTTTTCATTAATTTTTGTTCTTAATTCAGTCACTAATCCAGCAGCAGTATAGGTTGCAGCAGCCAACGTAATCGTTGTACTTGTGCCATCAACATTTACAGTTATCTCATCATTACTGCCTTCCGTAATGGTTAAATTTGCTGCAGCAGAACCAACTAATCCACCCTGTGTTGCCAAGGTAGTAATATTAACGGCATAGTTGCCAACAACCGTATCATCGTTTGATGAGATGAAATTAGTTTGCGCATCAGCGGTTTCACCAAACGCTGCGAATAGAGAAATAAACTTGTCAAAATTTTCGTCTAATTGAGAATCCAGAGTGCTGTCATTTATTAACAACCGACCTGTCTCTGGATCGGTGGTGATACCGGCCTCAGCCAAAATAGTAAAATCATCTCCCAGTGTTCCAACCGGGTTACTGATAATACGTTGAATACTTGAGGTTATATTGCGCGTAACACCATCGCCATTTAATTCACCAGCGATACCTGTACTTGGGTCATAAGCAGTTAACTGATTCACTGAACCAATAAACGCATTATAAGAGGCAACAAACTGAGTCACGGCCGTTTTGACTTTAGCTGTGTCTATATCAACGGCCAACTCAGCTGGACCTGTTGATTTGAGATTAAGTGTAACATTCTCAACGGCACCCGTGATGCTATTACTATTACTGGTGATCGCAATACCATTCACTGTTAATGTCGCGTCATCCGCCGCTTCATTTTGTTCTAAATGTGTCGCAGTGCCATTGAACGTTAACAATGACAAACCAGACGCATCGCTGTTATTACCATCATCATCAGCAACGGTAATTTGTAAACTATTATCCTTACCGGTATCGTCTGAACTAACCGCTAAACGATAATTTGTACCGTCATAAATTAATGATGCAGTTACACCAATTTCAGCGTCATTAATTGCATCACGTACACCCTCAAGACTGCTATCGGTAATAGTGACTGTCTCTGCGGCTTTTTCTGTGCTTTGTACAAAACTGGTGTAAGTATTCGGTGCGGTAAAATCAGTAGTGCCGAACTTAAAGGTTAACGTGCCCGTGCTTAACGTATCCGTCACATCTGTAAATTGTGCGCCCGCTAAATTTGGATCGGTTGATAATTTATGGTTTTCAGCCAAGCTAGTGACATTAATATCGTAATTTGCCTTGCTGATACTTCCACTACTACTCACTGTGAACACATCACTGTCACTGCTCGTCGTGGAATTAGAGCGGAATGTAGAAAAACTTTGTAAACTGCTTAATGAGCTTGCTAGGGAAGATAAACCGCTATTCAATTGGCCATAGGCAGACAAGCGTAATTCCAGATCAGACTGACGACTATTTAATCGCGCCGTTGGCGCTTCAGCCTCGGCGTCGATTAACTGCGTTACTAGGCCGTTAATATCAAGCCCTGAACCAATTCCTGCTGATGTTATTGAAGCCATCGTACCCTCGACTAGTCGTAATTCCTGTACCCTAATGTGTACTTATGCACGATCAATGCCATACCTTAGGCTTGGGCAGAAATAATAAGTCCTTCGAGCCTTACTTCAGTCTCTTCTTGTGCCTGTTCTCTAAGTTGATGAGCTAGCTCAAGCGCTTCTTCAGATGGGAACTCACGAATGGTTTCCTGCGTATCCGAGTCAATAACCGTTACAATAGAGCGCCCTAGTGGTAATGCATCATCAACACGGAACTGTAAATCACGATTAACTGTCTGTACGAAGTCATTAATATCACTAACCGCTTGTTCAACAACATCCTTAACAGGTCCGACAGTTGCTTCCACCTGATCATTGCCAATAGCGGCAACATTTTGCCGATTATTAACATTACCCGTATTTGCTGTTGATACTGCTGTTCTTTCAGTCGGCCTACTATTCTGAGCCGCTGACGTGATTTGACCGATGATTTCGTTAGCCATAATCACTCACCTCTCTGTTCTATAATTAGTTGGAGAAATGCACCCGAACCAAGGAGGCTCGGGTGCGGTTCTTCAATTACCCGTTACTGTAGGAGACTCAATGCCAATTGTGGTAGTGAGTTCGCTTGCGACAAGATAGAAACACCGGCTTGTTGCAAGATTTGGTTACGAGTGAGTGCTGCTGTTTCAGCTGCGAAATCCGCATCACGAATACGTGAACGTGCAGCACTTAAGTTCTCAACCGAAGTTGAAATACTTGAAACAATTGATTCAAAACGGTTTTGAATCGCACCTAAGCTTGAACGAGAAGTACTGATACTTGTTAGTGCAGCATCCGCCGAAATCAAGGCTGCATTTGCACCTGCTACAGTAGAAATATCAGTATCAGCGATTGTTGTACCTGCTAGTGCAGCTACATAAACACCGGCAGTTAAACCAGCATCAGCTGAGTTAGTACCAGCAATAGTCAAGTCGCCCGTTGTGCTCTCAACAGAAACTGAACCATAGTATGTTTCAGTCGCCGCTGAAACTGAACCATCAGCAGCCAAACCTTCAGTTGCATCAGAGTCCGAACCACCTTCTACCAATACAATATTACTACCATCGTCTTTCGTGATATTAAGTGTGGCAGTACCCGCTGTTGCTGTGTAACCTGATATTGAATTAATCAATGCGGCCACTTCAGTATCAGTGATTGTGCCATCAACACCGGCAACACTGAAATCAAGTGCAGTGCCATCAATTGACAAACTGTATGTAGGCGCTACAACCTGAGAGGCTTGAACACCATTTGTGGTCGTTGTGGTAGTTGCAAACGCAGGATCTGTACCATAACCTACTGCCGCTTCAGTTGTACTAAACTCAATACCATCAGTACGTTGAACAGTTAATGTTCCATTTTGAAGCGCTGCAGCAATTGTAGTTTGTGCACCTAAATCCAAGCTATAACCGCTTACTGTACCTGTGCCATCAGCAGCAAAACCGGCTGATACAAAACCAGCAGCGATACCGTCATATGAATTAGTTGCCGTAGTATCAACGTTAGCAGTAGCGGTAATTACTAGTGAATCAGAACCACCATCACCTGAGTTATCAAAAGTAACTGTGAAACTGTTAGTTGTATCAGTATCAACACCTTCAGTTAATGCACCTAGTGCAATAGATGAATTTGCTGCCGCTGTACCAACAACATCAGCAAAGACAATACCCGTTTGTGCATTAGTTGCTGTGGCAGTCACACCGTCACCGCCTGCAGTCGTAATCGCAGTAGCAAGAGCAGCTGCATCACGTGCAACGACACCTACGTCAGTACCATTAATAGTAAGTTCACCTGCCGTTAAGTCGCCGGCTACCGTTACACCTGTTGCTGTCGCTGTATTACGTTGACCAATATCAGCTGTACGTGCACTGGTAATGTTGGCAATATCAACTGTTTCACCTGAGTTTGCGCCAACCTGGAAGCTTTGGCTTGCAAACGCACCATCCAACAATTTAACACCGTTAAATGCACTGGTTGAACCAACACGATCAATTTCAGATACGAGCTGTGTTACTTCTAATTGAAGTGCAGCACGGTCAGAAGAAGAGTTGGTTGCGTTAGCTGATTGAACTGCCAACTCACGGATACGTTGTAAGTTGTTAGTGATTTGAGCCAAATCACCTTCAGCCGTTTGCGCAAGTGAAACACCATCGTTTGCGTTACGACCAGCTTGATTCAAACCACGGATTTGAGTAGTGAAACGTTCAGAAATCGCAAGACCCGCGGCATCATCTTTAGCGCTGTTAATACGCAAACCTGATGATAAACGTTGTAATGAGACACCCAAATCTGATTGGGAATTGTTGAGGTTACGTTGCGAGTTTAACGATGCAACATTCGTGTTAATAATTTGAGGCATTATGCTTCTCCTATACTCCTCTGTACTACTCCTCACCGTTGTGGGTCAGTACCTGCGGAGTTCAAGGTTTGTCTTTGACGGATATAACTTCTTTATATAAGAAGGTATTTACCGCCTCCACACACTTTATCGGACCTGCTCGGGAAAACTTTAATCTTATCGTAAAAAAATAATGGGAATATGGGCGAATGATTTAATTCACTTATATATCAATAACATAAATTAAAAAAACAGGTAGCTCTTAGTTAATTATTCTGATTGTTTGCGGTTCTTTACCATCCTCGTAAAGCTTATACGCTTCGAGAAAAGCCGCTTCAATGTGGCGCACAAAAAGTTGTGTATTAAATAGAGGGCAGGTTTTACGATTTGCCATCAGAGTTTGCCTGATAATATCCAGTTTTTTCTGGTGAGTAGCCAATTCGAATGCCAACATTTCATAGGCATCTTCCGTTTCTGTCACTAGATCTTGCATCCCTGTTGCAGTCAACAAACTCGCAGCAACTCTCGCCGGAAAGCTTTTACCTATTTTGGTTACAACAGGAAGCCCTGCCCAAAGTGCATCGCTCGCGGTTGTGTGTGCATTAACATTAAATGTATCAAGAAACAGATCAGCCAATCTTAGTCGTGCCAGATGCTCATCCAGTGGCAATCTATCGGCAAAAACTATCTTATCGGCACTTACACCTCGCGCCTTTGCTTCCTTTACAAGATTTTGAGGTGCCTGACCATTAGAATGAAGTATCCACAGAACGCTACCATCAACCTTTTGAAGAAGGCGCATCCAAATATCAAATTCGCGAGGAGATATTTTGTAATTTTTATTAAAACTACAAAAAACAAAACCATCTTCAGGCAAACCAAATTCGGATCGTTTCATCACCCGCTCAGAGATTGCTCGTGAACTATCATTAATCTGGTAGCTATTGGGAAGATAGATGATTTTCTCGCTATAGTGTTTTTTAAATTCACTAGGTATAACAACATCATCGGCGATGAGGTAATCAATAAAATCTGCCCCCATAGTGCCAGGATAACCAAGGTAACTGATTTGTATTGGTGCAGGGCGATAACAAAATATACCCGTCCGTGCACCACGAGTATGTCCTTTAAGATCAATAGCGATGTCAATACCTTCTTGGCGTGCGAGTTCTGCTATTTCTTTATCAGAATAATTTCTTACATCTCGAAAATTATCCACATCACGTATTACTTTCCGGCGCATTGCATCGTCTTTGTCGGGCCCATAAGAATATGCAAATATTTCAAAGCGATTTTTATCATGATGTCCAAACATGCTTGCCATCAGGTACATCGTCGCATGATTGTAAAAATCGGATGAAAAATAACCGATACGTAATTTTTTAGTCTTATTTTCTACATTAGTGGTTTCCGGTAAAGGGGAGCATCTATACTTAAAATGGGAAAAATTTTCTGCATATATTCGCTGTTTCTCAGGTTCATCACCAATAGTAAGTAATGTAAAAGGAGCCACGTCACCGCCTCCCCGTTCCAATATATCTAATTCTGCCTTAATCGCATTATGTCTATGCCAGTCACACATTTCTGCCTGTAAATAGATTCTGTTAGCTAATGCAGATGCATGATCGGGCTGAAGTGCTAACGTATTATCAAAACTAGCCACCGCAGCCTTCAGATCACCCGATTCTTTGAGGGCAAACCCTAAATTATTATGCGCTGCGATATGTTGTGGCTGAAGTTTTACGGCCTGCTTAAGGCTGATGACAGCCTGGTTAATGTCACCCATTTCACTTAACGCAATGCCAAGATTGCTATATGCGTCAGCATAATCAGGCTTGAGCTCGATCGCACGCTGTAGATAAGATGCGGCATCAGCCCATGCCCCTACATTGATAAGTATCGCGCCAAGATTGTTATATGCTTCAAAATAGTCCGGTTTCAATTTTAACGCTTGCTTATAGACATTCTGAGCTGCATCAAGATTGTTCAGCTGAGCATAGCTCTTAGCCAAAATATCATAAAATTTAACGACACCGGGAAACGTCTCTATCAGGCTAATAGCCATACGGACTGTTTCTGGCAATAGTCCACGATTATATAAAGAAAGTAATTCGTTAAGCCTGTCTTGTGAAGAGTTATCTGCTTGTTGATGACCTACAATATTATTAAGTTCAAGCTGTACCGCTTTATTCCCCGGAAACCTTTTTAATATATCTTGATAAACCTGCACAGCCTCAGCTATTTTTCCTTTTTTCTGATGCCCTCTGGCTTTTCGAAGTGCTGATTCAAGCGACACTTTCACTATGCATACCCTGTACTATTGTTGTTGCGCATTAAAAGTAGAACATTTTATGTACCTGTATACAATCTAGTATCTATTCTTCTTTATTAATAAATGTTCAATCTACAAACGAATGATAATAATTATCGCTTGTCACTCCCCCTTTTATTCTCGTATCGACTTATTCGACAAGACTAATTTCAATCTTCGGTTGAATTTGCAACTCTCGCTTTGGTTCCCGTAGAGGCTTTACAGCACGCATTTCGCAAATCATTTCCTTCACTACATTTCTTTCGTATTGAATCTTTGTAAAGACCTCCGCAGCGCTCAATCCTGCACAACGTTCTTTATTCACCACCAACTGGATTCTTTCAGGTTGCCAATCGCCTCGGTAGCCGTAGTCTGCACGCCAATAGTAGGGCTGTGAAAAATAGCCAAAACTACCATGGAAATATGGTCGAACATGCGTTGGATCCTCCCAAGCATCATCACTACCACCGTGCGGCACACGAATCACAGCAATAGCATCAGGCATTGCAAGTCGCCAAAGTTCCTGCATCACACCAAGGCTATCCTGAATATGTTCGATAAGATGGGATAACAGAAAATGTTCCACCGTTTCATCAGGCAAATCGATCGGTTTTTCTCGCAGATTTTCTAGATCGCAGACGAGATCAACCCCTGACAAGGCGGCTGAGTCTAGGTTAACCCAGCCCTCCTCGATATTCCTGCCACACCCAACATTTAAACGATAAGGGGGCTTCCCTTGATTTATATCACTAGCCATAAAGCCCTCACATTTTTCCGTTCACTAACTAGCCAACGCCTATGGTAACCATAGCAACAAAACAATTCATTCGACAGTGTTATGAGTAACGCACTTAAAAAAAGGGATGCCCATTTATTCTGGTTTCATTATTTCAATTAAACAATGAGTGAAAAGCATCCCAGATGCAAACAAAGATTTATATCCACTGGTTATTACAGTGAAATCACGGGCAAACTCAAACGAGGAAAAATTATTATTACTGTAACAAACTCAAGGCTAGCTGAGGCAGTGTATTCGCTTGCGCTAAAATGGTGACACCGGCCTGTTGTAAAATTTGGTTTCGTGTTAGCGATGCTGTTTCCGTTGCAAAGTCTGCATCGCGAATTCGTGAACGCGCCGCGCTATTATTTTCTACACTAATTTCAATCGATCGTACTGCCGTCTCTAAACGATTTTGTACCGCACCCAGTCGTGCACGTTCGGTATTAATCGCATTCAACGCGGCATCGAACTGGCTGATTGCCTTTGATGCGCCGTTGACCAAATCAACATCAGAAACGCCTAAGTTACCCGTATTGATCCCAACCAAACCAACTTCAATGATTTCACCTGAATTAGCACCAACCTGAAATTGCAGTGTCTCGGTGTTATTTAGTAACAGTGTACGACTACCACTTGGGAAGATTTCGGCGAAATTTACCAAGGGATTACTGGTTGATGTTGTTGAACCGGATATCACACCCGTCGCTGACGTGTCACGTGTACCACCATCGGCATCGGGACCACCAACTGCACCAGTATCCGCATTGTTTAAATCTAGACCAAGCACATAATCATTACCTGCCTCACCGACACCAAAGATCCCTTCAAATTCAGCCTGATCACTATAAGCAAGCCCTGCATAGGTCCCCTTTAGACTTACGATAGCATCATCCAACGTCGATTTGGTATTCGCCTCCAGAAAATCGAAAACCTCTTTAATACCTGTACCACCTTCATCAATAATAGACTGATGCAAATATCGCACAGCTGCATAACCAGCCGAGTACTGTTCAAGTGATCCATCATTAGTAAGATGGGTATCAAACAAAGTTTCGATATTAGCAGCTGTTTGCCCACCCAGGATATCCAGATCATTTTTAAGGCGTGCATCTGCACCAATAAGAAATTCAGCAGTACCTTCAACGAAGTAAAGTGGTGCATCTTGTATATTAATAGCACGTGCCGAAACAGCATGTACCAATTCATGCGCGATAATGCGATCATTTGAAACAAAGCTCGGACCACCGTCGGGGCCATCACTAGGTAAAAAGTCATCAAGATCAATATTAAGAGAAAGATTCACGGCCTTACCCGTCGCCACTTCAAAACCAGTAAAACTGACGGCAGCGAGATAACTTTCACCTTCAACAAACTTAACCTCAAGGCCTGCACCATCACCGGTGATACCAAAATATTCCTCAATAGCGGCTTCACCTTGTTGTAACCAGAAGGTTTGCAAATCAACAACTAATTGTTGCTGTTCCGGGGTTAGGCCAGTGCTATCAGGATCATACGTGACGGTTTGTTCACCACCGGTAAATAATTTAACGCCGTTAAATGCAGCTGTTTCTGCAATGCGCGAGACTTCACTTATTAACTGATCAATTTCTAATTGAATAGCCGCACGATCAGTTGAGGAGTTGGTTGCATTAGCAGCTTGAACTGCAAGTTCACGACCGCGTTGAAAAATATTATTTATTTCATCCAGAGAGCCTTCAGCTGTTTGTGATAATGAAACAGCATCATTGGCATTACGGGCTGCTTGATTTAAACCGCGAATTTGTGTGGTAAGACGTTCAGAAATGGCCAAGCCAGCGGCATCATCTTTTGCACTATTAATACGCAAACCAGAAGACAAACGCTGTAGGGAAACCCCCAGGTTCGACTGCGACTGGTTTAGATTGCGCTGCGAATTTAGCGACGCAATATTTGTGTTAACAATCTGTGGCACTGACTTTCCTTTTCTCCTCTGTACCATTCCAGTCGCATTACACGGTGGCCAGTACCTGCGGAGCTCAAGGTTACTATTCAACGGATATACCATGCATTAATAGTTGGTATTTACCGTCCTCAAAGACTGAATCGGCTGTTGGCTCGGGAACTTTAGGGTTATATGCGATAAAAACCCAAATAAATATAGGAAATAACAATGATATGTTATTTTTCAATAAGTTAAATGCAAAAATAATTCCACACAAACATATACCGCTACAAAGAATGTAGCAATACGAAAGGACTAGCTAGACTTACCTTTATAAAAAATTAAACAAGCTCAAATCCTGAATTCTTATAAAGGATTGCTGTGCAGCTTGCAGGCTTGTGCTCTGTTGCTCTAATTGACTGATCGCAGAAGCATAATCGAGATCTTGGATACCAGACAAGGTTTCCCTCACTTGTAAAATAGAGGCCTCATTGAGGTTGCTTTGATCATCTATAGAGTTAAGCCGTGCGCCAACACGAGAGCGAATATCAATCACGCTGCTCAAGTTACGATCAAGATTATCCAGAACACTTGCTATGGTTTGATGAAACCCTGCTGAAATTGTTGTGTCAGCGACAGTACCGTTCGTTGTCGCTCCCAAAAGACCATTCACCGCGCCTGCTGTTGTTGATGTGTTTTGGGTTATTGCAACGACCAAATCACTGCCATCACTTTTTTGCAACACAAGATCGTTCGTTGCAAATGAACCACTCACAATTCGGTAACCCGCATTCGTACTAATAAATGTGGCCAAATCTGCATCTAATTGAGCGCCAGTAATCGTATCTCCCGCTAAAGGAAGTGATGGGCTTGTCACCAAATTAATACCATCAATAGTGAGCTGGAAATTTTCTCCCCCTGCAGACACGGGCGCAGTAAACCCAGATAAAGTTGCAACCGTTGGTACCGCAGGAATATTTTGAGAGGGCGATGTTAATGCAGATGCAAGGGTTTGCAGTGTCGCAAATAAATCTTGTTGGGTATTAGGCGTAGTAGAAAACTGATCGCCATTACTTGGCGTACCAGTGACGATTAAGCGCTGACCATTGAAATCAATATTGCCACCACTGGTATAAGCACCGGAGTTAATAATTGCATTACTATCGTCTAATACAACATAACCATCCGCATCATTATAAATAACATCATTAGTTGGTGCAGCACCTGTCAATGCTGATCCAAATAAACCTGTCACTGCATCACCCACGTCACTCGCATTAGCGAGTGTTTCACTCACTGTTATTGGTGTTGCTGTGGGTAAGGTATTAGCAAGATACAACTGCCCACCATCAACATACGCACGTACGCCTGTTGCCGTTGTTTGTGCATTAATTGCCGTTTCGATATCCGCTAAGGTTGGTGTATCCGTTTCATTAAACGTCGCTAATGGAATAGACGTACCATTAATACTAAGTTGATATTCAAGAGCATCATCCGTTCCAATCACATCCGTGAATGCCAATGCTCCAGCAGCAACAGGGGTTTGTTCACCCAATACCACCGTATAGTCACCTTCTACATACGCTGCCGTATCAAAAATAATATTTGAGTTAATCGCACCCGTACCTGTATTAAACGCATGCGCCCTGTTGATAAAGTCACCATTACCACTGCCCACTAATCCAAATACATCAGCGCCTGAATCACCTATCGCAACTTGACGTGATATACCAATTTGCAAGAAACGTTGCCCTTCATCACCGTTATAACTAACCGTGCCATCGGGATTTTCAGTGAAGGCCTGTGTTTGTGATTGAAAGCCTGAGAACAAATATTCATTATTCGCATCACGTGTATTGGCTATTGTTAAAAGCTCATTAAAGCGTTGCCTTATTTCTGCTGCGATCAAAGGCCGTGTTTCATTGCTTTGGCTGTCATTATTCGCTTGAATAGTCAGTTCACGCACACGTTGAATCAGTTCAGTCGCCCCCGTTAATGAAGACTCTTCCTGTCGCAATCTTGACTCTGCAATATCTGAATTTCGTTCATATTGTTCCGTTGCCGAAACCGATTGTGACAAACTCAATATTCTTGCTGCACCAGCTGGATCATCTGCTGGTGTTAATATATTGCGTCCTGTTGCAATTTGTAATTGGACGTTATTTAGGGATGCCTGCTGTCTCAATATTGTATTGATAGCTGATGCATGTAATTGACTACTTGATATACGCATAAGATTCAGCCTCTCACCGCTGATAACACTTCATCAAATAAACTATTTGATAAGGTAACGACCCGTGCAGCAGCTTGATATGCCTGTTGTAATTGAATCAACCTTGCTGCTTCTTCATCAAGATTAACGCCTGAAACTGACTGACGCTCGGCCTCTGTTTGTTGCAATAAAACAAGTTGTGTTTCTTCTGTGATTTGTCCTTGCCGTGCCCGCACGCCCACATCGGCAACTAATTCAGCAAAAGAATCTTGATATGTATTATTCCCTGCTAAGGTAATGTCATTTTGTAATTGTGAAAGTAATAAGCCATTTCTATTATCACCAACACCATTTGTGTTATTTGCAATTGTAATCGAGTCACCCGTTGCTGGTGTTCCTGACACATTAAAATTAATCCCATCAAAAGGTGCCGTGAGTGTAAATGATTTACCATTCGATTCTGTGGCTGGATCATAGGCTAGTGTGCCACCGGGACCACCCGAAACAAAAAAGCCTGGCACACCTGTACCTAGGGCATTTGGATCAAAGACCAGTGTTATATCTGCAGCTAGAGGGAACGTTGTCGCATTACTCACAGCGCCGAGTTCAAGGTTTACATTTCCTGTATTACTTAATGCATTGGTACTACGTATTGGTGAGGCATGCGCTATTTTAGATGTATCAGAAATGAGCAAGCTTAGGTTTCTTGCTCCATTTCTTGTCGGCTGAACTTCAAACGTATCACCTGCAACAGCGCCTGCAGCCACGGTTAATTGAAAGCCATCGATTTGTGTTGCATTAAGCGTAGCAAGGTTACCGGTAAATAAATTAGCATTATCACTTAAGCGCGTTACTCGATAATTTGCTCCGTCATACAAAACTTCGTAATTACTATTGGTTAAATTAGATACACCAGTAACTGCTGCTGTTAACGTGCCTGTCCCGGCATTGCCGTTGCTCGGAGCAACATCAATCGGATTTACATTAAAGAAAGCGAGGCCATTATTGCCATCCAGATCAACACCCAGTTGGTGCTGTGCATTGAAATTTGTGCCCAATCCTACTGCAATACGTCCCAATGAGCTTAAACCTGGCTCGAGTACATTCGTTCTAAAATCAACAACCGCGCCAAGGCGTCCACCCGTCAATTGTTGAGTAACATTAATATTCACACCACCCTGCTGTATAACCAAATCCAACCTTTCTGGATCAAATTGATTACGCACAGCTTCTATCCGGTTTACCGTATCACCAACAACCAAGGCCTGACCGGTACCGATAAATACATTTAACGAACCATCTCGCTGTGCGATCGTTTCCACGCTCGTTAATTCAGCAAGCTCTTGAAGCAAACTATCTCGCTCATCTAATAAGTCATTGGGTGAGTTTCCTGTTCCTGCTTCTGAACCGAGTACAATCGCCTCATTGACTCTGACTAATGCTCTGCCTAATCCATTAATCTCATTCGTAATATTGGCCAAGTCTCGTTCAGCATCTGCACCGAGTTCTCGTAACCGATTATCAATACTTTGAAATCGCTGCACTAATGCATTTGCATCACTTAGAAAAACCTGCCGTGCTGATGCCGAATTGGGATCGTCCACCGAATTCTGCAAAGAATTAAAGAAATTTTGCAAAGAAGGAGAAAGCCCTGCGGTCTCATCTGCCAACAAATTATCAACCTGCGATACCAGACCCAAGAAGTGTTCAGCTTGACTATAATTAGACGTATTGGTTTGCAGTCTATCTAACGTAAATTGATCGTATACTCTTGAAACATTACTAACTTGCACCCCGCTACCAAAAAAACCTACCCCTGTAGATTCCGGTACCCGCGTAGAAAATCCTACACGTTGGCGGCTATAACCTTCCGTTGTAGCATTGGCAATATTATGACTCACCGTGCCAAGAGAACGCTGAAATGCCAATAAAGCAGATGTACCAATATTAGTCAGTTCAGCCATGAGCTACCACTCCAGATTTAAACGTTTTCATTTTGTTCATGTCACTGTCCCTGAAAACCATTTCAGCTATTCAACTTAGCTCGCGCCACATCTAAGGTTTCGCCACGCATAATGCCTTGGATTTTATTAGCATAAGCTGGGTCAGTGGCATAACCACCTCGTTGTAAATCATTTAAATATTTCTCTGCATTACCCTTACTGTTTAATGCATCGGCATAACGTGGGCTGGTTTTCAAAAATCGCACATAATCATTAAAGCCTTGCTCTAATGAATCATAAGAACGAAAATTGGCCTTTTCTTTTTGCACAATTCCGTCACGATATTCCGTTGTTTGCACAGTTACCGAATCACCACCCCAACGACTATCAGCTTTAATACCAAACAGGTTATTACTTGGCTTGCCATCCGCATGGCTCATTACAAATTTACCCCAGCCGGTTTCCAATGCAGCTTGTGAAACTAGTGTTTCTGTTGGAATACCTAATTCTTTTGCCGCTTTTTCTGCATATGGCCATATTTTCTCAACAAAATCATTTGCAGAATTAAAAGTGATCTCTTCTTTTTTAACTTCTTTATTATTCGTAAGTGAAGAAATTGATTCGCTATTAATTGACTTAGTATTATTATTGATTTGTGGCGCAACAAACCTAAATGCACTAAATGGATTATCTTCATTGCTCTTAGCAGATTGACCACCGCCAAGCTGACGTTCAATTAATTCAGCGATACCTAAGCTACCATTCTCGGAAAGATTTAATGCCAATTGCTGATCAAACATACTGCGATAACTATCACCTGCATCACTATCAAATAATGGATCACCAAAGCTTGCTTCACGCATTTGCTTCAGCATCATATTCAAAAAGATAGCTTCAAACTGTTTGGCGGCCGCTTTTAAAGCGCCTTTTTCATCACCACCATTAGCACGTGCCTTTAAATTAGCAAGGCCGCCCAGGTCATTATATGCAGTAGATGTAGAAGATGTATTCACTGTCATTGCCTTAAATGATGATTAACTCAGCACTGAGAGCGCCTGCTTGTTTAAGTGCTTCTAATATTGCTACCAAATCACCTGGCGCAGCACCTACTTGATTCACTGCACGGACGATCTCATCTAAAGAAACACCGGGGTCAAACAAAAACATTTTGTTCTCACTTTCCTCGATGGTGATATCGGACTGTGGCACGACAACAGTTTGTCCTGCTTCTGCTAATGGTCCTGGTTGACTAACAATAGGATTAGCACTAATCGTAACAACCAATGAACCATGTGATATTGCTGCAGGTTTAACGCGCACATTTTGCCCGATGACAACTGTACCTGTACGTGAGTTCACAATGACCTTTGCCGCAACATTTCCTATTGTTACTTCAATGTTTTCAATCAATGAAACAAAAGCTACCCGTTGCGCTTGTTTGCGCGGGGCACTCACACGAATTGATGTACCATCAACCGCTTGCGCACTGGCAGGACCAATAACACGGTTAATTGCATTTGCTGTTTGAGTTGCGGTTGTAAAATCACTGGTGTGTAAATTAAATATAATGCTATTACCACGAGCAAATGGGTTAGCAACAACCCGCTCTACTGTTGCACCATTTGGAATACGCCCCGCACTCGGCACGTTAACCGTGACGCTGGAACCATCTGCTGCTGCACCAAAACCACTTACCACTAAATTACCTTGGGCAACCGCATAGACATTACCATCAGCACCTTTAAGCGGACTCATCAGCAAACTGCCACCGCGTAGGCTTTTAGCATTACCAATTGATGAGATAGTCACGTCGATGGTCTGCCCTATCTTCGAGAAGGCAGGTAATTCTGCATGGATAGAAACAGCGGCAATGTTCTTTAATTGTGGATTGGAACCAGGCGGCAAAGCGATGCCGTTCTGAGCCAACATATTTTGCAAACTTTGTACGGTAAAAGGCGTTTGGCTAGTCTGATCACCAGAACCATCAAGGCCAACAACAATGCCATAACCAACTAATTGGTTGCTTCTTACGCCGGCAATTGACGCTATGTCCTTGATTCTCTCAGCATTTACGCTAGTTGCTGTTAGCAGTAAGCTAAGTCCAATCAAACCTGTTTTTAGTAATCTTTTCATCTTTCGTATCCCGTAAAAGAGTCGGTTAGCGACCCCTGCATTGTCTTATTAATAGACAATGCAAGGTCAGTGCCAACTTTCAAGCGATGACGTTAACCTGATTTTAAAAACATCGGCACTTCTGCGTCAGACCGGCGGATGCCGGTATCCATGTTTGATTACATCGGATCCTGGCTTCCGCCAGAATGACGAGAGAGTTAAAGAATTAAATCCTTAATATCAAAAAGGAAATAAAGAGCTAATAAAGAAACGGGCTAGCCAACCAATTTTGTTGGTATCTGCCGTTGCACCTGAACCTGTATAGGTAATTTGTGCATCTGCAATTTGTGTAGATGGAACGGTATTATCAGGGCGAATATCTATTGGGCGCACTATCCCAGATATGCGCACATATTCATGTCCCTGATTGAGGCTGGTGACCTTTTCGCCCCGAACAATCATGTAACCATTTGGTAAGACCTCGGCCACAGTCACCGTAATACTGCCTGTTAAGCTATTACTTTGGCTGCTTGAGCTATCACCGCTAAATTCATTGCTTGAACTAAGACCAAAACCAAGGTTGTTATTTTGATTACTCGCCAAGGGTAGAATACCCGGAGTATTAAATTGTGGTGATGAACCCAAAATCGTTGGATTCGCTACCTCCGTATCATTGCTCTTACTAAGCTCTGTCGCGCTCTGCTTGCTGGCACTGGTTGTTTCAACCAAGTTAATGGTCAACAAGTCACCAACACGACGTGCACGGCTATCTTCAAACAAACGTATATCATGGCCTGCTTGGTAAATAGAACCATTACCCGCTTGAACAGGTGGCAGTGCCACCGGCCTAACTGCCGCATAAGCCGGATCGCGCTCCGGCAAACTTTGACAGGCGGCCAGTGACATGACACACACACACAACAACACAACTCTTGAAACTATTTTTGTAACATTATTCATTTTATTCTCCTCAGCTTAGCTCAGTGTGGCTTAGAGGTTATTAGCTACGTATTGCAGCATCTGATCAGCCGTTGAGATACTTCGCGAATTCATTTCATAAACACGCTGGGTTTCAATCATGTTCACGAGTTCTTCAACAACATTAACATTTGAACTTTCCACCGAACCTTGTAGGAGGGTTCCCAAACCATTCAAACCGGGGTTACCTGTTTGTGCAGCACCACTCGAACCTGTTTCAGAAAACAGGTTATCGCCGAGTGGTTGCAAACCCGCTGGATTAATAAAACCTGCCAGTTGCAAAGTACCTACTTGAGTTGGAGCTGCCGTACCTGTCTGTTGCACTGAAACAGTACCATCGCTACCAATTGTAATACTCACGGCATCAGAAGGAATCGTTATAGCAGGTTGGATGCTTTCACCATTGGCCGTCACTAATTGCCCTGTTGAATCTGTTTGCAAAGCACCATTACGCGTATAAGCCAAAGTGCCATCTGGGCGTAATACTTGTAAGAATCCATCACCTTGAATTGCGACATCCAGTGCATTTTCAGTTTGTTGGATATTACCCTGCACATGAATTTTTTGTGTTGCGGTTGTTCTCACACCGGTACCTAGATTAAGCCCTGTCGGTAATTGTGTATCTTGCGTACTTGACGCACCCGACTGACGAATATTCTGATATAGCAGGTCAGAAAAAAGGGCGCGATCCTTTTTAAAACCTACGTTATTGGCATTCGCCAAATTATTTGAAGTAACGCCAAGACGCGTTTGTTGCGCCTCAAGTCCCGTCTTTGCTATCCATAATGCTGCATTCATGACTCTATCCTCTAGCTGTGTGTGTGTTGCTTAAAGATCATTGTTACGAAAATTAACTTATACGCATCAATGATGCTGATGCCGCATCATTTTCTTGCGCTGTACTCATTACTTTTACTTGCATTTCAAACTGTCTCGCCAATGCAATCATAGTTACTAATGATTCCACTGGGTTGACGTTACTGCTTTCAAGTACACCATTTGCTAATTGAACTTTCGAATCAGCAAGTACATCAACACCCTCATCAACACGCATTAATCCATCGCTGCCTTTATGCATTGTTGCGACATCTGGGTTAACTAATTGAATACGATTTACATTGGCAATAGTTGATGCTTCCTGACCTCGAGCGCGAACTGAGATCGTACCGTCATCACCAATATCAATTTTTTCAAAAGGTGGTAACGCAATAGGACCACCATCGCTACCAATCACGGGTAGACCTGAACCTGTTAATAACTGACCAAGCTCATTAACTTGTAAATTACCTGCACGAGTATAAGCCTCACTTCCATCGGCAGCTTGCACCGCAATCCAACCTTGTCCTTTAATAGCAACATCTAATGGATTGCCCGTCGCATTCAATGTACCTTGACTGAAATCAACGCCCTTCGCTTCTGCAACAGCATAAGCACGGCTACTATGCCCAGGACCTTTTACAGGCAGACTACGAAACGCCTCTAAGTCGGCACGGAAACCATTTGTGCTAGCGTTCGCAAGGTTATTACTATTCACCGCCTGCGCCTTGCTTACCTGACCAGCACTGGTCATTGCGATGTAAAGTAGTCTGTCCATAATAATGTCCTGTTAATACTCAGTCTTATCGAATATTAATAATGGTTTGAGTGATCGTATCCGCAGTTGAGATCACTTGTGAGTTAGCTTGGAAATTTCGTTGCGTCGTGATCATGTTCACTAGCTGCTCTGTAAGATCTACATTCGAACCTTCCAATGCACCTGATTGAATTGTGCCAAGACTACCCGAACCTGGTGAGCTCACTAATGCGGCACCTGAATCAAAACTTTCCGCCCATGACGAATCACCTAACTGACGTAAGCCTTGAGGATTACCAAAATTGGCTAGTGCCACTTGCCCAAGTGTGCGTGATTGACCGTTCGTGAAACGTGATGTGATCGTGCCATTATCTGAAATATCAATCCCGCTCAAACGCCCAGTTGTAAAACCATCCTGCACTAACGAGTTAACACTAAAATTAGAACCGTACTGAGTGGCATCTGCATAATCTAAGGTCAATGCAAAGTTTGCTCCACCGCCACTAGGAGCAAAAGGTGCAACCGTGAATTGCGAAGGTGCGGTAGGAGTAACCACTGTTCCTTGAGGAGAAAAAGCCAGTGTAGATGGCCCATCTACTTGAGAACCATCAACAAATAAATAGGTTTCCCATACATTTGGCGTTGGTGTTTTACGATAATAGGTTGTAGCTAAATGCGATGCACCCAATGAATCAAAAATAGTTAATGACGTTGAGCTGTTATAGCTATTTGCATTCGTTTCATCAAATGCACCCTGTGTTTGTGTACTAGATGCAGTCACAGTGCTTGCTGCATTTGCGATAACTGATGTATCCACATTAAGTGGAATTGATGCTTGTACACCGCTGCCATCTGGATCCCAAACAAGCGAAGCATCATTAGTACCAACAACAACACTATTTTCTATTGCAGGAGGGGTCGTTGATGCACCACCGACTAACAATTCTACATTCCATTCACCCGCTACCGCTGTATGCGTAAATTGAATAGTGGCATTAGGAATGGCAACACCATTATTATCATAAATAGTAAATTGAGGTGTGTTAACAACTGTACCTGCTGCCGCAGTATTATCTAACGATGCACCGCCACCAAATTGTATGTTTGTTGTGGTTGCTGCTGATGGAACAGGTGATGATGAATCAAGGTTAAGACCAAAATCCAGCAAGCTTGTTGCCTGTGGAGCAATATCCGCCGTATCTAATTGTAGATCGCCCTGTGCGCCGGTAATATTACCGCCGGTATCAGCTTGAAACACAGTAAGTCGACTACCCGTTGGGTTCACCACAAAACCATCTCGATCAACACCGAACTGACCTGCCCGTGAATACGAAGAAATACCATTGTCATTCAAGATAAAAAAACCTTGACCACTAATAGCTAAATCAAGGTTGTTATCGGTAAAACCAATATTACCTTGTGTGAATTGTTGCGAAACAGAAGCAACCCGCACACCACTACCAATCGCATTTGATGACACACCTAAGTTACTTGTTGCAAAAATATCAGCAAACTGAACACGTGATTCTTTAAAACCGGTTGTTGCTGAGTTGGCAATGTTATTACCGATAGTTCGCAATTCGGCTGATGCCGCATTGAGTCCACTGAGCGCTGCACGAAATGGCATAATCTTCTCCTAATGTTGCCGCTAATTAGCGGATTTCTTCTACTCGATTAAAGTCTGTCGCACCTAGCGAAGACAAATTCAATGTAATGCCCTCACCTGGGCGTCCTAAAATGACACTTTCAACGCTGTCTTTAACTAGTGTTCCTAGTGCAACGTCTTCACCATCTATGTTTGCGGTAGCAACTATTCGATATGCCGCTGTCGGAGCAGGTTTACCGCTGTTATCAAGCCCGTCCCAATTAAATTCAACTAAACCACCTTTATTCGCACCAAGTGGTAACTCACGAACGAGTTCACCTGCCGTATTAAAAAATTCAACCTTAACCGCAGTGCTGTCACTGGGTAAGCCAATGGCGCCATTAATGTTGCCACCGGGCTGTAAAACGCCGACTTCACTATTTATCTGAACAGAGCGTCCAACTAAAGCAGATGCTTGCAGGGCTTGATTAGAACTTAATGAACCTGCGAATGAAGAAAATGAATCCTGTAAACCCTGGATCCCTGACACCGTGCTGAATTGCGCTATCTGTGCTAAAAACTCACCATTTTCAAGTGGTTCAAATGGGTCTTGATTGCGAATTTGCGCAACCATCAACTCAAGAAATTGTTGCTGGCCTAGTTCATTACTACCTTCAGCCGCACGATTCACATTTTCTCTATTGCTTGCAAGCCCAACACTTTGTAAAGCATCTGCATTAATTGTAGGCATTTCTAATTACTCCTTACTGCCCAAGACTTAGGGTGCGCATTAATAATTGTTTAGATGTGTTCATGACTTCTACATTAGATTGGTATGAACGTGATGCAGAAATCATGTTCGCCATTTCTTCAATGGCATTTACATTTGGTAAATAGATGTAACCTTTTTCATCCGCCAATGGATGTTCAGGTTGGTACTGCTGAGTTGGTGCGCCAGTACTTTCTAATACCCCTCTCACACGCACCCCCATGTTTTGGCGGTTATGCATAGAATCACTAAAGATTGTTTCAAATTGAGGGTGACGTGCACGATAAGCACCTTCGGCTGTACTACTCGCCGTTTCTGCATTAGCAAGGTTAGACGCTACCGTATTCAGTCGAATTGACTGTGCACTTAACGCTGAACCTGCAATATCAAAATTTCCGAGTAACGACATGTTTATTCTCCTCTTAGCGCAAGCATCAAGCCTTGCACTCGTCCTGTTACAAATCGTAGCGTCGCCATATAGCGCATCGCGTTATCAGTAAAGGCAGCTTGTTCTTTTTGAACTTCCACGGTATTGCCATCGAGTGATGGTTGATCCGGTTGACGATAAAAACGTTCTGCGGCTAAAGCGTCTGATGATGTACCGATATGACCTGCCGTTGTTGCAGTCATTGTTGTTGCGTTTGATTTCTTATCAGCTGCACGGCTCAGAATGCTTTTGAAATCAATATCACGCGCCTTGTAATTAGGCGTATCAGCATTTGCTAGGTTGGCAGCCAAAATCGAGCTGCGTTGTGAATACAACGACAACGCCTGAGTATGAATACCAAATACATTATCTAAACTGATGACCATTACTTGCTCCGCTTTTGCTTTCATCCAGACCACAACATGTGGTCGGTATATGAATAAGAGCAAGCAACGTGCCAGTTATGGTAATAGCTTTAATTACAATACGTTAGAGGGAAGAAAAGGGGGAATAACCGTGTTAACGGCAAGGCGGTGCCTGTATGTGGCAACGAAATTGCCACCATACAAATGGTTGTCTGACTTTAGCTAATAAGCTGGTAATAAACGGCACCACCACTACGCACCATCTTAAATGCATCTGTATGGCCGGTGATGGATTCAGAGGAGCCCAATACTAAATAACCACCTGGTTGTAACTGCTTCGCCAAGCGGTTCAATATATCGGATTTCAATTCTGCAGAAAAATAGATCAATACATTGCGGCAAAAAATAATATCGAACTTACCGAGTGTTGTAAAACTTTGCATCAAGTTCAGTTCGACAAAACGAACCCGCCGTTTGATATCACTATTAAGCTCCCATAACTTATCTAACTGCTTAAAGTGACTATTACGCCTTTCCATTGATAATCCTCGCGCTAATGACAACTCGTCATAACGTGCAACACGAGCCTGTTCAAGGATTGTCTTCGATATATCAGTAGCAACAATTTCGACACCCTTTGCCAATGAGCCAGGGTTTGACTGCGCATATTCTTGCGCAACAATACTCATTGAATAAGGTTCTTGCCCAGATGAACATGCTGCTGACCATATCCGCACAGGACGGTTTCGGTGCTGAGACGCTTCGGGAAAAAGCTCTTTTTCAAGAATCGTATAAGGATGGCTATCACGAAACCATAAGGTCTCGTTGGTTGTCATTGCGTCAACAATCTTGCCTCGCAGCTTGCTGTCACCACGCTGCAATTGTGCAACCAAATCACCTAAATTCGCAATATCAACGCTATCCATCAGTTTTTGCAACCGACTCGAGATCAAATATTGCTTATTTTCACCCAAAGTAATACCACAGGCTTCCTCAAGAAAGAGACTAAACGATTGGTATTCTGTACTTGTAATTGCACTACTCAAAAATAATTACCTACTTACGTAAATTCATTAAGTTCTAGAAGAATATAATAGCTACCCTTCAACCTTCTCCATATCAAGGTGTTCTAAAACGGTATTGGCAAGATCATCTGCGCTAAATTTTGATATAAATTTATTCGCACCGACATTCTTCACCATCGATTCATTAAAACCACCACTCAACGAGGTATGCAGAATAACATACAAACCATCTAAACTAGGATTTCCTCGTATTGATTTAGATAACGTATACCCATCCATTTCTGGCATTTCCACATCAGAAATAAGCATATCTATCTGTTCACTGATTGGACCATCTTTTGCCATTTCACATAATATTTTATATGCCTCAGCACCATCGTTCGCAGTGATATATTCAACCCCCAATTGCTCCAGGGTTTTAACAATTTGTTTGCGCGCAACCCTTGAGTCATCTGCAACTAACACTGTATGTTGGCGTTTACTGATATCGCGTTTACCAATGACATCACTGGATACCAATATAGCGTCACCAACCACTTCCGATAATACTTTTTCAACATCAATGATTTCGATCATTGCATCATCAACGCGCGTAACCGCCGTTAAATAAGTATTTCTGCCTGCGCTAACGGGTGGTGGATGAATCTCTTCCCAGTTCAGATTAATAATTCTGTCCACACAACGCACCAAGAACCCTTGCACCTTACGGTTAAACTCACTAACAATGATGTAACTTTCTTCTAGGTTCTCAAGCGGACGACGACCTATCGCCATACCCAGGTCTAATATAGGAATGGTCATTCCACGCATATTGGCGACCCCACGTACAACACTATGTGCCTCAGGAAGCTGTGTTAAAGGAGGACATTGAATAACCTCCTTGATCTTAAAGACATTAATCCCAAACTGCTGTCGCCCTTTAAGGTGAAACAATAGAAGCTCGAGCCGGTTCTCACCGGCTAACCTAGTTCGCTGATCAACTGTATCTAATACACCTGCCATGAGAAACCTCTATAACTTTATGATGTTCGTCTGTTCCCCATAGTATCGGCCTTAATCACATTAACTTAAATATTCAATAATAGGCACAGCAATTGCATTATCTAACACAAGGTCAAATTTTTAATAAATTCAGTGGAGAATGGTTTTGAACAGTGTTTTTGCACACCTCAATAGCAGTTATTGCGCAAACAAAGCCGCTTTTCGGCAAGGATTCGCCATACTCTTATGCCTGAACGCCATTGTTATTCAGGCTGCTGAATACCATGATTTACAAGACATTCGCAAAAGCAGTGAAAATTACCTACGCAATCAACTCGGCATAACAGATAGCGCACAAACCGATACCAAAATCACAGCCTCGGCTATGGATTACAGATTAAGACTTGCCCGCTGCGAAAGCCCTTTAGAACACAGCCTGCCTCAGGGGCACCGCCTGCAAGGCCGTGTTGCTATTGGCACGCGATGTACTGATAAAAAACATCGTTGGTCGATTTTCGTTCCGGTTACGGTAACCCAATTTGCCGATGTTATTGTGACCACCGAGACCGTGTCACGGGGAGATTACCTCAAAAGCACGCAACTCAAACTAGAGCGCCGCTCACTCAATTTTTTGCATAATGGCTATTTAAAATCAATAAAACAAGCTGTTGGTCAGCAATTAAAAACCACCCTAGCCAAGGGCATTGTCATTAGCCCAAACCAATTAAAACGACCATATGACATTAAACGCGGACAAAACGTCAATATTTTGGCGAAAAGTGGCCTGATCTCGGTGAGAATCAAAGGTAAGGCGCTTGCCAATGCACGGATAGGCGATAGAATAAGGGTTAAAAACATTTCTACAAATAAAATTGTAGAGGGAACAGTAGGTTACAACAGTTCTGTAGAAATAAGTCTATAAAAGGCAAATTTTTGACTAAAATAGCTAAAGTTTTTTTATTTGTGGACGTTACATAGATTAAGAAATGAACATTTGGAGTAATTAGCAATGCCAATAGAAATTAATGGTCAGAATAACAACCCGGTGCAAACAGACCGATATAACCGACCTGAAAACAGCGTTGGACGTTCTGAGCCACGAGCAGATCAAGACAGCACTGGTCGTCCCTCCACTGCGGATACAGTCAGTTTAACTGACACGTCGGCACAATTACGCAGTATTGAGAATAGCTTAGCTTCACTCCCTGTCGTTGATACCCAACGTGTTGAAGCAATCAAATTAGCCATCGCTGATGGCAGTTACCAGATTGATGCTGAGAGTGTGGCCGACAAATTAATTAATTTTGAGCAAATACTGGATAAATAATCAATATGTTAACAAACCTAAGTGCACAATATGTTTCTGAATATCTTGAAGAAGCGACTGGTCAAGCACGACAGCTCATTCAGTTACTAGATGATGAACGTAAAGTGATTGCCGCCAATGATGGGCAAGCACTTGAAGGTATTACTGCTAGTAAAGAAAAACTAGCCCAAGCAATGCAGGCTAGCACACAGGTTTGCAGCCAACGCTTACAACAAGCGGGGTTTAGCGCAAATAACTCTGGTTTGCTTGATTATTTCCAAAGTTGTAATGAGGTACATGCAACACAACTCACTCAAACATGGGAAAACCTCCAATCCTTGTTGAAAGAGTGTAAGGATGAAAATCGTATAAATGGAAAATTACTGGGTGGCTCACAACGTCGCATTAAACAGGCATTAGCTATTTTACAAGGTAAGCCTGTTGATGAAGAACTATATGGCAGAGGTGGTGAGTCAGTTAATCACTCAACTGGTAATTCGCTTACCCACGCCTAAGTAACCCTTCTAGTTGCCCATGTTAACTAGAATCATTCAGTATAAAGTGACATGCAAGAAGAACAAGACGACAATATAACCAAACCCGATATGATCGCGGCTCATCTTAGTCGGCTACAACGCGAACACCACCTCGTTAAAATCAATATTGTTGATACTACTAATTCATTCAACAGCATGGTTGTCGACGTTGATGCTGAAAAAAAGACAATATTGCTTGATGTACTACACCCTGATACCGCACATCAACAAATGATTAAACATAAAAATTTTAGTTTAAATGTTGATTGCGATGGCGTAAAAATTGGTTTTAAGGGCACTGTAAAAAAAATAGTATCTGATGATGACAAGCCGGCCTACTTAATCGGCTTCCCCGATAAAATGCTCTATCAGCAACGGCGACAAGCATTCCGCGCGCCTATTGGTAAAGATATAGTACTTAAGATTGTGCTTACTGATCCTGAAACAAATAAATCATGTGCAGGTATTATTGATAATGTGTCGCGTGATGGAATGTGTCTACAGTTTGATCATACAGAAAAATATGGCTTCGATAAATTTCAGCATGTATCTAGTCAATTTCTAACAACAGAAAATATAGAAATAACTTGTAAAGTAGAAATACGTAACATCGTGCAAGATTCAGTTCATCGATACACGAAGGTTGGCGTAAAATTTATAGAACTCGATAAACAACAAAGAAGGCACATCCAAAATTTCTCATTAAAAATGGAACGCCAAATGATGAAGCGAAAACGCGCTTAGAATATCACCTCAGTCTCTAGTAACTTGCACTTACAGAGGTCGTTTATATAAATAAGCATAATAAAGTACAGGGATCACAATTAGTGTTAACAAGGTTGAGATTAAAATACCAAAAATCAGTGACACAGCTAAACCACCAAAAATAGGATCACCCAATATAAACAATGCACCAAGCATTGCCGCCAACCCCGTTAAGACAATCGGCTTAGACCTTACCGCTCCTGCATTAATAACCGCTTCATCTAACGATGCACCTTCTGCAACAGTTTCATTAATAAAATCTACTAACAAAATAGAATTACGAACAATAATGCCTGCTAATGCAATCATGCCGATCATTGATGTTGCCGTGAACTGTACACCCAAGAAAGCGTGCCCAGGCATAACACCAATAATTGTCAAAGGAATAGGTGCCATAATAATAAGCGGCACAACATAGGAACGAAACTGTGCCACAACTAACAAGTAAATTAATATCATACCCACCGCATAAGCAATTCCCATGTCACGGAAGGTTTCATAGGTAATCTGCCATTCGCCATCCCATTTAACACTGTAATTATATGGGTGCTCTGGTTGTTGAATTAAATTCTGATCAATACCTTGTTTATCTAAAGCATCATAAATATCAAACATGCCGTATAAGGGACTATCTAACTCTCCTGCAACATCACCGGTAACATATACCACTGGCAACATATCTTTGTGATAAATAGCATGCTCGAGCGGCACTTTTGAAAATGAAACCACTTCAGAAAGGCTAATTAACACACCTCGGTTATTTCGCAGCTTAAGATCCGCAACAGCATTAATATCAGATTTGTTTTCTGTGCCAAACTCAATTCGAATAGGTAACGGATATTTTGAATATGGCGCATGCAAATAGCTGATGTCTTCACCATTCAACACGGTATTAACTGCTGAAACAATCTGTCTTTGGTTTAAACCAAGTAATGCCGCTCTTTGTTTATCAATATCAATAGACCAACGTAACGTTTCAGCTTCAATTGAATCATCAATATCTGTCACATCATTAGTTTCAGAAAAGCTCTTACGTATCCTTTTCGCGACTGACATTTGCCCCGCGTAATCAATTCCATATACCTCTGCAACTAATGGAGAGAAAACCGGTGGTCCTGGTGGTACTTCAACCACTTTCACATTCGCATTGAATCTTTTTGCCACATTAGCTAATGGTTCGCGCAAGGCAAAAGCAATTTCATGACTTTTTCTTTCACGATCAGATTTACTGACAAGATTAACTTGTATATCCGCAACGTTTTCACCACTGCGTAAATAATATTGCCGCACTAAACCATTAAAATTAATGGGTGATGCTGTGCCAATATAAGCCTGAAAATCACTAACTTCCGGAACTTGTCTAATTTCTCTAGTTAACTCATCAATCACTCTAGTTGTTTGTTGTAGGGTAGTACCTTCAGGCATGTCAACCACTATCTGAAATTCAGACTTATTATCAAAAGGTAGCATTTTTAATACCACCAATTTAAAACCGACTAATGACATCGATATGATAATTAGGAATATGATCAGCAACCAAAGTTTATTGCGATTAGCTGTACCGGCTGACTTATTAAGAAATGGTTTTAAGTTACGATTAAAAAAAGTATAAAGCCTGCTCTCACCCGAGTCAGCCTGCGGATGGTATAGCTTTACATCTTTTAAAATGACATGTGTTAACCAAGGCGTAACAACAAAGGCAACAATCAATGAGATCAACATACCAATACTTGCGTTAATCGGAATAGGACTCATATACGGCCCCATCAACCCCGTCACAAATGCCATTGGTAATAAAGCAGCAATCACGGCGAAGGTTGCTAATATCGTTGGCCCACCCACTTCATCAACAGCCGTCGGGATCGCTTTAACTAAAGAGTCTTTCCCCATAACAATATGGCGATGAATATTTTCAACAACGACAATCGCATCATCAACTAAAATACCAATTGAAAATATTAGTGCAAACAAGGAAACTCGATTTAAAGTAAAACCCCATGCCCAAGATGCAAACAATGTCATCGCAAGCGTGATAACAATCGCAGTACCAACAATAACAGCTTCACGCCAACCTAGTGCAAATAGTACTAATAAAACAACAAAGCTTGTTGCAAAGACGAGTTTTGCGATTAAAGTCTGCGCCTTATCATTTGCCGTTGCGCCATAGTTTCGCGTCAGTGTGCCATTTATGCCATCAGGTACAACTGTGCCTTTTAGCTTTTCAAATCGCTGAATAACTTGATCAGATACATCAACAGCATTCACGCCTGATTGCTTTGCGATAGCAATCGTGACGGCAGGAAAATCACCTTGTGCTGTGACTCCTTTGGTTTCAGCTGCTAAGCCTGTACCAAACTTAACGTATTGTTCTGGTTCATCACCACCAAAACTCACTGTCGCCACATCTTCAAGATAAACGGGTGAACCGTTATGTAAGGCAACAATCAATTGTGCTACCTCATCGGAACGCGTCAACCAATTCCCCGCTCGCACTGCAATACTTGTATTGTTCGTTGTCACCGTACCTACATCATTAGCACTGTTTGCTGCCAGCAAGGTATTACGCAAGTCTTGTAGATCGACGCCATAAGCATTTAATCGTTGCGGATCAATCTGCACATGCACAACACGCTCTGGGCCACCTATTGTGTAAACATTGCGTGTACCCGCGACACGCTTTAACTCTGTTTCTACACTATGTGCAACTTGTAATAATTGTTCTGCGCTAATTTTTTCATCTTCACTCCATAATGTACCGGTTACAATCGGTACATCATCAATCCCTTGCGGCTTAATTAATGGCTGACCAACGCCTAGATTACTCGGTAACCAATCACGATTTGAGTACACCGCATTGTACAGCCGCACAATCGCTTGTGTTCGATCTTCGCCCACGGTGAATTGAACCGAGAGTACCGACATCCCCGCGCGAGAAACAGAGTAAATATGTTCAACACCTTCAATCTCGGATAATACTTGCTCAGCAGGAGTGGTAACGAGTTGTTCAACCTCAGTAACTGTTGCACCGGGATAAGGGATAAAGACATTTGCAAAGGTAACGCTAATTTGTGGCTCTTCTTCACGCGGTGTTACAAGGATAGCGAACACCCCTAGTAGCAGGCCTACCAATGCCAGCAGCGGTGTAATTTCAGATAATAAAAAACTACGTGCAATGCGACCTGATATACCAAGCTGTTCACTCATCGTGACAATTGTTCCTTCAAACGTATGCCTGCAATAATCGGGTTAAGCGCAACCAGTTCACCTTCTTCAATTCCTGCATGAACTTCAACTCGCCCATCCTGATGCTGTCTACCACTTTTGATTAGTCTAAACACAGGTGATTCTGCATTAAGAACGTATACACCCGTTACTTCTCCACGATTTACTAGTGCAGACGATGGAATCATTAAACGTTTTTTAGTATCAACATCGAGCACCAATTTCACAAACATACCAGGATACAGTCCATGCTGACCTTCATCTAAATCAACGCGAATTTTGAAACTATGATTTTGACTGTCAGCTAAGGGAAATACTGTTAGTTTCTTTGTTGATACAGGCTGATGTTGATTCGATAAAATTATTCGTGCGGGACAACAGCCATTACGCAATACAGAAATAAATTGTTGCGGCACATTAGCCACAACACGCAAATTATTTAGTGACAACCCTGTCATCAATGCACCACCAACCGATGGGGTTTCGCCAATTTCAACATGTCGTTTGGTTACAATACCGGCATAAGGTGCGCGCACAATTGTTTGCTCAAATTGTTCTCTGGCTTCTTTAAGACGGGCTTCTGCCTTGGTTTGTCTTGCTAGTGCACCTTTATAAACGGCATTGGCTTTATCAAGCGTTGCTTTGGCAACCAATTTCTTTGCATAAATATCGCGAATTCGTGTTAGTTCGGTTTTGGCGTCTTTACTTGCAACTTTGGCCTCACGAAGGCTGGCATTGGCTTGGTCAAGTCTCGCGCGTTGCTTTGTGTCTTTAAAGCGAATAAGCACCGTTCCTTGTTCAACATAGTCATTAACATCAAAATTAATTTCTGTTATGCGCTCAGAAACTTGAGCCGCAAGCGTTGATTTCTGGACTGCTTCTACTGTTGCATCAAAATATCGCTGAATTGCAACATCTTCGTAACTTACTTTGACGGAAGCTAGCTTGTTGGTATCAACCTCTTCTGCAAGTGAGGTCGAGATATGAAATATACCGAATAGAATAAATAGGAGATTTCCTAACCGCATCATATCAAGTTCCAATAATGACTTATGTAGCTTCCATTATACGCAGGATCATAGTTCTTTGCTAAGTTCTATTAACAAGCTCTAAATACCAGACATAAAAAAGGCCATGCTATGCACGGCCTTTTTTCTAACTATATAAAACTAACTTGTTAGAAATTCCAAGTGTATTGGAAGTCAAATGCGTTTTGAAGCATTTGCAGTCTAGTTCGTCCAACTGTGCCACCATTAAAGGCTGCTGGAAAATCACCCGACTGGCTGGATTCCAGCGCATGCATAAAGGTGAAGGTCACTTGCTGATCATCTTTACCTTTTGGACGGTAAGTAAAACCAGCCGTAATGTGATCACGGATTGTCGCTGGCGCTAGTACATTGAAAGCGAGCTCATCATCATCAAATGCTTCTGTGTTATGCGCGTAACCAAAGCGATAAGTAAAATTGGCATTATGCTCGTAAACCGCACCAATCTTGAATACGGTCACATCATCCCAACCAAAACCAAGACCATTATCCGCACCTAAGACACCCCTTCCGCCTGCAAATGGATTCATAGGATTGGTGTTATTCGGTCCGCTGTTTGCGATCGCTTTCACGTCACCGTACATAATCTGCTGGATGTCAGCTGATAAAGTCACTTTAGGTGAAACCTTACCGGCAATACCAATCGACCAGTTAGCAGGAATATCAAAGTCACCGTCTTCAGCAAACAACTGATCGTACTTATCAAACTCACTCATGTAGATCTTAGTCGAGTAAGCAGCACCAACAGAAACATTCTCACTTAGTTTACCTTGCCAACCCACACGCAGACCAAAGCCCCACGCATCATCATAACCTTGGTTGGTTAAACCTTCATTTGCTGCAGCTCTAGTTGACGTAGGAGTACCCGCACCGTTACAAGTACCATCACCTTTCAAACCACAAAAACCTTGTAGACCTGCGGCTTTAAAGAGCTGATAACCGACTAAGAGCGATGCACCCAAAGTATGATCTTTATTTAACTCATAAGTAATCGTTGGTGCAAAGACTAATTGTGCTAAATCGACGCCTAAACGATCAGGAAAACCAAATGGGTTGCGACCGTTACTAGCAGGGTTATCTTCAGTGTCATAACTTGTATTCAGACCACCATTGGCATAAATACTCATTCCCCATGTCATTTTGTCATTCAGTTGTCTAACAAAACCACCGCTTGGGATAATAAACCCTTCTAAATCACTGCCCTGAGGAGTATTCCCTGTCGAAGGAGTTGATGCCTCGCGATCTGGTGAAAAAATCAAAATACCTACATCGTTAGTGCCAACTGCTTTTGCCATACCTGCTGGGTTAACCGCTGCTGCGTAAGTGTCTTGTGAAAGTGCTGTCGCTGCACCGGCAATACCGCGTGACTTCGCACCATAGGCAATTGAAAAATAACCGGCTGTTGCTGATGCAGTTGCTGGCGCTAACATTGCTGTCGCAGTTGCAACCGCAATTAAATGCTTAGAAAATTTCATAGAGTGTCTCCTCCCAAAGCAGACAAAATCTGTGTTTTTATTCTCATACGATCGTTTTTATAATGGATATGCAAAATACAATTATAGGTGTTGCCAAAAAAAGACACCCTGTCTTGCAACCACCACAGTCTCTCTATGTTGAAGAGTCGTGTCAACACTTTTTCATTATTTAATAAAACAATTATTCACTGTATTACTAAGCAAAATCAGTACGTACTGATTTTAATATTAGGAGCTATTTATATAGCTGCGTATTATTAGTATGAATGTCTCTTTTACACAACATAGACACACTTAAATGCTTTACTTTCTATTGCTACCGCCCCATTATGCAAAACAATAAACAATAAACAATAAATTATAAATTCAAAAAAAACACATTTTCACCATCTTCACAGGGAGCCACCATGTCTCAGATCAACACGCCTCTTAAGGTTAGTTTACTTGCTGCAAGTGTCAGTCTTGCCTCTTTTTCTAGCACTGCCAATGCCGCCGGTTTTGGCATTATTGAACAAAGCGTTACTGGACTCGGTTCCGCATTTTCAACTGGTTCAACTGCTGCGAATGATGGTTCAACTATTTACTTCAACCCAGCAGGGATGAGTTTCCTAGAAAATCGTAATGCAGCCACCTTTGGTGCGCACATTATTGATCCCAATGCCAAGTTTAATGATGATGGATCTACCATCGCTACGACGCTAGGCGGTGCAAGCCTTGATCGTAACAACGAAGAAGGCGGCGACGCAGGTCCTGTCGCACTTGTGCCGAACTTTTACTACACACGCGCCATTAATGATAAGTGGACTGCCGGTGTAGGTATTAATGCACCTTTTGGCTTAACAACCGATTATGATGATGGTTGGGTAGGCCGCTATTACGCATTAAAATCTGAATTAAAAACAATCAATATCAATCCTAGTGTTGCCTACAAAGCGAGTAACACCTTGAGTCTCGGCTTTGGACTTAATGCGCAATATATTGATGCTGCACTGACCAATGCCATAGACATCGGTAGTATCTGTGCTGCTACAGCTTGTGCTGCAGGTCTTACCCCTCAAGCTGCTGATGGTGAAGTTGAAGTTGCCGGTGATGATTGGAGCTTTGGATATAACCTTGGTTTGTTATGGCAAGCTACGCCGGACACAAGAATTGGTCTCGCTTATCGTTCAAAGATTAAACATACATTAAAAGGTGAAGCCGATTTTGATACACCATCTGCGGCGGCGGCCGCCGTAGCCAATGGTGCTGGCTTAGTCGATGGCGATGTGCAGGCTGATGCCAGTCTACCAGACAGTCTTTCTATTGGTTTACAACACAACGTTAATAGCAAGCTCACCATAAATGCCGATATTACATGGACAAACTGGAGTGAACTCGAAGAGCTGCGTTTTGAATTCGACAACCCCGCTACCGCTGATGGTGTGACCACCTTAGAGTGGGAAGACAGCAACCGTTACTCATTAGGTATGACATACCAATACAACAACCAATGGACTTGGCGTGCAGGTGTTGCCTTTGATGAATCAGCAACGCCTAATGCGGAGTTAATCTCGCCACGTGTTCCTGATGCCGATCGCACTTGGTTAACCGCTGGCTTTACTTACAAACCATCTAGCAAAATGAGTTTTGACTTCGGTTATGCACACCTATTCATTGATGACGCTAAAGTTGAGAAACTAGCAGGTGCTGGCGGCTCAGAAAACTTCTTCCGCGGTAACTTGACTGGTAAATACGATATAGATGTAAATATCATCAGCGCCCAAGCGCGTTGGAGTTTTTAAGTAGAAAAGTGAAGAGTGAAAAGTAATCGCCTAGAGTTATTTCTAATCACTAGACTTACGTCATTCTGGCGCATGCCAGAATCCAGAACTGGATACTGGCCTTTGCCGGTATGACAAAACCCCGCTTTACTCTTCACACTAAAAAGCCCGGCATTAGCCGGGCTTTTTAGTATTGCAACAAGACTTAGATATTTAAATATAAAGCGTAATATCTGACTCACCGGCAAATTCGAAGAAAGTAGCTGCACCACCGTATTCAATGCCATCGATGAAGTTATCGTGTGTGAAATCAAAAAGATCAACTGTCATTTGACAACCAACCATTTTCACATCCGCTTCTAAACAAAGCTCGCGCAGTTCTTCAATGCTTGCAACGCCTTTTGATTTCATCTTCGACTTCATCATCATCGTCATGATGCGCTGCATACCAGGAATCGCTGTACCTAATACAGGGAACCATTTATCCATCGCCATTGGCATCGGCATACCAGGATTGCCTAATGGGCTTACCTGTAAATCCATCTCTTTACGCACCAACTGGAGGCCATAAAAAGTGAAGAATATTTGCACTTGGTAACCCAGTGCTGCCGCCGTTGAAGCAAGAATAAACGGAGGATAGGCCCAATCCAATGTGCCCTTGGTCGCAATAATTGCGAGTTTCTTTTCTGACATTTCCAATCTCCTTCGAAAAATTACTGAAAGAATATTTTCAAATACAAGGATTAGGTCTTCCGTGTCGCTAGCTCCAGGCTAGATAACAACCTAAAGCTTAGTCCGAATAATTAACCTTTCTTAATGCGGAAAACGAACTTGCCGCCTTCTTCACCAGAATCCATTAATTCGTTACCAGTTTGCTTTGAAAAAGCTTCAAAATCTTTTACTGAACCTGGATCAGTCGCAACAATACGAAGGACTTGGCCTGTATCCATTCCTGCAAGTGTTTTCTTCGCACGAAGGATTGGTAGCGGACAGTTAAGGCCTGATGCATCAAGTTCTTGGTCAAAATCAGCCATGTTTATCTCCTTAAGATATAGTTAGGGCTTGGCTTCACACATGCCATAAACGCGTTGTTCTGAAGCATATGTAAAAATATTAGTATTCAAGAGTACACTTATATGACAACTTGCTGATAATGGCAAGCGCAAACGAAAACCTTGTCCAGATCACGGCTAATATTGAACTGCAAAGCTGTTAACGTGGTCATACCAAACAGAAATAGGATATATTGGTAATTCATGAGCTTACGTAACACTCTATATGTACTCAGTGTCATATTCTGGCTAACTTTACCCCTTGCTAGTGCTGATACTATTCGATTACCAGATATTGGCGATAGTGCTGGTGCGGTACTGTCTCCCGATCAAGAGCGCCGTATTGGTATAGAGTTTCTGCGTCGTATTCGACTCGATTTTCAATTAGTAGAAGATCCAGAGGTCAACGAGTATATCCGCTCACTGGGTAACCGCTTAGCAGAAAATAGTGACAATCCCTCGCAGCATTTTACCTTTTTCGTTATTGACGACCCCAGAATCAATGCCTTTGCCGCACCAGGTGGTTATATAGGTATCAATACAGGTTTAATCACTGCCTCGTCATCTGAAAGCGAATTAGCCTCGGTGGTTAGCCATGAAATTGCTCACGTTACCCAGCGCCATTTAGCCCGTGCTGTTGAGGCGCAAGGCAAACTTAATGTACCCGCCCTGGCAGGGATCATTGCAGCAATCATTATTGGTACACAAAACAGTGAAGCGGGACAAGCCACCCTTGCTGCATCGCAAGCAGCCACTTTACAGGCGCAACTTAATTTCACGCGCAGCAATGAAAATGAAGCAGACTCTGTCGGCATTCAAACGCTAGCAAGTTCAGGACTTGACCCCAATGCGATGGCCAGCTTCTTTGAACATCTACAGCAAGCATCGCGCTACTATGGTCGACCACCCGAATTTCTTAGTACCCACCCTGTGACCACCACACGTATTGCTAATGCGCGCAATCGCGCACGTCGTTATCCATACCGTCAAGTTCCTGAAAATGTTGATTTCCATTTAGTAAGAGAAAAACTACGCCTGGCGAACACTAATCCGCAAAAAGCCGTTAAACATTACCAAACATTATTAAAGGCCGAACAATATCTAAACTACAATGCCGCGCGATATGTCTATGGCCTTGCCCTCTCCAATGCCGGAGAGTATAAACAAGCAAAACAGGTGCTCGAAACATTATTAAAGGAAGATCCTGAGCGTATCAGCTACCTTATGGCAAAGGCACAAATTCTCTTTAAATCAGGTGCAGTAAAACCTGCCTTGGAAATTTACCGTCGCACCTTAAAAAACTACCCACACGATCACACCGCGACACTTTATTATGCCAAAGCACTATTACAATTAGGCAAAGCCAAGCAAACACGCGTATTACTACATAAACAGTTAGCGCACCGCCAAGCAGATGCCGAATTTTATAAACTACTTTCCTTCACTGAAAACCAAGCCGGTTTTCCGCTCGAAGCCCATCAATCACTTGCAGAATTTCACTATTTAAACGGCCAAACCAACGCAGCTATTCAGCAACTCGATACTGCACTACGACTCTCGTCGGATGATTTTTATACACTTGAAAAAATTCAGGCGCGGCGAGATCAACTCAAACAAATACTGTTAAGCGAAAGTGATTTCTAAACCATTTAAATAAGCGTTAAACGTACAACAGTATCTTAGTATGTACTTAAATAGATTTTAATTAATTAGGTCTTGCCATACTCACGTAGTTCGGTATGCTAGGGATTACGTTGACCGCAGAGTCACGACTACCAAATACCAGTTAATAGGTATTATAAGTAAACCGCCACATAACAATTAACGTAAGTTACGGCGCTGATAATAATTAGCAGTGGTTTCAGGAAGTCTCAAATTCTGCAAATAAAACACCATAATTAAGTATATGTAACTTGAGGAGGAGAGCGATGCGGAAAACCGCAAAGACTATAGTGACCGCTAGTGCTATCGCAGTACTATTAGGAAGCTTCACACTTGCACCAACAGTGGCAAGCGCAGACGCAGCAGCAGGTAAAAAAGTTGCTGAAAGTCGTAAAAAGGGGAATTGCTTTGCATGTCATGCATATCAAGGCGCCAAACTTCCGGGTAATATTGGGCCACCATTGGTCGCAATGAAGGCTCGTTTCCCAGACAGAGCTAAGCTAAGAAATCAGCTTAACGATCCACAATCTAACAATCCCGATACCATGATGCCTCCATATGGCAAGCATGAAATCATTTCAAAGAAAGATATCGAGAACGTTATTGACTGGCTGTATACGCTTTAGTCAACCATAACAATTTAAAAGGTGAATACTATGCAACGCAGAACATTCCTCAAGGGCAGTATGGCCACAGGTGCTGTTGCTGTTGCGGTTGGCGCTGGTCTTTTGACCCCGCAAACTGTCTTAGCAGCTTGGCCTAAAGGCGCATTTGATGCCAAAGGTGTC
>Ga0316207_10000130_pt1 | contig 156560 bp, 147 predicted proteins | sample 6weekpyrite_MG_FD_204943 | JGI IMG/M metagenome (GOLD analysis project Ga0316207, IMG submission 204943) | Microbial mat bacterial communities from mineral coupon in-situ incubated in ocean water Damariscotta River, Maine, United States -... | ecosystem: Environmental > Aquatic > Marine >... | reverse complement strand
GGGTTTTTCACCAAATTCAAAAATGACATTGGTAGACTTTTCTGAGAGAATATAGTGGGGTACCTGATAAGAAGCAAAGTGCTTCTCTTTGGAGTCATGAAGCATTTGGACAACGTAATAGATAATGACTCCTTTAAAGCAGGATGTAAAACTTACTGTTTTTTGATACTTAGGGTAAAACGCGCACCATTACTCGTATTTTCAACACTGAGTTTACCATGATGTTTTTGTGCAATTTGTGAACTCATATACAGACCAATACCCGTACCATCTTTGTCCCCCTTAGTGGTGACATTAGGGGTGAAAATCTGATCTATGATATGTGAAGGAATCCCTCCTGCATTGTCCACTACTTGTAAGACGATATGACTTGGTGTTTCATTATAGCCTATGGCAATAACACGTTGCTTGACCTTACGTTCATTAAAGGCATCTTTGGCATTGTTAATTAGGTTAAGCAGCAGGTGTTTAAACTCATTTTCATACCCATTTATCATAATATCTTTTTGTTGGGCTTGTTGGATCTCTATCTTGTTTTTAATGAGTTCATCTTTAAGCAGTACTTTCACCGAATCAATACAGGCTTCTAAAGAGAAATCAGCACTTTGCTTGTTAGAACGAAAAAAGCTTCTAAACTCACTTAGTGTTGTGGTCATATGCTCAATTTGATGATGGATAACATCACTCATTTCATTCGCCTCATTGCACTTTTCTTGAAGGTCATCATCCTTATCCGTGCGAATCATATCTGCTGCCATTGAGATAGCATTTAAAGGCTGTTTCCATTGGTGTGCAATAGCATCAACCATCTCGCCCATCGCGGCTAACTTAGACTGTTCTTTAAGAAGGTTCTCTTTTTCAGAAACATTTTCCATCTCTTCATGCACCCGTTTTTCAAGACGGTTTTTATATTGATCAAGTCGCCAATGGGCTTGTTCAAGTTCTACGGTTTTTTTCTCCAAATCTTTGGTGCGTTCACTTACCTTGTCTTCAAGTGTAGCAGTGAGTTTTGAGAGCTTCATAGTCTCTCTTTTAAGACGGGCACTAGAGAGTTTCATACTAAAAACATAATATCCTAAAAGCATGGTGATAATGGTTTGAATAAGAAGGAGTTGAAATATCTCATAGGTACTGAGCTCCATCTTGGTATAAGAGAGTTCGAGTAAGACAATCACGAGAACAAGGTAGGCTAAAATCCAATAAAGGGCTTGTTTAAAAGGACGCAGTAAGATAGCGGGTATAGGATAGATAACTAAAAACATTACCATCTCGAGTTTATTATCGGTAGTGGCAAAACCCGCTAAAAAGAACAGAAGCGAAAAGCTAAGGGTAATAGGGACTAAAATGGAGACTTTAACACTTTGGCGTAAAAGTAGTACAAAGATAAGCAGTGAAAAAAGTGACAAGATAAGACCAACACTCGCATCACTAATATTGTGCAAAATAAAGTTAAGTCCACCAAGAACGATCCCAGCAAAAAAACTGGTAATAAGGAGTATAAATAAAATTTTTGTCTCATCTGTATGGGCATTAGAAAAGAAAGAATAAATTTTTTTAATCACTGAAGTCCCTAGTGTTTTTGTATGCATAAGTTATTTTATCAAAAAAGCTGGTGTTTTGGCTTAATAAAGTATAAGGTTTAGTTTTAATTTAGTGATATGTGCAGATTAGAATGTTTAAAAAATGTGACAGGTTTTTTTTAATTAAAAAAAGTGCTATACTTAGCCAAAAAAGCAGATTTTATGCCCGATAATAACGAAGAGATTTTAGAACAGTTGCAGATGCTTATAGGGCAGACCTATAAGGTAGAAGAGGAATATAAGACCTTACGTAGTTCTTATGATCATCTGCAAGATACCATTGAAAACCTGATAGAATTTTTACCCAATGCCTTATGGGTATTGTTTGAAAATGGTGAGGTCTTTACGCAAAATTCCCATGCAAAAAAATTGTCAGAATTGATTGAAATAATGGACTTAGATAGAAGTGATTATGAGATTAATTTTGAAGAGTGCAGTTTTTTGATTAAGACCAGCCATTATAAAGACAAAGTCCTTATCTCAGCAACCGATATTACGGAGCAAAAACGCAAAGAAAACCTTGCTACAATGGGACAGATGGCAGCACACCTTTCGCATGAGATTAGAAACCCCATAGGTTCCATTTCACTTTTAACCTCTACGCTTATGAAGCGGGTGAAACTGGAAAATAAACCCATTGTCTTAGAGGTGCAAAAATCTGTTTATAGGATAGAACGCATTATCAAAGCAACCCTGATGTTTTCAAAGGGGATTAAGGCAGTTAAGTCACATTTGCAGTGGCGTGATATCAAGGAAGATATTGAACTCTCTATTGGTTATTACTCTTACAGTAAAGAGATACGTTTTGAACTTCCTGAAGATGACTTTGAAATCAATGCAGACTTTGATCTTTTGTCCATGCTTTTTTCTAATTTTGTTTTTAATGCGATTGACGCTATTGAAGCGGATGAAAATGACGAAGGTGTGATGAAAATTAGCCATGAAGAAGATGGAAAATATCATATCTTTAAGGTGTATGATTCGGGCATAGAAATTGAAGATAAGCAGGCTCTGTTTGAGGCCTTCAAAAGCACTAAAGAGAAGGGGAATGGTTTAGGGTTGGTACTTTCTAAACAGATTGCACAAGCCCATGGAGGTGAGGTAAGACTACTGGATGAAAAGGCTAAATGTTTTGAGATACGCCTACAAAAGTGAGTTGTGCTTAGCCATAACTATCCTCAGTAAACTGTTTTTGAATCTCGATGATCTTGTCCATATTATCAATGAGCGCATTCACACAGTCTTTATCAAGCAGTTCACCCGCTAGTTCTTGTAAGGTGTCAATCGCTTTTTCATTTGACCATGCCTCTTTGTACGACCTCACACTCGTTAGTGCATCAAAAACATCGGCTACGGCGACTATGCGTGCTTCTAAAGGGATTTCTTTACCTCTAATACCATTAGGATAACCTGTTCCATTCATGGCTTCATGGTGAAACTCTGCGATATTTTTAAGGATATCGACATGTTCAAAGTTCACCAATTCAAAATTTTCTAAGAGCTCATCTATCATCTCCTTGCCCTTATGTGAATGCGTTTTCATTATCTCTCGTTCTGTAGGGCTTAGCGGTCCCTCTTTGAGTAAAATATTATCAGGGATACCTACCTTTCCTATATCATGTAAGGGTGCAAACATAAAGACATGCTCGATATAGGTGTCATTGAGGTCATATTTATCAGCTAAGGCTTTGGCAATGATGCGAGAGTAACGTGACATTCTATCAAGATGGCTTCCTGTCTCAGGGTCTCTTAGGTGGGAGAGACTCCCTGTGGTTTTAATCGCGGCACTAAGGGTCTGAATCGATGAGAACTCATTAATCACCAATAAAGCGATCATATGCCCATACAGGTCAAGATGACTTAACACACTCTCTGTAAAGACATCTTTTTCATCTGAGTTAAAAAAGAGAAAACCGATGAAAACTCCCTCATTATAAATAGGCATGGTGTAGCTTGCTGCGTAGCCAAATTCTTTAATCTTTTGCGTATGTTCATGCTCTCCTGCCTCATATTCATAAAGGTCATTAATGACACGAGGTTGACCCTTGTCTAAGATAGTTTGTAAGGAGGGGGCATTTTCTAGTAGTGACTGATAATGATCAAGGGGATTATCATCTCCGCTGCTGTGTAAAAAGGTCTTTAAGGTCTTTGTTTTTGGATCATATATAGCAATAGCAATACGCACAATAAAGGAAAAACTCTCCTTGATTGAAGCATGTGTACTTTTAAGCTTTTCACTTAAAGAACTTTTTTGCGTGAGTATGTGTAACTTGTCTTTATGTTCAAACATCTGTTTTCCCTCTAAAGTGTTTGTATAAAGTCTATTGTAGCATTTTTAAATTTTGAGCTATAATAATTTTAAATATTTTGTAGGAGATATGATGTGGAAATGGCTTGAGAAGACAAAGAGTATTAAAGGTGACTTGTTAAACTTTAAGGATGAACCCCTTTCAGGACTCTCCATAGTCTTGTTAATTATCTTAGATATTTTTATTTTTACCAATGTCATGATAGGGGTTGAAAGTGAAACTAATAAGGCCCCTAAGGTGTATCAATATTATCCTAATGATTGTGCTAAACATTTTAAAAAGTCACAATCTGAGTATCAAGACTTTGATACATATCGGTACTCACACGCTAAAGCTGCGCACCTTAGAGCAGAGTTAAGCCAGTTTTGTCAAGACCTTGAACTAAAGGTACAAGTCTTTACGTTAAGTGAGCCATTTAAAGACAATCTCAAACTGATACGCGATATACAAGCTAAACTCCGACACAATCAAAACCGCTTACAAGAGATAGGCTCACAGTACAATACACGACTTTTTGAGCGTATCGCACAGATGCAAAACAATAATGAAATGAAAAATGCCAAAAAAGAGTATGACTCTTTAATTCAAGATAATAAAAGCCTCAATGAAGAATTAAAGCTTATTCCTTCTGTTCGTAGCTTAAAAGGGTATGATGCTTATGCTCAGTTCATTAAAGACAATAGAACTGGCTTTAAAGAAGCAAAGGCATCATATACCTTTTGGCAACCTTTTAAAGCCTATGGGTACATGTTACTTTTTATACTGCCACTTTTACTCTTTTTCGCCTTTTTTTATCTTCGCGCTAAAGCAAAGCAACTTGCAGGGAAAAACTATAATCCTGTCGTCAAGATCATATCAGCACATATTTCACTGATATTGATACTGCCTCTATTCGCGTATACCTTAGGGCTTATTTATCATGTACTGCCCAAAACACTTCTAAAAAACATTATTGAATTCTTGGTTTCTATTGGTTTAGTCTCTTTACTTAATTATGTGGCTATTTTATTGGTGGTGCTTATCTTTGGAGGTTTGATTTATTGGATACAAAAAAGAGCAGTGCGTCAAAAAAGCAGTAATACATCACTCAAGGTCCTCTCTCGTCGTGTTGCTTTGTCGCAATGTTTTCATTGTGGATTAAAGGTAGATTATACAAAGCCGTATTGTCCATTTTGTGCGCAGGGTTTACACAAGAAGTGTCTGAGTTGTGAGGCAACAATGAATGAGCCTGAAGCCTACTGCAGTACCTGCGGAAAAGCAGACAGGTCAATGCCTATTGATGGTTCTGAATGATATCGTAATCTTTTGGAACCTTAGGGGTAAAGAGATCGTCTTCTATGGGGCGGTTTTGTCTCTGTTTTGAGAAGGTGATAAGGATGTGATTTTCAAGCTCATCTTGATAAGCTAAAGAGAGAATGACACCATTTTCTTCTTTTAAAATAAAATCGATGTTTTTATAACGTGCCTTATAGTGGTTTTGATCGATTTTTTTGGCGGAGGAAAGAATCTCAAAAAAGTTCATGTCGTTGTTGAGTTGTGAGACGGTGGCTTGCTCAAGTAGAGGTTGTACTAAGACCGCACGTACTTTGTTCATGTAAAGTTTTTTAGCGGCACGCTCAGGGTAGGTGTAGTTCCATAAAACAAAACTCGGGCGTTTAGTGTGCATTTTTCCCTTATAAGTTAACACCTTTCCGGTCTCATCTGTAATGTTTTGTTCAAAGTCTGCTTCAAAGGTCTGAATGTTCTCACCAAAGGCAAAGGCACTGAGGCTTAAGAGTGCAGAAAGTATAAAATGTTTCATCTATTTCCTTATTAGGCTTGTAAAATGAAAGTGTATCCTTTCTTGCCTTAAGTGTGTAATATACGCTAAGCAAAGAGGATATTGTTTTTACTAAAGCCGTTTTATATATTTAAGATGATAAAATCAGCAAAATTTAAAATTATGATTTAAATAAACCATTTAAAGTAGGTAGAGATGATTCAACAGATGCTAGGGCAAGTATTTGGAACTAAAAACGATAGAGAACTGAAAAAATATAAAAAACGTGTTAAGCAGATTAATGCCTTAGAACCTCAGTATGAAGCCCTTAGTGATGAAGCACTAAAAGATGCATTCAATGCACTTAAGGTCTCTGTTCTGAGTGAAGAGAAGAGTTTAGATGATGTTTTAGTGGACTCATTTGCCATTACCAGAGAAGCGGGTAAACGTGTGCTGAATATGCGTCATTTTGATGTACAGCTTATTGGGGGTATGGTCCTTCATGAAGGACGTATCGCTGAGATGAAGACAGGTGAGGGTAAAACCCTTGTTGCGACACTCGCGGTTGTGCTTAATGCGATGAATGGTAAAGGGGTACATGTTGTTACGGTGAATGATTACCTTGCTTCACGTGATGCTAAAGAGATGTCAGAACTGTACGGTTTCTTAGGCTACACTACAGGAACAATTTTTGAGACAGAGTATGACCCTGCTATCAAACGTGAACAATATAACTCAGACATTACTTATGGAACCAATAACGAGTTTGGGTTTGATTACCTGCGTGATAATATGTCCTACTCAAAAGAGCAGATGGTACAAAGAGATCATGCCTTTGTTATCGTGGATGAGGTGGATTCTATCTTAATTGATGAGGCGCGTACGCCGCTTATTATCTCAGGTCCAACCAATCGTAAGGTTGAAGATTATGATAAGTCTGACAAGGTTGCTAAGGGCTTAAGCAAGGATGAACATTTTACGGTAGATGAAAAAGACCGTGTTGTGTTGATGACCGAAGAGGGGATTGCTAAGGCCGAAGAACTTTATGGGGTTGAGAACCTATACAGCCCTCAAAATGCTGAACTCTCTCACTACTTGGACAATGCGCTTAAATCAAACTACCTTTTTGAAAAAGATGTGGATTATGTTGTTAAAGATGGGGAAGTGGTTATTGTTGATGAGTTTACAGGACGTCTTTCTGAAGGTCGCCGTTACTCAGAAGGGCTACACCAAGCCCTTGAAGCTAAAGAGAAGGTAGAGATTAAAGAAGAGTCTCAAACCTTAGCGGATATCACCTTTCAAAACTACTTTAGAATGTACAACAAACTTGCGGGTATGACAGGTACAGCACAAACCGAAGCGACTGAATTTGCTCAGATTTACTCACTGGATGTTGTCTCTATCCCAACCAACATCCCCATCGCACGTAAGGACTTAAATGACCTTATTTATAAGACAGAGCTGGAAAAATTTGAAGCCGTAATGAAACAAGTTCAAGAACTAGCCAAGACAGGGCAGCCTGTGCTTATTGGTACGGCTTCTATTGAGAAGTCTGAAGCCCTTCATGGCTTTTTATCTAAAGCAAAGATTCCCCATACTGTCCTTAATGCTAAACAGCATGAATCTGAGGGTGAGATTATTAAAAATGCGGGTCAAAAAGGCGCGGTTACGATTGCAACTAATATGGCAGGACGTGGTGTTGATATCAAAGTAGATGATGAGGTAAAAGCCCTTGGAGGTCTTTATATTATCGGTACGGAACGTCATGAAAATCGTCGTATTGATAACCAACTGCGTGGACGTTCAGGTCGTCAGGGTGACCCTGGTATTACACAGTTTTATCTTTCACTTGAAGATAACCTGCTGCGTATCTTTGGCTCAGACCGTATCAAGTCTATCATGGAGAGATTGGGTGTTGAAGATGGTGAATACATCGAATCAAAAATGGTTACACGTGCGGTAGAGAAGGCCCAGAAAAAAGTCGAAACTATGCACTTTGAAGGGCGTAAGCAAATCGTTGAGTATGATGATGTGGCGAATGAACAGCGTAAAATCGTGTATAAGTTTAGAAATGACATCTTAGATCCTGAGTATGATATTGATGCGAAGGTAGATGAGATACGTTTAGCCTATATTGAAAACAGTTTGGCTAATGCTGATATCTACCCAGGACAGAGTGAAGAAGACTTTAATCTTGAAAAACTCAGTGCAAGCTTTAAAGAAGAGATTAACCAAGAGATTAGTACAGAACTTCTTAAAGCTAAAGATTATGAAGCCTTAGAAGAGGCTGTGCAAACTGAGATTAAGAAGGCATATGATGAGAAAATGTCTGTACTTGATAGTGAAATCCGTTCTGCTGTTGAGCGTGAGATTTTCTTAAAAACCCTAGATCAAACCTGGAGAGATCACCTTTATCAGATGGATACGATGAAAACGGGTATTCGTCTTCGTGCCTATAATCAAAAAGACCCACTGGTTGAGTTTAAGAAAGAGTCCTTTAATCTCTTCTCTGAGTTACGTGATTCTATTAAGTTTGAAACGATTAAAATGCTTCAAATTATTCAGTTTAAATCAGCTGAAGAAGAGGCGGAAGCCCTTGCGCAACAACGTGAGGTTCAAAAGCGTCAAGATGAGATGAACATGCACCTTAATCACTCTGATGAAGAAGTGATTGAAAAGAAAGTTGCTAGAAATGACCCTTGTCCATGTGGCTCTGGTAAAAAATATAAAAGCTGTTGTGGTAAAAGTGGACCTAAAAAAGGTGCCTTAGCCCAAGGCGAAGTGTGAACAAGCCCCTTGTAAAATATATGGTCAAGCGTTATCTGCGCTTTGATCAAGATCAGCCCTTTATCTTTCTTTCTGCTCTTTTAGCCTTTTTAGGTATCTTGTTGGGTGTAATGGTGCTTATCATTGCGATGTCATTAATGAATGGTTTTGATGCTGAATTTCGTAAAAAACTAACGGTAATGAATTACCCTTTAACCATCATGCCAAAGTTCTACGGTTCTGTGGACAAGGCACTGTATACAAGTTTAAAAGAAGAGTTTCCCGACCTCGCTTTCTCTCCTTATGTGGCCTCTCCTGTTATTGTTAGACGTGGTTCTACCATGGAGGGTGGATATCTTTTTGGTGTGGACTTACAAGCTGAAGCTGAGGCTAACAGTGTCGTAAAACGCGCAATAGAAGATAAGACCTATAAAAAATTTGATGTGATTGTGGGTAAGACACTTAAAGATGACTTGTATCTTAATGATGGTGAGAGATTGATGTATATCTTTACACAAGCCGAACCAGGAGGACTGACCCTAGCGCCTACTATTAAACGGTTTAAGATTAACAGCAGCTTTGATTCGGGTCTTTCTGCTTACGATAAGGCGTATCACTACACCTCTCTTGCAGCGGTACAACTGATCTTAAACATTCCTAAAACGCAATATGATGGTATCCATATCTTTTCAAAGAATCCGCATGAGGACATTAAGCGTTTAGACGCTTTTTTAGATGATAGTGTGCGTGTAAAAGGGTGGTGGGAAGATAATGTCAGCTTTTTCTCTGCCTTAGAGCTTGAAAAACATGCTCTTTTTATTGTCTTAATGCTTATTATCTTAATTGCTGCGGTTAATATTATCTCCTCTTTGCTAATGACAGTCATGAATCGACGCTCTGAGATTGCGCTGTTTATCTCCTTAGGTGCTTCTGAAGCAGAGGTGAAGAAGATCTTTTTATACCTTGGTGTAATTATCGGAGTAGCAGGGATTATCGCGGGGACAATCTTAGGTTTAAGTGGCTTGTGGATACTCTCTAGTTTTGATCTCATCTCTATTCCTGCGGATGTATATGGAACTTCAAAGCTTCCATTAGAACTTTCTATTATTGACTTTGTCTCCATTATCGTAGGTGCCTTTGTTATTGTGGTACTTTCAGCCTGGTATCCTGCTAAAAAGGCAGCCCAAGTTGATGTACTTAATGTCTTAAGAAACGAGTAGAGACTTTAAGGTGGAGTCTGTTGTCTTACTGCATGGACTTTTACGCAGCAAAGCCTCTATGCGTAAAATGCAGATAGCCTTAGAAAAAGAGGGATATGAAGTTATTAATTATGACTACCCCTCATCCAAGGCTAATGTTTGTGCCTTAGCCTCAAAAGCCATTTCCAAAGCACTCTCTTTATGCTCAAATCACTCTTCAAAAATTCATTTTGTTACCCACTCTATGGGTGGAATTTTACTGCGTGCTTACCTCAATGAACACAGCATAGAAAAACTTGGTTCTGTCGTCATGTTAGGACCACCCAATCAAGGCTCGCAAATTGTAGATAAGATTGGTGGTCTTTCCGTCTTTAAATGGCTTAATGGTCCGGCTGGTTTGGAGTTAGGAACGAAGGGAATTGTACAAAAATTTAAAGAACTTGATTTGCATCTTGGTATTATTGCTGGGACACGAAGTATAGACCCGATAGGCTCGATGCTACTACCTTGGCCTAATGATGGGAAGGTGAGCGTTGAGAGTACCAAGATGAAGGGCATGAAAGCCCATAAGGTGATGCAAGTAACGCATGCCTATATGATGAAAAATCCAAGGGTCATAGCCCAAGTACTGCATTTTTTAAAACATGGGAGTTTTTTTTAAATGGCACTACAGTATGAAAACGAACTCTTTAATCAGCTTGATGAACCTAAGCTTTATAAGGTCTATATGTTAAATGATGACTATACTTCATGGGAGTTTTGCTTACGTATTATTAGTAGGGTCTTTCATAAGAGCATTGAAGAGGCAAATATCATCACACAAGAGATTCACACTAAGGGAAGAGGTTTATGTGGTGTTTACCCCTTTGAAATAGCCGAGACTAAGGCAAGCCAAGTACACCTAGCTGCTCGAAAAGAGGGCTTTCCAATGAAATGTCATATTGAAGAAGAGAATTAAAACTGAGTGGAGTGTAAAATAGATTTTATTGATTTTATCTTAATTTAAATGAGTTGATAGATACTATACAATTATTATTCAAAGATTTTCATACCTACTATAAGGGCTTAGGATGAACCTTCATCAAGACGGGATTGAGATTAAAGAGGGATTTATTCCCGCATCTGTTATCTCTGAGATCAAAACAGAGTTAAAAGAATCAGGTGCAAAAGTAAAGCGTTATGGCCTTTCTCAAGCCGATAAAAAGCTACAAAGTATTCAAAAGTTGGTTGACTCGCAAGCACTTCAAGAACTCGCCATTGAGATACTCGGCGCAAAACCCTCTACCTTAAGAGTCATCTATCTTGATAAGACTAAAGATGGTAACTGGTTTTTGCCCTGGCATCAAGATATAAAAGCCGCGGTTAATAGAAAAGATGAAACCTTGCAGTGGGAAGGGTGGAGTCTAGAGCAAGATATTAATTATGTTCAGCTTCCACGTAAGGTCTTACATAAGATGGTTACCTTTAGAGTGAATTTGGATGATGCGAATGAAGACAATGCCTGTTTACAAGTGATACCCGGTAGCCATCTTTTTGGTATTCTTCATGAAGAAAAAATTAATAAGCTTGTTACAAAAGTTGATGCTATTAACTGTTGCGTTAAAGCGGGTGACCTAGTTCTAATGAGCCCTTTAACCCTACATGCTTCAAGTAAGTCTAATAAACCCTCTCACCGAGGTGTTGTACATATTGAGTATTGTAGTTATGAACTACCTGAAGGAACCCATTGGATTTGATAGATAGCATAATAGGTTTTATTGCCTTTGAACATTTTGTTTTTTTAATCTTAGAGATGTTTTTGTGGAATAAACCATTGGGTAGAAAAATCTTTTCTTTGAGCCAGAAAAAAGCTATCGAAACAAGAAGCTTAGCTGCAAATCAAGGGCTGTATAATGGGTTCTTGTCTGCAGGACTTATCTGGGGCTTAGTGCATACCAATCATGTTTTTTCACAGCAGTTAAACCTCTTTTTTCTAGTATGTGTCGTGATAGCGGGAATATTTGGCGCCCTTAGTGTGAGTAAGAAAATTTTCTTTATTCAAGCCTTGCCTGCGATTATCGCGCTTATTTTAATGCAGGTTCAGGCTTAGTTTCATTGTCTTCATCATCACTCATAAAGGGAAGAAAAGGCAGAGAGAGGGTGCGTTTTAAGATATTGTAAGGCGCTACGATAATACTCTTTGCTACGGAGCTCTCTACCTTTGGATTATTAAGGTTTCCATGAACCTTAACCGTAGTAGAGACACTGTCATCGCCAAAGATGATATAACCTAGAAGTGGGATGTCCTTAGCAGAACTACCGATATCTGTTTTCACCTGCATTAAGACATTGATTGTCTCATTTTTCAGGTCACTCTCTCCTGTAGAAGTGATGGTAAGTTCTTGCGAACTAATTTTTGCCTCTTTGATTTTAATGATATCTTTGTCTTTATGAAAGCTTCCATACATCTGTTTGACATGTAAACCATTTTTAGAGTAATCAGGAACGGAGAAGGTCACTAAAGAGGGAATGGTATTAAAGAAGGCAAGGGTGTTATTAAGGACAGTATAATCTTCAATAACAGTGTCTTTAATATTGATGATTCCATCCATGTCATCAAAGGGACCTTGCATCACAAAAGAGAGTTCACCCCCTTTAAAGGTAGAAAACTTAAACAGCTCATTCATAAAGGCATCATTGAGTCCACGTCCGTGGATGGTCATATTATGATCCTTACTTTCAAAAAGTACCCCACCATTTTTATGGATAAGCTGTGCATTAATGTCATTTTTATGAATTTGCATATTGATGGTGTCTGAGAGGATTTTTCTGCCAGAGCTTCCTAGTGAGACATTACATCTTTTAGTCTTAACAATCAGGTCTAAATCATTTTCCTCATCTTTAGTATCAATGAGTTCGAGGTAATCTAGGATAGGAAAGAGATTAAAGTCGATATCTTTAGCAGTAATTTTTCCCTTGCCTCTGTATAAAAGATCAAGCTTATTGTTTATCTGTAGGTTAGCAGTTTGGTTTTGGTACTCACCTTTGATGTAGTATTCTCTAATATCCTTACCATCTTCAGATAAGAGAGGATGAAAGTCATTAATAGTGATATCCATACCAATTCTCTCATCAATCACCGTTACTTTCGCCTTTCCCTTGTTGATATCAAAGAGTTCCATGGCCTTAGAGTAGGGCTTGAGTTTACTAAAGTCCTTAATGTTAAGGTCAAACTCTTTTTGTGCGTTTAAGACCCCGTGAATACCATGTTTAGGTATGTCTAAGTAGTGTAGTCCTTTAACATAATGGTACAAAAGGTCAAATTTTGGTTCAATGTACAAGAGCCTCTTATCAAATAAAATAGTTTTCTCTGCTCTAATTTGCAGATTGTTAGATCCGAGTTCATAATCGGTGGAGATAAAGGAGCTAATATCGCTGTTTATAAAGACATTACTTGGACTAAGCTTGAGAAAACCCTCTTGTAAGATAAAGTGTGTAGGCTCTATGGTAAGCGTATTATCGTTGATATGCAAGGTATTGATTGAGGGAATATCAAATTTTATTTGATCATCTAAATAGTTAAGCGTTAGGGCCAGTGGCATGTTTTCTAAAGAGATGTTAAGATCATCTTGTTGAATCTGAAAATGTGAAAGGTTAAGATCTAAGTAGGCGTTATCATTAGCGACATCGTAAATACCTGTGGTGTTAAACTCAAGAAGGGTGTCAACTTTGACATTAAGGTCGTTAATCTTTGCTATGCCTGAGAACTTGTCAGTCATGAAGACTTTATTGGCTTGTAAAGAGATATTATAGTCTTTAAAGCTCCATGAGGTTGTTGGAAAGATATATGAGTGCTTAGTCTTATCTAGGTGCAGTTGGAATCGAGGGTTTTTGTTTAAGAGGGTAAGATGATCCTCTTTAGATAAGGGGTAAGAGATATCCTCAATATCAAAATAGAGATCACCAATAAGGTCTTTAAGATCGAGTTGCCCACTTAATTCACTGTGTACGATATCTTTATACTGTACCTTAGCCGTATCAATAGTTAAGATGTTTTTATGAAGCCTAATGGCGGTATTGTGTATTTTATATGGAACCTTATTAAGATACAGATCAGAGCTTTTAACAAAAAACTGCCCAGTAGCGTAGGCATCTTCTGTCTCAAGGTCAATCACAAGGTTTACGTGGGCATTGGTAGTACCATTTTTTTGTAAAAGAGGTAGGTCTATATTATAGGCTTGTACAATGTCAACAATATCCTCATCTACAGGAATATCAGCGTATAAATCAAGCTTTAAGGTGATATGGTCTGCATTAAAGTCAATAAGTACGCCTCCCTTATCAACCCTATGCTCATTATAATGTACTTGATGTGGACGTATATCTAAAACACCCTTACTAAAATAGATATCCGCGTCCTTACCCTCAACAGGAAAGAGATCCTCATTAAAGGTGTAAACAGGCTCTTTCTCTTTAGCATGGATAAAGAGTGTGTGTAAGATAGTATCACTGTTTGTGTAGTCATAAACCCCTTTGGCTTTGAGCACTTGGTAAGAACTGGCTTGATTATAAGGTACAATCCATCTGTAAATATAGGGTTCAAGTTCAAACAACTTAACAATAGGTGAGATGTCGGTTAAAACATTAGAAGAGGCGACAAAGGCAAGTTGATGAGCATTTTCTTTTAAGACTAAGTTGAGATTGGCCCCGCATGCTGATAAAGAGAGTTGAAGGTCTGCGTAACTCATTTTTTGATCAAAGTCATAGATGGCCTTCGCTTTGATAGCGACTTGGCTTGGTTTGTGGATGAACTCTTGTAATTCAAAAGATATATGCTCTTTATAAACCTTATAGGTAGTATAGGCCTCGATCTCAGGACTGCTAAAGCTAAAACTGTTGTCTTTAGGGTGAAGGGGCTTATCTGTGTAACTAAAGGTAACTTTATTCTCTCCTACATAGAGTTCATCAATAACGAAAGACTTGAAGTTCTTTCGTGCAAGGTTAATGACTGGCGATATATTGGGTATTTCGAGGATGGATGCTCCATCTTCTACTGAGTTACTAATAGTAACATCTATGCGTTTAGCATGTAAGATAAGTTTTTTATCGAGTTTTATGTATAATTGTTCTGCTTTAAAATGAGGTAGATTGATATGCGGTAGTGATACCCCATACGATAAGAGTGCAACAAAGGTGATTATTATAAAAAGTATAAATGCTAAAAAGCTATATATAGTAAACTGGATTTTAGAGATTATCTTGTTTACTGTACTATTTCTCATCTATTACCTTGCTCAACCGCTTCAAACTTCAAAGGTACTGTATATCCCTTCAGGCTCTATTAGCGCAATTATAACACATCTAAAGCAGAAGAATATTGCCTTAACCTCTATTGATAAGACTTTTTTGAGATTTATTGGAAGCCCTCAGCAGGGGTGGATTTACATGGGTGAAACCCAGATGACGCATGGGGACTTTTTGTATAAGTTGACGCATGCCAAGGCAGCCATGACAGAGGTGACCCTTATTCCGGGCGAAACAACCTTTGGTTTTTCGCAACAACTTTCTAAAGAGTTAGACCTTAATGCTGACGTTTTATATGCCTACTTTAAAGAACTGGCACATTATGAAGAAGGCGCATTGGTACCAGACACCTATAACTTACCCATAGGCATTGATGAAAAAGAAGCGGCTGTGTATCTACTGCGTTCTTCTGCACTACGCCATAAGGCCTGGGCTGAAAAAATATTTGGAACCTATAATAAAAAGAAGTGGAAGCAGTTTCTTATTATGGCCTCCGTCATACAAAAAGAGGCGGCTAACAAAAAAGAGATGCCCTTAGTTGCTTCTGTGATCCATAACCGTTTGAAAAAGGGAATGAAGCTTCAGATGGATGGGACCTTGAATTATGGGGAGTACTCACACCAACGCATTACACCTAAGCGCATACGTAATGACAAGAGTCCTTATAACACCTATAAATACAAAGGCCTGCCTCCTGTACCTGTGTGTAATGTAGAACTTGCGGCCATTAAAGCAGCTATCTTTCCTGCTAAGACAGACTACCTCTATTTCATGAAGGGAAAAAAGGGAACACACGATTTCTCGCGTTACTATTCTACACATTTACGCAATATTAATGCTGCTACAAAATGAAACACTTCCTTTAAATGATGTGAAATATAAGTGATAAGATAGCTATTCATATTTTGAAAGTGCTATCATTCGTTCATATTAAATTTACACATGTAAGGATACTCCATGTCAAAGATTATTTGGTCAGTTATTGACGAAGCTCCAGCCCTAGCGACTTACTCGCTTTTACCAATCGTTAACGCGTTCACTAAAGCAGCAGGTGTTGAAGTTGTTACTTCTGACATCTCTCTTTCAGGTCGTGTTTTAGCGGCAATGGGTCTTGCAGAAGACGAACTATCAAAATTAGGTGAAGTGGTTCAACAACCAGATGGAAACATCATTAAACTTCCAAACATCTCTGCTTCTGTAGGTCAGCTTAAAGATTGTATCGCTGAGCTTCAGTCTCAAGGTCATGATATCCCTAACTATCCAGAAAACCCTGCAAATGCTGAAGAAGAAGCTATCCAAGCTAAATATTCAGGTTGTCTAGGTTCTGCGGTTAACCCAGTACTTCGTGAAGGTAACTCAGACAGACGTGCAGCTAAAGCGGTTAAGAAGTTTGCTCAAAACAACCCTCACCGTCTTAAAGCAGTTGATGATAACTGTCAAGCTTACGTAGCTCACATGGGTGGAAAAGGTGACTTTTTTGCACACGAGAAATCAGTAACTTTAGATGCAGATCAAAAAGTAACTATCGCACTTAACGGTAAAGAACTTACAACTATCGATGCAATCGCTGGTGAAGTACTTGATGGTACATTTATGTCAGTTGCAGCACTTAGAACTTTCTACAAGAAAACTATCGAAGATGCTAAAGCGAAAGGTCTTATCTGGTCTTTACACCTTAAAGCAACAATGATGAAAATTTCTGATCCAATTATGTTTGGTCACGGTTTTGAAATCTTCTTTGAAGAAGTATTTACTAAATATGCAGATACTTTCAAAGCACTAGGTGTTAACCCTAACCAAGGTATGTCAGACTTAGAGAAGAAAATTGCTGGTCACGCTCAAGAAGCTGAAATCAAAGCTGCTTTCCTTGCTGCTGTTGAAGCTGACGCTCCTAAAATTGCAATGGTTGATTCAAGCAAAGGTCAAACAAACTTCAATGCATCTAATGATGTAATTATTGATGCTTCTATGCCAGTTGTAATCCGTGAAGGTGGTAAGCAATGGCAAAGAGATGACTCAGCTGAGCAAACGGTAGCCGTTATTCCTGATTCAACTTACGGTATGTTTCACGAAGAGATGCTTGCTGATATCGTTAAAAACGGTCAGTACGATGTTACAACTATGGGTACAATGCAAAATATCGGTCTTATGGCTCAAAAAGCTGAAGAGTATGGTTCTCACCCAACAACATTCGAACTTGCTGAAGCGGGTACAGTTACTGTAACAGGTGCTAATGGTGTTCTTATGTCATTTGAGTGTGAAGCTGGTGACATCTGGAGACTTGCTCGTACTAAAGATATTCCAATTCGTGACTGGGTTCGTTTAACAGTTGAACGTACTCGTATTGAAGGTGTTCCAGCAGTATTCTGGTTAGATGAAAACCGTGCTCACGATGCTGAACTTATCAAAAAAGTAAATGAGTACTTAAAAGATCACGATACATCAGGTCTTGATATTCAGTTCATGAACGTAACAAATGCTACTCGTTTTACAAATGCACGTGTTCGTGAAGGTAAAACAACAATCGCTGTAACTGGTAACGTTCTTCGTGACCACCTTACTGATATGTACCCGATTTTAGAGCTTGGAACATCTGCTAAGATGCTTTCTATTGTTCCTCTTATCGCTGGTGGTGGTCTGTATGAGACTGGTGCGGGTGGATCTGCTCCTAAACACGTTGAGCAATTCGTTAAAGAGGGTCACCTACGTTGGGATTCACTAGGTGAGTTCTTAGCACTAGCTGAGTCTTTACGTTTCCTAGGTCAAAAACACTCTGATGCTAAACTTACTGCTTTAACTGCAGGTTTAGATGCGGCAAATGAAGGTTACCTAGATAACTCAAAAGAGCCAGGTCGTAAAGTGGGTCAACCAGATAACAAAGCGTCTCACTTCTTCTTAGCTCAATACTGGGCTAAAGCACTTGCTGAAGGTGACAACGCTGAGCTAGCAGCTAAATTTGCTCCAGTAGCAAAAGAGCTTGCTGATAAAGAAGACACTATTATCTCTGAGCTTTTAGCTGTTGAAGGTAAACCTCAAGATATCGGTGGTTACTTCCGCCCAGACGATGCAAAAGCTGAAAAAGCAATGCGTCCTTCTGCTACATTAAACGCAATTATTGACGCTATATAGTCAAAAATTGCACTTACTCATTTAAAACCCTTTTATTTAACAGGGTTTTAAACTGAGTCTTAGTAAAATACGCCACATTTATTAGAAATAGTCTAAATACCACTTGTTTTTTATTTAACACTTTTGAGTTTTAGATAAAAGACAATTGTGTCTTACTTAAAATTATCATCGCTTGAAATATACTTATTGTTGTCTGCTCGCAGATAGTTGCTAAGTGTATCGAGACGATGAACTACTACATTAGGAGTTTATATATGAATCATGGAAAAAGAGTTGGTATTGTTGGTGCAGGAAATGTTGGATCTACAGTAGCGTATTCATTAGCAATGCACGGTTCGTGCCACGAGATTATCTTAAGAGATAACAAGGTAGACATCGCAAAAGGTAAGGCACTAGATATGTCTCAAGCCGCTTCTGCTATTCGCTCTCACACGGTAGTCTCAGTTGCAGAAGAGATGAGTGACTTAACAAACTGTGATGTTGTAGTGGTAACAGCAGGAAGCCCACGTCTTCCAGGTATGAGTCGTGATGACCTTTTAATGATTAATGCAAAAATCACTAAAGAAGTATTGGGTGATATTAAAAAATACTCTCCAGACGCTATCGTTATTATGGTGTCTAACCCTCTTGATGCAATGACCTATGTTGCAATTAAAGAGTCTGGTTTTGATAGAAATCGTGTAATTGGTATGGCAGGTATTCTTGATTCATCAAGAATGGCTTCATTCATTCAAGAAAAACTGGGATACGGTGGCGGTCAAATCCGTGCATCCGTTATGGGTGGTCATGGTGATGATATGGTTCCTCTTCCTCGTTATTCAACAGTTGCAGGTGTTCCTCTTACAGATGTACTTTCTCACGCTGAGATTGATGAAATTGTTACACGTACGCGTCAAGGTGGTGCTGAAATCGTTGCACACCTTAAAACAGGTTCTGCTTATTATGCTCCAGGTAAATCAACAGCGATTATGGTTGAAGCCATCTTAAAAGATACTAAACAAATTCATCCTTGTGCTGTTCTTTTAGACGGCGAATATGGTTACAAAGATGTTGTTTCAGGTGTGCCTATTATGATTGGTGCAAATGGTTGTGAGAAGATTATTGAAGTTACTTTAAATGATGTTGAAAAGAAAATGTTCAAAAAGTCAGTTGATTCAGTTCAAACACTAATTGATACTCTTAACAATAATAAATTTTTTGAAGGAGAATAATAATGAGCACACGTATAGAAAAGGACACAATGGGTGATATGGAAGTTCCAGTAGATGCTTATTGGGCTGCACAAACACAACGTTCTATCCAAAACTTCGCCATTGGCGAAGAAACAATGCCTTATGAGATTACAAGAGGTTTTTCATACTTAAAAAAAGCCGTTGCACTTGTTAACAAAGACCTTGGTAAACTGGATGCTAAAAAAGCAGACGCTATTGCAGCAGCTGCAGATGATATGCTTGCAGGAAAACTTGATGGAAACTACCCATTAGTAGTATGGCAAACAGGTTCAGGTACGCAGTCTAATATGAACAATAATGAAGTACTTGCTAACCGCGCTTCAGAAATTCTTGGTGCTGACTTTAGAACTGAAAAACTGGTTCACCCCAATGATGATGTTAACAAGTCTCAATCATCTAATGATACGTATCCAACAGCACTACACGTAGCAGCAGTTATTTCTGTTGAAACACGTCTTCTTCCAGCCATTGCAAAACTAAAAGCGACTTTAGCAGATAAATCAGCTAAATTTGAGTCGGTTGTTAAGATTGGTCGTACGCACCTTCAAGATGCGACACCACTTACACTAGGTCAAGAAATCTCTGGTTGGGTTGAAATGCTTAACAAGTGTGAAAAAATGGCTAAAGATTCATTAGAGCCAGTAAGAGAACTAGCTCTTGGTGGAACTGCCGTTGGTACAGGTCTTAATGCTCACCCAGAACTTGGTGAACGTGTTGCTAAAAAACTATCTGAGCTTACAGGTCATGACTTTATCACAGCGCCAAACAAGTTTCATTCACTTACTTCACATGACGCATTAGTATATTCTCATGGTGCGCTTAAGGCACTAGCAGCAGATATGATGAAAATTGCTAATGATGTGAGATGGTTAGCCTCAGGTCCACGTTGTGGTCTTGGTGAGATTGAGATTCCAGCGAATGAGCCAGGTTCTTCAATCATGCCAGGTAAGGTTAATCCTACGCAAGCAGAAGCAGTAACTATGGTTACTTGTCAAGTATTTGGAAATGATGTTTCTATCTCAATGGGTGCATCTCAAGGAAACTTTGAACTGAATGTATTTAAACCAGTAATCGCGCTTAACTATTTACAATCAGTTCGTTTACTTGCTGACTCTATTACATCATTTAATGATCACTGTGCAGTTGGACTTGAGCCGGTTGCTGATAAAATTGATCATTTCTTACATGATTCTCTTATGCTGGTAACTGCGCTTAATCCTTATGTAGGTTATGACAATGCGGCTAAGATTGCTAAAACAGCTCATGCAAACAACTCAACGCTTAAAGAGACAGCCGTAGAGCTTGGACTTTTAACAGCTGAAGAGTTTGATAAGTATGTAGTACCAGAGGATATGATTGCGCCAAAAGCGTAGCGGACTGGAGGAAGTCTAAAAGACTTTCGTAAGAAATGCATAATCAATTTTTAACTTTCCGCCAAAAGTCAGGTTTAGGCTTTAGTAAGTGCGGTAACTGCACGTGGGCATCCTGCCGAAGGAAACCCAGTGTTAGCGTAGGGAAAGGGGCTTTGCTCCTTTCTCGTATCTATTAAATAAAAACAACAGGAGAAATAATGAACGTACATGAATATCAAGCAAAACAGATTTTCAAAAAGTATGGCGTGCCAACACCTAAGGGTATTATGGCTGAGAGCGTTGATGCTGCAGTTGAAGCGGCAAAAGAACTTGGTGGTCCAATTTGGGTAGTTAAAGCTCAAATTCACGCAGGTGGACGTGGTCTTGGTGGTGGTGTTAAGCTTGCTAAGTCTCTAGAAGAAGTAAGAGAACTTTCAGATGAAATTCTTGGAATGACACTGGTTACTCACCAAACTACGGCTGAGGGTAAACTGGTTCAAAAGCTTTATATTGAAGATGGTGCGGACATTAAAGATGAGTTCTATTTATCAGTTGTTTTAGATAGAAAACTTGAGATGCCTTTAATCATGGCTTCTACTGAGGGTGGTATGAACATTGAAGATGTTGCTGAAAACACACCTGAAAAGATCATCACAGTTCCTGTTGACCCAGCAATCGGTTTTCAAGGCTTTCACGGTCGTGATTTAGCATTTGGTCTTGGTATCACTGACAAGGCTGAGCAGAAAAATATTATCTCTTTCGCACAAAAACTTTTCAAACTATATATGGAAAATGATGCAGAGATGATTGAAATCAACCCACTTGTACGTACGGGTTCAGGTGAATTCCTTGCACTTGATGGAAAAATGGGATTTGACAACTCTGCTCTTGGTCGTCAACCAGAAATTCTTGCTATGCGTGATCTTAGCGAAGAAGATGCAGATGAAGTAGAAGCGGCTAAATATGGTCTTTCTTACGTCGCTCTTGATGGTGAAATTGGTTGTATGGTAAATGGTGCTGGTCTTGCTATGGGTACTATGGATACAATTAATCACATGGGTGGAACACCGGCTAACTTCCTTGACGTTGGTGGCTCAGCTAATGCTGAAACAGTTGCAAAAGGGTTTGAGATTATTCTTAAAAATCCTAATGTAAAAGCAATCTTCGTAAATATCTTTGGTGGTATCGTTCGTTGTGATCGTATTGCTAACGGGATTATTGAAGCGACTAAGCTAACTGACGTTAACGTTCCAGTTATCGTTCGTCTTGATGGTACAAATGCACCAGAAGCATCTGAAATTCTTAAAAATGCAAACATTTCTAACTTAATTGTTGGTGATGATTTAGGTGATGGTGCAGCAAAAGCTGTAGCAGCAGCGAAAGGAAACTAATGTCAATTTTAATTAATAAAGATACAAAAGTAATCGTTCAAGGTTTTACAGGTAAAGAGGGATCTTTCCACGCTGAGCAATGTTTAGCATACGGAACTAAAATTGTTGGTGGTGTTACACCAAACAAGGGTGGACAAACTCACCTTGGTCAACCTGTCTTTAATACAGTTAAAGATGCGGTAGATACTACAGGCGCTACAGTTTCTATGATCTTTGTTCCACCTGCATTTGTTGGTGACGCAGTAATGGAAGCGGCTGAAGCAGGAATTGAACTAGCCGTTATCATCACGGAAGGTGCTCCAGTTAAAGATATGCAAATGGCTAAAGCACACGCGACTAAGCATGGTATGAAAACACTTGGGCCAAACTGTCCAGGTATCATCACGGCTGAAGAGTGTAAAATTGGAATTATGCCAGGTATGATTTTCAAAAAAGGTAAGGTTGGTCTTATCTCTAAGTCTGGAACACTTACATACGAAGGTACAAACCAAGTATGTCAAGAAGGTTACGGAATTACAACAGCAGTTGGTATTGGTGGAGACCCGATTATTGGTCTTTCTTACCTTCAACTTCTTCCAATGTTTGAAGCTGATCCAGAAACTGAATGTATCGTTATGATCGGTGAAATCGGTGGAGATCTTGAGATTCAAGCAGCAGCGTATATTAAAGAACACATTACTAAACCAGTGGTTGCTTTTATTGCAGGACAAACAGCACCTAAGGGTAAAACAATGGGTCACGCTGGTGCAATTGTGTCTGGTTCAGCTGGTACAGCGGCAGAGAAAATGGCAGCATTAGAAGCAGCAGGTGTTACCGTTGTTGTTTCTCCAGCTGAGATTGGTAAAGCAGTAACTAAGGCTATGGCTAAATAGTAATGGTTAAGACTTTAGAAGTACATGATTTAAGTTGTGGAGCCTGTGCAGAGACTATTCGTACTGCACTTGATCTTGCAGGCTTTAAAGAGGTGAAAGTTAATTTACGTACTAAGCCTCACACCGTGAGTGCAGATATCATTGATGATGAGCATTTAGAACTAATGAAACATGTTCTACGCTCACATGATTACCCCCTCATAGAAGATGAACTTAACCGTCCTGACACTTCACAATTTAACTTTTCATAAAGATTCAGTCTCAAGACTGAGCTTTTACTTTCTCTCTTTTTTATCTAATTCAAAATATTTATTGCTATAATTTCACATGGTACAGCAAGGACAGCTTGCATTTGCAAGAGGAAAGTCCGGGCTGCAGTGAGACAGGGTTCCATCTAACCGATGGCCGTGGTAACACGAGGGAAAGTGCAACAGAAAATGTACCGCCATCTTTGATAGGCTAAGCAGTGTGTTAATCTTAGGTTGACGGCAACACCGAAAGTGTTGGTGTGCTTTAGTAGCATAGCGCTTAGCGTAGGATGAAGGGGCTTATGCTCCTTTGTGCGTTCAAATGATGGTAAGGGTGAAAAGGTGGGGTAAGAGCCCACCAGTCCTTTCAGTAATGCTAGGAGCTTGAAAACCCAACCCGCAGCAAGAAGCAGATGGTTACAGTCTCACAATGTAATGCTTCGCTAGAGGTTTATAGTAATATAAACAGTAGATGAATTGTCCTTTAAATACAGAACTCGGCTTATAGCTGTGCCATACTTCTTAACTCTGCACCTTAATACTTAATAGAGAGATAAAAACTTAACTCAAAAATATTCTCATCAGATAGGTACTTGTTTCGTTTATAAATGGCATAAGGTGGTTTTGTAGTCGTTTCGTATTCACTTTTTGGAAGCCACTCATTATACAGCCAGTTCATAAATCGTAAAAAATCCCCATCATGCCCTTTAATGTCAAATCTAGCATAAACACCATCAGAGATATTAAACTTAGGCAGCCTTTGATTACTTGGAACTTCTTCATCTTTAACCGCAATACAGGCAACATACTGGCACTCATCAAGGTGGGTCACAACAGGATTGTCATGAAACAGTGCAATGTGTTGGTAGTGTTTAATATCATTACTATAGGTCCATGTCTGTATCTTTTGCCAGGTCTGTTTAATATCATCATTATAACCATCATGACGAATATAATAAGCTTGCATAGGTGGCATTTTAACGATATCGGCTTCTAAGTTAGTAAAGTCTGCACTGGAGGCTTTTGCCTTAATGGACTCTTCTAAAATACTTTGAGTGTACTCTTTGTAAGCGCCTTTTCGCCACTGTGTTGGAGTGACTAAAAAACGTTCCTTAAAAACACGAATAAAAGAAGTTTGCGAACTGTATCCACATAAGGCGGCTATCTCTGTGATGGTGGAATATTTGTTCGTTAGTAGTAAGGAAGAGGCCTTTTGAAGGCGGATGGACTTAATGCTCTCATAGATGTTACGTCCAAAGATCTCTTTGAAAATTTTATGCATGTAAAACTTACTGAGATTAAAGCTCTTGGCTAACTCATCCATATTGATGTCTGTTTCAATGTTGGTATAGATGTAAAAGAGGATGTCATTGGATATTTGGGTCTTTTTATTGAGGGTCTCTCGTTTCATTCTCATCTCACAATAGCAAATTTAGAAGATAATAATAGCATAAATATGAACTTTTTAGGCATATAATAGAGTACTTAAATGACAAAAATAGATAATATATAGTGCATAATATGTGAAGATATAAGTTTCAAAAGAGACTAAAATTTCACAACAATATTTTAAAGGTGTATTTAACAAGTTTAATACACCTTATGCAGGAGTCAATATGAGTAAGATAACAAAGGTTCTTATTGCCAATAGAGGTGAAATTGCTTTAAGAATTATACGTGCATGTAAAGAGTTAGAAATCAGCAGTGTTGTTGTCTTTTCTGAGGTTGATGTGGACGGTGTTTGGGTGCGAAAAGCAGATGAATGTTATCCTGTTATGGGTAATCCTGTTGAGGCCTATTTAAATTATGAGCGTATTATCTCTATTGCTAAAAAGGCAGAGTGTGATGCGATTCATCCTGGATATGGTTTCTTGTCTGAGAGTGCTGAGTTTGCGCAGGCCTGTGCGGATAATGGAATGATTTTTATTGGTCCTAAGCCAGAGCATATTGAGCTTTTTGGCGATAAGATGGCCTCAAAAGTAGCGATGAAAAAGATTGGTGTACCTGTACTTGAGGGAACCGATACACCAGTCTCAAGTAAGCAAGAGGGCGAAGAGATTGCTAAAGGGATAGGCTTTCCTGTGATTATTAAGGCGGCTTTTGGTGGGGGCGGTCGTGGTATGCGTATCGTTAAAAAAGCAAAAGACTTTTCAAAGATGTTTGATTCTGCTACGAATGAATCAATGAAATATTTTGGAAGAGATGAAGTTTTTATTGAAAAATATGTTGAAAACCCACGCCATATTGAAGTTCAAGTCATTGCAGACCAGTACGGAAATGTGGTGCATTTAGGCGAGCGTGACTGTTCTATTCAAAGACGACACCAAAAAGTGATCGAGATTTCACCTTCACCTTTACTTAATGCTGAGGCACGAAAAGAGCTTTATCGTGTCTCTACTAAGGCGATGTTTAAACTGGGGTATGAGAGTGTGGGAACGGTAGAGTTTTTATTGGATGAAGATGATAATATCTACTTTATTGAGATGAACACACGTGTTCAAGTAGAACACCCTGTCACAGAGGTGATTACAGGTGTGGACTTGATTCAAAGAATGATACAGATTGCAGAAGGTGACAAGCTACAGTTTGTACAAGAAGAGATAAAGTTTCGTGGTTATGCAATAGAGTTTAGAATTAATTCTGAAGACCCTCAAAATGACTTTATGCCCTCATGTGGAACCATTAAGAACTACCTTACACCAGGTGGGCCTGGTGTACGAATAGATTCGAGTCTGTATGAAGGCTACGCTATTCCACCGCATTATGACTCTATGATGGGTAAGCTAATTGTCTCTGCCTTAGATTGGAAAGGTGTGGTAAACAAAGCCAGACGAGCACTCGATGAGTACAATATTGATGGCTTAAAGACCAATATCTCTTTGCACAGAGAGATTGTTCGAGATGACTCTTTTAAAAAGGGAGAATTTACTACGGGCTTTTTAGATGCTAAGATGGATGAGTTTAGTCTTAATGCGGAGTCTTCTTTAGAAAAAGAGAGGGAAAAAATATCATTTTTAACACAGATGATCAGTAAAATTAAAGAACACAAGCTAACTACAAGGAGTTAAGATGACAAAGATGCCGCAAAACCACCTTTTGAGTAATAACTGCACTAATAGGATAAAGCCTAGCATGCTTCGAGATGTTAAAACAGAAGCCTTGTTAGTGTTAGTGCGAACAGCTCTAGAGCGTTACTTTGCTGAGCTTGATAAGGCAAGTAGTAGTGTCTTAGAAAGGGATGAAGATGCCTTGTATGTGTATACACAATTAAAAGCCCTGCTTGCACACCTTCAAGAACATGTGGTCAATGTTGATTATCTTATCAATCTTGTTCAACATGCCAACCGTTACCCTCAATACAGAGTCCTTATGAAGCGTGAAGAACCTTTAATGGAATATTATGACATTATGGCCCAACGTGTAAAACACCATTTTGATGGAGAACATGTTTACCTTCCTGTTTTCTTAGTGATATGTGTACTTTCAGGTTGGATCTTAGATGAAGAGAAGTCCACTCATCTTTTTCCTTTTTTAGAAGGTATTGACTTCTTAGAATTAATGGGAAAATTTGAAGAGAAACGCGAACAGTTTAGAGAAGATAAAACCTGTAAAATAAGTGAAATCCATGAGCTTTCCTTTGCCATGGTAGAAAAATTAAAAGATCACAAATATAAGGTCAATAAAAAAAGAGTCTCAAAAAAGAGGTAGTCCTAAATAAGACTCTTTTTAAAGAGTGTCTTGGGTAGATAAAAGCTCATCAATAGTTTTATACTGTATAATTCTAGTAGAAAAACTTCGTGAGCATACCCCTATCGGCTTAGAGGTTTAAAAATAAGCTATTAAAGAGACATTATGGATAAAGACTTTAACTACTCAAAATTGAAACTAGGTATTATTGGTGGAGGGCAGTTGGGTAAGATAATGTCTCAAAAAGCCAAGAAGATGGGTTTTCATGTAACGATTTTAGATCCGACCTTTAACTGTCCTGCTGCACAAGTCTCAGACAAACATATCATGGGTGGCTTTCATGATATTGATAAACTTGAACAGTTGGTTCAAGAATCTGATGTGACAACCTTTGAGTTAGAACATGTAGAGACGAGTATCTTAAAAGAGCTGTATGATAATGGTCATAACATTCACCCCTCTCCTTATGTGATAGAACTGATTCAAAACAAATACAGGCAGAAAAAACTTTTAGATGATCATGGTATTCCTGTTCCTGCATATAAAGATGTTACATCGCAAGAAGATTTAGCAGCCTTTGGTTTTCCTGTGATTCAAAAAGCTAAAAAAGAGGGGTATGACGGTAAGGGTGTTCAGATGCTTAAAAGTGCGGATGAGCTTAGCAGTGCCTTACAAACGGACTCTTTTATAGAAGAGCTTGTGGATATTGATAAAGAGTTGGCTGTGATAGTCGCACGTAATATAGAAGGCGAGATTAAGTCGTATCCTGTTGTTGAGATGCTTTTTGATGAGCGAGTCAATATCTGTGACAGTGTCATTGCGCCTGCGCGTATCTCAAAAGAGATTGAAGATAAGGTTATTGCTATATCAGAAGAGTCTATTCGCGTGCTTGATGGTGTGGGTATCTTTGGGGTGGAACTCTTTTTAACGAAATCAGGAGAAATCTTAGTCAACGAGATTGCTCCACGACCTCATAACTCTGGGCATTATACCGTTGAAGCCTGTGCCACTTCGCAGTTTGAACAGATTATCCGCGCGGTAACAAACTTACCCCTTGGTTCAACTAAGCTTATCTCACCCTCTGTGATGATTAATGTCTTAGGTGAAGTGGGGTATGAGGGAGAACCTTTTATTGAGGGGATTCATGAAGCCTTGGAAATTCCTGAACTTTCCTTTCACTTTTATGGAAAAAGTTTCACAAAGCCTTTTAGAAAGATGGGACATATCACAGTTTTAGGCGATGATATTGATACCGCCTTAGAAAAAGCGATGAGAGCAAAAGATATAATTAAAATTAAAGGAAGTAAGAAGATATGAGTAAAATATTAGTTGGAATAATTATGGGAAGTGATTCAGACCTACCTGTAATGCGCGCTGCCATTGAGATGTGTGAACTACTTGGTGTAGGGTATGAGGTTGATATCGTATCGGCACACAGAACCCCTGAAAAACTAGTTGAGTATTCACGAACGGCAGAAAAGAGAGGGCTTAAGGCCATCATCGCAGGAGCGGGTGGGGCAGCGCATTTACCAGGTATGGTAGCAGCGATGAGTGTACTTCCTGTGATTGGTGTACCGGTTAGAACCTCTTCTTTAGATGGAATGGACTCTCTTTTGTCTATCGTGCAGATGCCAGGAGGCGTTCCTGTAGCAACAGTGGCCATTAATGGTGCTAAAAATGCAGGTATCTTAGCGGCACAAATTGTGGCTTCTTCGGATAGTGACTTACGAAAGAAAATTGCACATTATAAAGATGATATGCAAAAAGAGGTGGAAGCTAAGTCAGATAAACTGAATAAACTTGCTTACAAAGCCTATCTTGAAGAGATGGGAAAATAGTACTTTAAACGCCTTCTCTTTATTGCTGTTATATACAGTGATGAAAAGAAGTCAAGCCCACTGTAAAAACCTCTCATATCTTAATATCTTTACCTCTTTAAATAATTTAATATTATATTTCAGCAATCTCTATGGACTTTTCTTTTAAACTTAAATCTACAGCTATATCGATAGGGGAGTGTTTATGTCTGATGAGAGTACAAATGTACAGCTTGAAACCACGAGTCGTTTTGGTCCACAATGGCTAGATGCTCAAGGCCAACTTGAAAAAGAAGATGCACAAGGTCATCCTTATATTGCCAAAAATAAATCACAAGCGACTTACTTAAGTGAACGTGGCGGTGCTTTGATAGTAGAGATGGATGGAGAATGGAATTATCTGATCCAACAAGAACGTCTTCCTCTTTTTGAAGCAAATATTATTCATGATAGCGTGGTTGTTGAATCTACTAAGGGAAGAGAACATACTTTGAACTTTGATATAGAAATCAAAGATGCGAAGGCCTTTATCCGTGAGGTGCATTATAAGGTAGGTACTGAGGATGTATCTCAACTAAATACAGCAGAAAAACTAGAAACTCCTCAGACAGAACCGATAGTGTCAGAACCTATGCAGGAGTCAACACCCCAAGAACACTTTGTCAATGATGAAGCTACAGAGTCAATAGCATCTTCAGAAGAAGAGAATCTAGAGCTTAAAGAAGAGACTAAAGAGCTTGTTAAGAAAAATGATGAAGTAGATGAGGATGAAAAACTACGTAAAGTTCAAGAGAAAATGCGTGAAAAGGCAGAGGCTGAAGAGGCAAAATTACAAGAGCAAAAGCAAGATGAAAAAGAAATGAATGAGGTGGCTGAAACAGAGTCTAGGGAGGAAATAGAACTAGAAGAAGAACCTGAAGAAGATGAGATGCTTCTAAAAGTGAAAGCCTTGATGCAAGCTAAAGATAAGATAGATATTGGTGATATAGAGTTTACAGGTGAAGATGCGCCTGCTCAAGAAGAAGTAGTTGAAGAAGAACTTGAAGTACAAGAGCAAGAAGAAGTTGAAAAAGAAGCTGAGAAACCTGAGAAAAACGAAGCGAGCTTAGAGGGTAAGATTGCACTTGAGAATGTGGATGATACCGCCGTGTTTAAAAGCCTCTCTTATGTTGAAGGCTTTGAGCTTGCAGCAGGTGGGTCCTTTATTTATACGCCCCATGAGATAGCCCATGCTTATTTGAGTGAGAATAGTTCGCAGGCTTATCATGTTGATGTAGAGTGTGAAGCTACAGATGGTCGTAGGCTAAAAGGGAGTATAGAACTGCGTGTGACTAAAAAAGAAGAGGGATTTAAACTGAGTTTTACTCAAGGTGAATTTCTTGCGCTTGAAGAAGAGAAAATACCTGAATCTTCTGAGATATATGAAGAAGAACTACCTAATATCTCACAAGGGTATGTAGAAGAAGATACCTCAGAAGAAGAGGACTTCTCTCATGGGGGTTTACGTGTTGTGTTTGATTCGCTTGAAGAGGGCGCTAGTTTACATTCAGATGGGACCTTAGGCGTGAGTATTATCTTACCAGCAGGTGCACAAAGTGGCGAGATCGTGACGATAAATTCTATAGAATTTATTATTAATGAAGCCGAGGCACAAGCGGGTCAACTACTTTACAGTGTCTATCCTGATGATGAGATAGAAGTGAGCTTTACAGACAGCGATAATAACACGCTTGATTCTGTAAGGGCTAAGGCCAATCAAAAAAACATTGAAGCACTTGAGTTTTATCATGAGCCTAAACTTACAGGAGAGGTGGGCTCACAAAGTATGCATGCAAGTGTGGGTGAGCCTTCCAATACTCCTTGGGGTATTATGAATCATGATAACACCATACAAGCCTATGTTCAAGGTGATTTTGGCTCACTGCATATTGATGCACAAACAGCAGAGGTAGAATATAAATATAAAGAGCACTCCGGACTTGATACTTATGGAACAAATGCTGATACACGGGTTAATGAAAATTTTATTATCTATTTTGGGGATGAACCTTATGCAGACTTAGAAGTGTGTTTACATATACAAGCACAAAGCATACATGGTTACAGTGGCCATCAGATTGACAGTAGTAGTATCGAAGAGATGAAACTACTTAAGGTGTCTAAGGCTAAGAGAGACACGGGTGAGAAAGAACAGATGAAAGAGATGTTACGCTCAGGATTGCAAAGTAATAAGGATAAGATTGCAAAAGTAATGATGCAAATTTATGAGGCAAAGTCAAAGGGAGAAGCATCTAACGAGGCAAAAGATAAGCTACAAGAGCTCACTGACCAAAAGGCTCATTTAGAAGATAAGCTTCAGAGTTTGAGATAGTTGTGAATAGAACATAGTATTATGAAAATGAAGAGGTAGAGATGTCAGCAGGCTTTTTTGCGGTGTTTGATGATATAGCGATGTTGTTAGATGACGCTGCGATGATGAGTAAGGTGGCAACTAAGAAGACAGCCGGTGTTTTAGGTGATGACTTAGCCGTTGGTGCGCAAAAAGCCTCTGGCTTTGCTGCATCTAGAGAGTTAGCAGTATTGTGGGCTATTACTAAGGGCTCGTTTAGAAATAAGCTGGTTATCTTACCCATCGCTTTTTTACTCTCGGCCTTTGCCTCATGGATTATTGTCCCTATCTTAATCTTAGGGGGCATTTATCTTGCTTTTGAAGGGGTTGAAAAGATTTATGAATACTTCTTCTCACATGAACTTAAAAAAGAGAAGTTAAAGGCTTTGAATGAGGAAAAACTACTAGAATATGAAGCCAGTAAGGTTAAATCTGCCATACTCACAGACTTTATTCTTTCTATAGAAATTATCATTATTGCCTTGGGAACGGTTTTAGATAAGAGCCTTACTTTACAAATTTTTGTGGTCTCTTTTGTGGCAATCCTTGCAACCATAGGGGTCTATGGCTTTGTTGCTATGCTTGTAAGAATGGATGATGTAGGCTTTAAACTTATTGTAATGGCAGGTGAGAAGAAGCCTGTTGTAAAAAAGTTGGGTGAACTCTTGGTGGCTGCCTTACCTAAGGTAATCAGAGCCTTAAGTATTGTAGGTACGCTAGCTATGCTCTTAGTAGCAGGGGGTATCTTTTTACATAATATACATTTTTTAGCAGAGAATTTAGACTTCTTCCCCAGCCTTCTTGCTGAACTGACCGTGGGCCTCGTTGTAGGTATGCTAGCCTTAGGGCTGGAAAAACTGGTAATGAGCCTTAAAAAAAGAGTGGATAAGACTTAGCTAAGAAGTGCTTCTAACTCCTCTAATCCTTTGATGAAATAGCTTGCTTGGCTAAAATCATGCGAACGGGTGAAGTGGTTATGCACAATAACACACTCTATCCCTGCAGCATAGGCAGAGGCTAAACCTCTTTGAGAATCTTCAACAACAATAGCCTCGTCTTTATGTGCTGAAAAACGCTCAAGTCCCACGAGATAAGGGTCAGCAAACGGTTTTGAACGGGGATATTCACCACTGCATAAGACAAAGTCCATATGCCTTGTGAGATCTGATTTATGGTGAATAAGCTCAAAATCTTCTCTTCTTGAGGAGGTAACTATGCCCATTTTGTACTTTTCTTTAAGCGAAGTAAGTACCTCATTTACGCCTTTAATAGAGATATCTTCTGTCTGTATATAGTGTTGATAGAGCCTGTTTCTGTCCTCTTTTGCCTTTTGGATGTCCTTTTCACTAAAGCCTCTTTGCTCGGCTAAAATAAAGGCACTTTTTCCCTTAATCATAATCTCGAGGTAGTCCTCTTCACTAAGCTCTATATTCATCTTTTTAAGCACTTCATAATTGGCTTGAAAGTACCACTTTTCTGTTTCAACTAAAACACCATCATTGTCAAATAATATATATTTTTTCATAATCAGATTATAGCAAAGAGTAGGGTTTTCTTATGTTTTAATCATATAGATAAATACTTCAGACTGCTTAAGCTGTAATATATTTCATTTTCACTATTATTAATTATCGTTAAAAACAATGGATGATAAATGACGGAACATTTTTACCTTGCACGCCAAAGCATTTTAGATAGAAATGACATGATTATGGGTTACGAACTCTTGTATCGTGACAGTGAGTGTCAAAGCAGTATTGATAATCCACGTCATGCTACCGCTTCGGTTCTTGTCAATGCACTTAATCAATCAGGCCTTAAAAATATTGTAGGCGATAAACTCGCTTTTATCAATGTAGAAGACTCTTTTTTACGCCATAATTTTATTGAGTCTATTCCTGCTGAGACCTTTGTCTTTGAGCTAACAGCTACGGGAACCGTTGATGATAGAACGGTTGAAAGTGTGCAGATACTGTCTAAAAAAGGGTACCGCTTTAGTCTTGATCTTGATTCTTACAAAAAGATGGACATCCTAAAAAAGCTTCTTCCCTATCTTAGTTATGTTAAGGTAGATACAAGTAGTTTTGAAGTTGAGTTCTTGAAGCCCTTTTTGCATGAGTGTCGAGAAAACAAGATGGTTTTTATTGCATCTAAGGTGGAAGAAAAAGATGTTTTTAAAGTGTATAAGGAAGCGGGTTTTGATGCCTTTCAAGGTTATTATTTTGCTGAGCCGGATATCATTAAAGACAAAAAACTTGATGGTAATCATATCTCACTTTTTCGTCTGTGTAATAGAATTCAATCGGGTATCTCAATTTCGGAGATTGTAGAAGATTTTGAACAAAACCCTTCCATCATGCTTCAGCTTCTACAGTTTATCAATTCGGGTGCCTTTCATTTTCGCTCACGTATCTCTTCCATCCATCAAGTTATCACACTCTTAGGTAGAAATGCCTTAGTCCAATGGTTAATGCTTCTGTTATATTCTAAAAATTTTAGTAATAATACTAAGTTTCAAAACCCGCTTATCTTAATGGTAAAGCAAAGAACTGACATCATGGTTGAATTAATGAAGCTTGTTAATAAAAAAGCCTCCGCACAAGATCAAAGTCAGGCCTATTTTGTAGGTATTTTATCGTTAATGGACACCTTGATGCATGTCTCCTTGCATGATGTCTTAAATGAGTTTAATGTGGGCAATGATATTCATGATGCCTTGTTTGAAAAGTCTGGTCTCTTAGGTGAACTCTATTCTGTTGCCTTAGCTATAGAAAACTTTGATACCAACTTGATAGATAATTTTTTATACCGACACGGTATTGATGGAAAAGATTTTGAAGCTTTAATGTTACGGGTATTTCACAGTACTACGGAGTTGGAAAAAAATGTAAATCTTGTATGATGCTATCAATCCCAAGACCTTGTGTTTCTTCATCAAGATTAATGGTGTCGTTTTGTAGATGAAAAGGGCTTAAAAGTGGATGCTCCTTAAGATACAGTGGTGAATCAAGATCAGCCATAGAAATATTGCTTTGGGAAAGTCCAAAATGCGCCGCTGCAAGAAGCGATATAGGTCCTTCTAACATAGAACCTATCATACACTCTTTATGATAAGAATAAGCAAGCTTTGCAATCTTTATGGCGGTATGTATACCCCCACACTTCATTAGTTTAATGTTTAAGCTGTCTACGGCCTCATCTTGCAGAAGGCTTTGTGCATCGTCTAGGCTAAAAAGTGATTCATCGGCTAAGACAGGAACAATCTCCTTAGCTTTTAATTTTTTCATGGCCTCTATATCCTCAGCAACAAAGGGCTGTTCTATGCACTCTATATTGTGTGTAGGTATGGCTTGAAGCATCTGTAAACAGCTCTGTAGATTAAGGGCTTGATTGGGGTCAAGTCTAAGCTTGACCTGAGGTGTAATCACCGTATTAATAGCCTTAACTCTTTGGATGTTTTGTTCTAGGTTGTCATCTAACTTGACTTTTAAGATGCTAAAGCCTGCCTGAAATGCTTTAAGGCTCTCTTCTTTCATGATTTGGGGGGTGTTGACGGAGATGGTGAGGTCAGTTTGTAAGTGGGTGTGTTGTGCTCCAAGGTATCGGTGCAGACTTAGTTTTGCCTCTTTAGCCAGTAGGTCATATAAGGCGATATCCACACAGGCCTTAGCTTCAGGACTAGTGCGAAGTTGATGAAGTAGTGTGAAAACTTTTTCGGCTTCAATGTTTTGGTGCATTAAGGCAGGAAAAATTTCTTGGTTTAGCTCTTTGAGGATTTGTGCATTAGTTGTGCCTGTGATGGCAGTAACAGCGCAGGCTTCCCCATACCCAACTAAGTCGGTGTCAGTATGAATCTTAATGATGATATCTTCAATGGCGTCTACGCGTCTAAGTGCTGTTATAAAAGGCTTTTTAAGGCTCATATTTAGCTTGGATATTTCAAACTTTAGTATCGTCATACTAGCCATCCTAAGACTTCTGCAAGAAACAGGGCTACAAAGGTACCAAGTACATAACCTGCTGATGCCATTAAGACACCAACCCCAACAAGGCTTTGTGCATAGGCCGCACTTAAAATAGGGGCAGAAGCAATTCCCCCAATGTTAGCTAAAGAGGCTACTGAAATGCTAAAAAGGTCAAGTTTGAAAATTTTTGCAAAGAGTACCATCAAAAGAGCATGTATGAGAAGGATAAATAGACCTAAGAAAAGGTAAGAGAGAAGCTCTAGGTTAAATTCAATCTTAGCCCTTGAAGCAATCAGTGCAATAAGAAGATATAACATAGCATTAGCCGTGGCTTGAAGCCCTTTTATCTCAGAAAGCTTTGAGTAGGATAATATAATACCTAAAAGCGTAGCAATTAGAACCGACCAGGTGGTTGAGCTTCCAAAAAAACTATCACTTAAAAAGAGGGCTAAAAGTTGTGAAAATAGGGACGCTACCAAGGTGAATATGAGTAAAGTAAGGTAGCCTTTATAAGAGAAGTGCAGGGCACAGTGGCTGCTTAACTGAACATCCTTAATCGGATTTTTGGCCTTATTAAAGCGATTGAAACTTGAGGCAAAAGGAACAAGCAGGAGTAAAAACATCAGCCATAGACTATAATCCACTGAGTCAATAAGCATGGTAATACCTATGGCAGATTCAGAACTCTCAAGCGCGGAAGAAACAGCAAGCATATTAGCAGTACCTCCCATCCATGAACCGGCTAAGGGTGCGAGAATCTCTATATCATTGAGCCCTAAAGGAAAGAGAACAAAAACAAGAATAAAGGCGAAAAAGAGACTCGTGGTAGCTAGGATAAAACTCAGTAGCATTTTAGGTCCAAGAGTAAGCATAGAAGAAATTTTATTAGGTAGAAGCATTAAAAAAAGCATAGCAGGGAGCAGGTTGCTTTTAAGGGTGCGATAACTCTGTGTTATGGCCTCATTGTTATCAAACAGCCCCAAAGAGCTTATCAACATAATACAGAGGTATAAAAGTACAATAGGTGGCAAGTAGTCTAAAAAGGCGTAGCTCTTTTTTGAAAGCATCAAGGCGATGGAAGCAAAAAGTGCTAGAATCGTCAAATAGAGCAGGGGATTACTAATCATTGGCTTTACTTGAACAGTTTTGCAAGTTTGGAAAATGAAGACGGAGTTTATGCATAAAAGGCTCACCTGGGTCATATTTAACCGTACGGTAGTTTTTATCGTGTTCTAACCATAAGGGTGAAGTCGTGCATTGGGTATATTCATGATGGCCGATGAGTGTAGAAATACTGGGGTGTTTGTTGTGTAAATACTCAATTAGATCGATATTGGCTTGAAGTTGTTCAGGGGTTAAGTTGTCAATATTGTCCTTTCCGCCTACATTTTCAATCCCAATAGCACTGTAGTTAAGACCAATAACATGGCGTCCCATACGTGTTTCTGGCATCAGCTGATAAATTGTGCCATCGCGATCGATCATAAAATGTGTAGAGACATTAAGCGAGGAGGCCTTTTGTATTTGGGCTCTATCTTGAGGAAGTTTAGTGTCACTAAAGCGGTGATAAGAGATATTAAAGTCGTTGAGTGCCGTCCAATGTACTACAATGATACGTGGGATTATCTCTATATTTATCACCCTTAGATTATAATGTTCAAGAATATAGGCCTTAGTGAGTGCTACACGCGTTTCATCAAAGGCAATAGGCTTGTTGATAATGTTAATGGCATGAAGTTCAATAACAAAGAGCAGAAAAAACAGAAATTTCACATCAACCTCGTATCACAATCTTAGAGATTTCACTTGGGGCTAAAACACGGATAGGCGGTCCCCAATAACCCGTTCCACGGCTTACAAAAATCTGCTGTTTAGGGCTGTGTTGATATAAGCCGGCAAGATAGGGTTGATCAACCATCACCAGCAGTCCAAAAGGAAAGATCTGCCCACCATGGGTATGGCCTGATAGCATCAGATCACAAGGATAATTACTTACACGTAAGATACTTTTTGGCTGGTGGGCTAAGACAATGGTCTTTAACTCAGAATCAATTCCCTTGTAGGCCTTAGTAATATTCATTGGGTACTCACCAATTCTCTCACCAATTACATCCGTAAAACCAACCAGATTAAAGGTGGCCTTCTTATCCTTGATAATAAGGTTTTCATTTAGTAGTACTTTTATCCCTAAAGAACGAATGTGCTCAATAATAGCGCTCGCACCATGAAAGTATTCATGATTTCCTAAGATGAAGTAGCTAGGAGCTCTAAGCTCTTTTAATGGTTCAAGATCCTCTTTTATCTTGTGAATATCATGGTCAATTAAGTCACCCGTGATGACGACGATATCAGGGTTTTGCGCATTAGTTCATTGAACCATCTCTTTGACAAAGGCTTTTTGAATGGTACGTCCCACATGTACATCAGAGAGTTGAATAATGGTGTACTCATCTTCGCAAAAGTCTTTTATAGTAACATTAATAGTATTTAATATTGGTTTAGATAAGCCACCTTTAAGTCCCTTAAATAGGTAACTAAAGGCAAGAATTAACATAGTAGTGTCAAACAAGATTTTAATGAATTTACGTCGATTTTGATTATAAGGAATCTTTTTAAAAGTAGATAGATTAAGATCATAAATAAGTGCAATAACAAAGAGTAAAAAGGTGATGCCCACGGTAGAAGCTAAAAGGTAATAAAGCAAAGCAGAATGTACAATCGCCTGCGTAATCGCTTCTATTACAAAAAGGGTTTCACCCAAAAAGAGTAAAGAGGGGATAAGAAAGGCAAACTTATCAAGAGGCGCGTGTAACCGTTTAAAAAAACGTTTGTAGATATAAAGGTTTAATAGCCCCATACCCAGTAAAAAGGCGATAAAAAAGAGTGAAAATTTCATAAGAGAGTATATCCAATCTTTTCTTGATCTAAAAAAGAGGTGAAACGTAAAAAGGTCTTTTCTAAGAGGGCTTTATTCTGGCTGGAAAGTGAAAATTCAACATAAGGACCACTTTCTCGTATCATGGGTAAAGAGGAGAGTTCTACTTCAGTAGGGACATGATACATTAAATCTTGTATCTTACCTTCACCACATTGGGCAAGAAAGGCCTTAGTGTAAGGCTGGCTTGGTTGTGGAAGGTGGGTGTTGATAATAGCATCAACCATGGGCTGGGCCATCTCAGGAAAACCAGGCATAAAGAAAAAACGTTCTTCTAAATAAAATCCTGACATATTATTGATGGGATTAAATAGAAGTTGTGCATCCTTAGGCAGATCAGCCATCTTAATAGGATGAGGGTAAGCTCTTTCGCCAAGACGTGTCTCGATATCTTGTTTAAATTGCGGGTGCCTATAAAGCCTGCTATCACTAAAAATATTGGCACTTAGTTGACGGGTTAGATCATCAGGGGTAGAGCCAATACCTCCAAAACTAAAGAGTATGGCCTCTGGATCTTCTTTTACCATTTTAAAGGTGTTTTCAATCAAGGCTTTATCATCTTTGATGGTTAAAGAGGCAAAAAGAGTATGCCCTTTTTCTTGAAGCGCGCGTGAGAGGTAATCAAAATGTTTATCCACCCGACGACAATCTAAAATCTCACTACCAATAATTACGGCGTAGATATGAGGCACTTGTATCACAGTTCTCCCTTAAATATGGAAATATTTTACACAAATAAAATTAAAAAGAGGGTCTCTTTTTTAAGATTTCTGACTTATAATAAATCATAATGATACCTTAAAGAAAAAACTCAATTTTGAAACCAATATTTAAAAAAGTTAAATAATGTTTAAATAGTAATATGAATGTAATATAAGTGTAGAGGTGGGAAATAAGAATGTTTGAGTGTAAAACCTTAGCAGAGCTAGTGGATTATATAGAAGACGAAGTCAATAACGAGCACTTTTTAAATCATCTAGAGAAGGGAGTGTGGAAAAATATAAGTGCTAAAGAGTTTGTGCATACCGTGCGCTCTTTAGCTTCGTCATTTGAGAAAGCAGGGGTGAAGCAGGGCACAAGTGTGGCCATTATCTCTGACTCTTCGCCGTTTTGGTTGATGGTTGATTTTGCACTTCAATGCTTAGGGGCAGTTTCTGTACCTATCTTTGCTAATATCTCTTCTGCTAACTTGAACTTTGAGCTTGAAGATGCAGAGATAAAGTATGTTTATATTGCCTCTCAAGAGAAGTTTGATGAACTTGAGCCTTATTTAGCAGATATGAAATTAGTGCTCATTAAAGATATTACCGCAAGTGGTGAAAATATTGAGCAACTTCTTACTTTTTTAGGCAATGATATTGCTTATACTAAGCCAGAAATCCAACCTGATGACTTAGCTACTATCATCTACACCAGTGGTTCAACAGGTGTCCCTAAAGGGGTGGAACTCTCTCATAAAAATCTCATCACGCAGATACTGGACACCAAAGAGTGTATAGAGATAAATTCAGATTTTAAAGCCCTTAGTTTTTTACCTTTGGCGCATATCTTTGAGCGTATGGTGATGTCGTATTATCTTAGTTCGGGTGTCTCAGTGTACTTTGCTGATGATGTTAAAAATGTGGCCAATCTTCTTAAGGAACTTCAACCTGATATCATGACTGTGGTGCCAAGGCTACTTGATAAGATCTATACGAAGATGCATGAAAATGCCTCCCAAGCCAAGGGCATTAAGTGGCTTATTGCTAAGGCTGCTTTTTATAGGGCCAATACGAAAGATCCAAATAGTTTAGATGAGAGCTTTATAGACAGACTTTTTGCGAAGCTAGTCTACTCTAAGTTGCAAGAGGCTTTAGGGGGGAATCTAAAGTACCTTATAACAGGTGGTGCACCGCTTTCTAGTGCTGTTTATGCTTTTTTTCATAATATAGGTATTCCTCTGTATCAAGGTTATGGTCTAACTGAAACCTCACCTGTTATCTCGGTTAACAGACCTGGTGCTAATAAAATAGGGACTTGTGGTAAGGTCTTTTCGCATGTAGAGGTTAGGCTTGCTCAAGATAATGAGCTCTTAATGAAAGGGGACTCATTAATGCGGGGATATCACAAGCAAGCCTCTAAAACTAAAGAGGCAATTGATGAAGAGGGTTGGTTTCATACGGGTGACTTAGCTGAGATTGATGAAGAAGGCTATATTACAATACGTTCTCGAAAAAAAGAGCTTTTTAAAACCTCTACGGGAAAATATGTATCCGCCATTGCGATGGAGCAAAAAATCACAGCTAATAAATGGATAGATTATGCGGTGGTAATTGCAGACAATAAGCCTTATGTGTCCGCACTTATCTTTATGGACGAGGTTTTGCTCTCTTCTTTTGCTGAAAAAAAGGGTCTAAGTTCACTTAAGTTTGAAGAGTTAGTTCAACACAGACGTATTCAAGCCTTGGTTATGAATATTATTAAAAATGTAAACAGTAAGCTTAATGAGTGGGAAAAGATACAAAAGTTTCATATTGTCACCGATGAGGTCAGCATTGAGAGTGGGGTGTTGACACCATCGATGAAGGTTTCAAGGGCAAAGGTAGAAGAGATTTATAAAACTGAGATAGATAGTTTTTATAGGAGTGAGTCATGAAAGAGAGAATTGCGATAATAGATGGACTACGCACCCCTGTTGCCAAGGCAGGTGGGAAGCTTAAGGATATGCAAGCGGAACTCTTAGGTGCGCATATTGTGCAAGAATTAGCCTTACGTGTGGGCATTCCTTTTGAAGATTATGATGAGGTGATTATCGGTAATGTCTCTCAACCAGGACATGCGGCTAATGTAGCAAGAGTAATTGCACTTGAAGCAGGTTTTCCAGATAAAACCATTGCCTACACAGTGCATCGAAACTGTGCTTCGGGAATGGAGTCTATCACCTCTGCAGCAGCTAAGATACTCAGTGGCGATGGAGAGTTGTTCTTATGTGGGGGTGTGGAGTCTATGTCCAATATTCCTTTGATGTATGGCGAGAAGATGACCGAACTTTTTGCAGAGTTTTTTAAGGCCAAAAGCATTTCAGAAAGGCTTTACACCCTAAGTCACTTCAGACCCAGGTACTTAAAGCCTATCATAGGTTTAATGCAGGGATTAACGGATCCAGTCTCTGGCTTGATGATGGGCTCAACAGCTGAGATATTGGCACAAGACTTTGGCATAGACCGACAAGAACAAGATGAATTTGCTTTAAGCAGTCACAAAAAAGCAGAAGCCGCTATCAAAGCCGGTACACTCAAAGAGGAGATCTCGCCTATTGTGTATGACCTTAAAGCGGGTAAGGTGATGGAAGATGATGATGGGGTGCGTTTTGGACAGAATATGGAGGCCTTAGGAAAACTGCGTCCTTTTTTTGATCGGAAAAATGGAACCGTAACGGCAGGGAACTCTTCACAGGTCTCAGACGCTGCGGCGGCAGTGGTGCTGATGAGTGAATCTAAGGCTAAAAAGATGGGACTTGAGCCGATGGGATATCTATCGCATTATGCTTATGCTGGACTAGAGCCAAAACGTATGGGAATGGGGCCTGCGTACGCAACCGCTAAGTTGTTTGCTAAAACCAAACTTTCCTTAAAAGATATCGACCTTATTGAGATGAATGAGGCCTTTGCTGTACAAGCTATTGCCAATCTGAAGGCCTTTGAATCTAAGTCCTATGCCCAGCAGCATTTAAACCGCTCAACGGCACTAGGTAGTATTGATACGAATACCTTTAATGTTAATGGAGGTGCGGTGGCGATAGGCCATCCTGTCGGGATGACGGGAACACGTTTGGTGATTCATACCCTTAAAGAGTTAAGACGACGTGGTAAAAACAGAGGACTAGCTACCTTATGTATTGGTGGTGGACAAGGCGCCTCACTCATTTTGGAGGTAGAATAATGAAAGTATTTGATTTTAGACTCGATAATGGGATTGCTGAACTCTGTTTAGATTTAGAAGATTCTTTAGTAAACATACTTTCTTTTGAGGTTTTACAAGCCTTAGAGGCTAAGCTTGATGAGATTAAAAAAGATGAAGAGATTAAGCTTTTAAAAATTACATCGGCCAAAGAAGGCATCTTTATTGCAGGGGCGAATATATCTGATATTCAAGGACTTAGAGATGAGAATGAAGCTTATGAGTTAGTACGAAAAGGACAGCAGATACTCTCTAAGATATCGGCTCTTCCTTACCCAACGGTAGCCATCATTGATGGGGCATGTTTGGGAGGAGGCTTAGAACTCGCCTTATGTTGTGATTACCGTTTAGCCACGCAAAATGCTAAAACGAAGATTGGGCTGCCTGAGGTTAATCTTGGGGTGCTTCCTGGTTTTGGAGGTACGCAAAGACTATGGCGTTTAACGGGTCTGTCTAAGGCGCTTGAACTGATCTTAGGTGGAAAAATACTTAATGGAAAAAAAGCAGAAAAATTAGGGGTAGTTGATGCTTGTGTGCCTCTTGGTTATCTTGAGTTTAAAGAAAAAACCTTTATACAAACGGTGTTAAATGCACCCCAAAAGATACTCGCCAAGCGTAAGAATGGAAGTTTTATGGATCGCTACCTTCCTTCAGTCGTCTTTTCTTATGCGCGTAAAAATGTTATGGAAAAGACAAAAGGAAAATACCCTGCGACCATTGCTATCTTAGACTTGATGCAAAAGACCTATACGAAAGAGGTTGAAGAGGGCTTGGAATATGAGGCAAGAGCCTTTAGTAAGCTTGCGATTACTGATATTAGTAAGAATCTTATCGGGCTATTTTTTGCCTCTGAGGCCCTTAAAAAAGAGAGAGGGGTTAAGCGAAAAGCCAATCCTATATCAATTAATATGATGAGCGTTGTAGGTGCAGGAGTTATGGGTTCTGGGATAGTGTTTCAGTTTTCTAAGCTCGATAAGTTAGTGCGTATGAAACTTAGACGCTATGAGCAGGCTGGTGAAGCGATGAAGAGTGTGGCGAAGGTATATGAGGGCTTTATCAAACGTCGTAGGCTCACTAAGTATGAGGTGGGCCAAAAGCTTTCGCATATCTCCTATACCACTGAATTTAATGGCTTAGGTCATTGTGACTTAGCCATTGAAGCAATCGTGGAAAACACGGATGCTAAACAAGAACTCTATGCGCAGCTTGAAGCGGTAATGGATGAGAAGGCTATTATTGCTTCTAATACCTCTTCGCTTTCTATCTCTATGTTAAGTGAGAAGATGCAACACCCTGAACGTTTTGTAGGGATGCACTTTTTTAACCCTGTCCCTCGTATGCCGCTAGTTGAGATTATTGCGGGGAAAAAGACATCGCCTAAGACCATTGCCACGGTAGTAGCACTGGCCAAAGAAGCGGGTAAAACACCGGTTGTTGTAGGGGATTGTGCTGGTTTTTTAGTTAATCGCATCTTACTGCCTTATATTAATGAAGCAGTGCGCATGTTTGAAGAGGGCGCGGACTTTGAGAAAATGGATAACATTATTGCTGATTTTGGAATGCCGATGGGGCCTTTTGTCTTAGCAGATGAAGTTGGGCTTGATGTGGGTTATAAGGTAGCGAAGGTTTTACAGGAGGCTTATGGTGAGCGCATGAAGGTTTCGCCTCTGCTTGATAGGGTTTACCACCAGATGAATCTTTTGGGTAAAAAAGCGGGGAAAGGCTTTTATATTCACAAAGGAAAAAAACGTGAGGTTAATGGTGAGGTTACGGCCTTGGTCTTTTCAAAACGTAAGTTTGATGAACAAGAAATTATTGATAGAGCGATGCTCATTATGGTAAATGAGGCTGCCATGTGTCTTCAAGAGAAGATTGTCGATAATGCACAATACCTTGATATGGCGATGATTATGGGAACGGGCTTTCCTCCTTTTAGAGGTGGTTTACTAAGATATGCTGACTCCTTAGGTATTGAGAGTATTGTGATTACGCTTAAAGCCTTGGCTAAACAGCATGGCATACGTTTTGAGCCGGCACAACTTTTAGTGGATATGGCAAAAAATAAAGAGACATTTTATGTCTAAAATTTATTCAGGGAGGCTCTTATGGAATATTTAGTCTATGTCTTAGTCGTGGCACTGTTAGCGGCGTGGTATGTTGGTGTGAAATTTATTTACTGGTCAGTTCTCTTAGCAGCTACTATCTATGTGGGGTGTGAGCCAAGTCTGCTTTTTTGGTTGATTTATTTACCTATTAATGGAGTGCTTTTAGTACCTGATATCCGTAAAAACTTGATCTCCTCTCACTTAGTCTCACTTATCAATAAACTTCATCTCATGCCAAGTATCTCTAAAACAGAGAAGACCGCCTTAAGAGCTGGAACAATCTGGGTAGATGGAGAGTTTTTCTCAGGTAAACCTAACTTTGATACGATTTTTAAAGAGGATTATCCTGAATTAAGCAGTGATGAGAAGGCTTTTTTACATGATCAAGTCGATACAGTCTGTGCAATGACCAATGATTGGGAGGTTTTTAGAGAGAGAGACTTAAGCTCTGAGGTGTGGCAGTATCTTAAAGATGAGAAGTTTTTTGGAATGATTATTCCCAAGTCATACGGAGGACTTGGCTTTTCGGCATTAGGACACTCTGCTGTGATTCAAAAGATGGCTTCACGCTCTCAGGTCTTAGCCATTACAACAATGGTACCTAACTCTTTAGGACCAGCAGAGCTTTTGATGCATTATGGAACGAGTGAGCAAAAAGAGTATTATCTTCCACGTTTGGCTGATGGTACCGATATTCCATGTTTCGCGCTCACTGAGCCTTTAGCAGGTTCAGATGCAACTTCTATCAGTTCTTCTGGAGAAGTTTTTGAAGATAAGGACGGAACACTTAAAATCAGACTTCAGTTTGATAAGCGTTATATCACCCTAGGAGCTGTTGCTACAGTGATTGGTCTGGCTTTTACATTAAGAGATCCTAATGAACTTTTAGGGCAAGGAGTAGAACTGGGTATCACCTGTGCCCTTGTGAAATCAAGTCTTAAAGGGGTTAAGCAGGGACGTAGGCATGATCCATTAGGCGTACCTTTTATTAATTCACCTATCAATGGTAAGGATGTGGTCATTGGTATTGATGATGTTATTGGTGCGCAAAAGGGAATAGGTCAAGGTTGGATTATGTTGATGGAGTCCTTAGCGGTAGGTCGAGGGATTTCACTTCCATCAACGAGTACAGGTGGCGTGAAACTAGGTGCACGTGTTGCCGGGGCCTATGCTGAAGTGAGAGAACAGTTTGGCATTAGTATTGGTAAGTTTGAAGGTATTGAGATTGAGCTGGCTAAGATTGCAGGCTTTACCTATATGATGGACGCTTCTAGGAAGTTTACGATTGGGGCGATTGATCAGGGTAAAAAGCCGGCTGTTATCAATGCGGTGATGAAGTATCATTCAACAGAGACTTTTAGAGAAGTCATTAACAATGCTATGGATATCTTAGGTGGCGCGGCGATCTCCTTGGGTGAGAAAAATTTAGTAGCGCATGCTTATTTTGGCGCGCCTGTGGCCATTACGGTTGAGGGTGCGAATATTATGACGCGTACGCTGATTATCTTTGGTCAAGGGGTAATCCGTTGTCACCCTTATGCCTATAAAGAGATAGAAGCACTAGAAGAGGGAAATATTACTGCCTTTGATGAAAACTTTTTTAAACATGTTGGCTTTACTTTACGTAATATGGTGCGAATGAGTCTGCTTAGTTTGACACGTGGATACCTACACTTCTCTTCTCGTTCTTCTTTGATAGCTAAGTATGAGCGAAAGATTGCGTGGTCTTCGGCTACCTTTGCTTTTTTGACAGACTTTATTATGGGTTACTTAGGTGGTAGCTTGAAGCAAAGAGAGAAGATAACGGCGCGTTTTGGTGATGTGCTCTCATGGATGTACCTTTTAACAGCAACATTGAAACGTTTTGAGATTGAAGGTGAGAAAAAAGAGGATGAGGTTTATGTGAGATGGATGGGAGATTATGCCCTGCATCAGATTCAAGTGGCCTTTGAAGAGATCAGTCAAAATATAGACAGATCGCCTATTGGTCTTGTATTTGCCTATCCTATCAGGTGGTGGATGCGACTCAATGCTCTCTCAAAAGCGCCTAATGATGCCTACTCAAAAGCCTTGGCGGCTAAGTTGCTTGTGGATGGAAACGATAGGGAAGTACTGACTGATGGTATTTATCTTCCTACAGAAGAAAATGAGGCACTCGCAAAATTAGAATATGCCTTTAGACTCTCGCGAAAAGCAGACGCCATTGCACACAAGGTAAAAGCAGAGGTGAAAGCGGGTAAACTACAAAAAGGTTCTCAAACACTTTATGAGGACGCTTTGAGTGCTGGGCTTATCAATAAAGAAGAGTACGACCTGCTTAAAGAGGCTAAAGAGGTAAGAGAGCAGACCATAGCTGTGGATGAATTTAGTATGAAAGATTACCTCAAACGAAAATAAGAAGGCAAAATTATGGGAAACTTCCTTTATAGCTCTAGTCATTACCTGATTAAAATGGTAGAGTCTGTACTGGATACTAACATCCACATTCATGGCCAAGAGCATCTTTTAGAGGACTCACCTACGCTTTTTGTTGCCAACCATTTTACTCGATTTGAAACCTTTATCATGCCCTATATTATCTATTCTCATACGGATATGGAGGTGCGTTCCTTAGCGGACCACTCTATTTTTGTGGGTTACCTTGGTAAGTTTTTAAACAAGATAGGCACCCTCTCTACTACAGATGCTTCACGAAATGAGATTATCATTGGTGATTTGATGACGGGGCGTAAAAATTGGATGATATACCCTGAGGGGGCGATGGTTAAAAACAAGAAGATCGTTCGAAATGGTGGCTTTGTTTTAGACTTTTATGATGGCAAGGAAAATATGCATACGGGCGCTGCTGTTTTGGCCATGGAATCAGAGCTTTTAAAACAGGAGTATAAAAAGGCGCAACATGATGGGGACATCATTAAGGTGAGGCAGATGCGCGAGAAATATTTTATGCAGGCTAATGAGAGAGTGGCGTATAAAAATACAGTTGTAGTACCAGTTAATATTACGTATACGCCGATGCGAATAGGGATGAACCCCTTAATGAGTATTGGCGATAAGTTTGTTGAAAAGATAGATGAAAGAATTAAAGAAGAGTTAGAGATTGAGGGAAACATACTGCTTAATGCTGAGATACATATTCGTTTTGATGCACCTATTGACATAGCTGAGTATCTCTTCCGCGCGAAAAAAGAGATGCAGAGTCAAGATGAGGCTTCAGAGGTGATGCATGATGAAGAGCTTATTGAGTATTGCAGGCATGGATTGACAACACAGTTTATGGACGCGGTATATAAAAATATTGAGATTCATTTTGATCATATATTTGCTTTAGTGTTAGAGTATTATAAAGAGAAGTTTATCGGTTTAAATGAGCTTAAACGGGCTATCTTTTTAGCAGCTAGAGATGTGGTGGGACTTAAAACCTTTTATGTGCATCATAGTATTACAGATGAGCTCTATAAACTGCTTACAGATGAGAAAGACCCTTGGTTTGAAAGTGCCTTAAACTTGAGTGTAGAACAAGGTATCTTAATCCATGTGGAACATGAACTTTATAAAATCAATAAAGAACAATACCAGCAAGAACATAACTTTCATACCATACGCATTAAAAATACGCTTAGAGTGATACTTAATGAGGTCTCACTCTTTTGTAATATCTCTAAAAGTGTGAAAGATAATCTTCATAAAAGTTCGTCTGAGATTAAAGATGAGGTCTTTCATGTAATTTTCAATCGAGATAAAAAACGTTTTAAACAAGACTATAACCGTTTTTACTCCGTAATGCACTCCAAACCAAAAGAGGTTGGTACTCCTTTTATTTTGTACAAGCCAGAATACACAACTGGCATTGTTTTATCGCATGGGTATAAGTCTTCACCTTCTGAGATTAAAGAGTTGGCTTATTATCTGCATGAACAAGGCTTTAATGTTTATGGAGTGCGTTTAAGTGGACATGGTACAGTAAGTGAAGACCTACGTGATAGTACCTGGGAACAGTGGTATGACAGTTTTAACCGTGGATTTGCTGCTATGCGTCAGGTGAGTAAAAAACTATTTTTGGTGGGCTTTTCCACTGGCGGGCTTTTAGCCATACTGGCCACAGCGAGAAAACTTAATAAGATAGATGGTCTTGTTGTGATTAATGCGGCCTTAGAGTTACAAGATATACGGGTGAATTATGTGGTGCCTGCACTGAATAAGATGAATGATTTTTTAGCGGTGTTTAATGCTAATTTAGAGTATGTAGAGTCTGAACCTGAATTTCCAGCTTTTAATTATGCACGTAACTATATTAAGTCACTCAATCAACTGCGCGAGTTAATGCTAGAGTGTCAAAGTGCATTAGAATTGATTAGGGTACCTACACTTATCATACAAGGAGATAAGGACCCTGTGGTAAAGCCTGAATCAGCTAATAAGATCTTAGAAAAAATTGCCTCAGAACAAAAACGAATTGAAAATTTTGAAAGAGATCGACATGTTATTGTTTTAGGTGAGGGAAACAAGGAAATATTTACCTGTGTGGATGCTTTTATTAAAGAGAATCTTGATTAGACTTTTGATACAAAACGTGATATTATGAAGGTAAATGTTTTATTTATAATCAATTAGGGGAAGCTTATGGCTGAAGAGTTGTTTAATTTTGCTGAAGATGAGGTTCAAGAGAAGAAAAGTGAGCTTTCTTGGAAAATCTTAGTCGTTGATGATGATGAAGAGGTACATGCCATTACTCGGGCTGTATTAAAAGGCTTTGAGTTTGAAGGAAGGCACTTTGAATTGGCCCATGCGCACAGTGCCTCTGAAGCAAAAGTAAAACTTGCTGAACAAGATGATACAGCACTTATTTTACTTGATGTGGTGATGGAGACAGATGATGCTGGTTTGACCTTTGTTGAGTATGTTCGCCATGAGATGAAAAACAAACTTGTGCGTATCGTTTTGCGAACCGGTCAACCAGGTCAAGCCCCCCAACGTGATGTGGTTGTTAGCTTAGATATAAATGATTATAAAGAAAAAACAGAACTAACAGTCGATAAACTTTTTACGACAGTGGTCGCTTCCATACGCTCCTATCGTGACTTGATTAATATTGAGCATAAACGGCTTGTGATTGAGCAAAATAGAAAAGGCCTTAAACAGATCATAGATGCTTCAGCAGACCTGTTTGAGATACACTCCTTAAAAGAGTTTGCTAAGGGGGCTTTGATACAGCTTATTTCCATACTAAACCTTAACAAGAACTCTTTATACCTTCAAGTTGATGGCCTTAGCCTAAGTAAGACAGCAGATAGCTTCTGTGTTTTAGCTGGTACAGGACGTTATAGTGAGATTGAAAACGAGGTTGTCCATGGGCATATTGATGATGACTTAAAAGCTATGCTTGATAAGGTCTTAGAAGAAGAGAAATCAATGTTCTTTGATGAGGTCTTTATTGGCTACTTTAAGTCAAGTAATGGAAGTGTGAATATGATTTATGTGGATGGTTGTAAAGGTTTATTAGATGATGATAAACGTTTGATTGATATCTACTCCTCTAATGTCTCTATCGCTTTTGAAAACCTCTACCTTGACAAAGAAGTACTCGATACTCAAAATGAAGTGATTGAAACCCTGAGTGAAATTGTGGAAAATCGCTCTAAAGAGACCGCCAATCATGTTAAAAGAGTAGCGGCATATGCTTATTACTTGGCTAAAAAGCATGGGCTTGATGAGGCGGAGAGCATGGTTCTGAAATATGCATCACCACTGCATGATGTTGGAAAAATAGGCATACCAGACAGTGTTTTACTCAAGCCCTCACGTCTAAGTGATGAGGAATTTGAAGTGATTAAAACACATGCTGTTATTGGTTACAATATCTTAAAAAACTCTCAACGGCCCATCTTGAAAGCAGCAGCTATTGTTGCGCATGAACACCATGAAAAGTACGACGGAACAGGGTATCCACGGGGCCTTAGAGAACAAGAGATTCATATATACGGTAGAATTCTTGCTATTGCAGATGTGTTTGATGCGCTTTCACATAGACGATGTTACAAACAAGCCTGGGAGCTTGAAGATGCCATAGACTATATGCAAAAGCACAAAAATACTCATTTTGACCCACAACTGATTGATCTATTTTTTGAAGACCTTGACTACATAAAAGGGGTCATGAAAGAGTTTTCTGACACTTAAAGCCTAGAGCTTTAAGAGGCGTTTGAACCTAGCAAGATAGTACAAGAAACTAAGATGTTTTGGAAGTGGTTTTATACGCAGTATATCATCTATATACAAAGGAAAGAACAGACTGCGTAATAAAATAATTTTTCTTCTTAGTGTATCTTCAAGTTGAAAAGAAAAATAAAACTCCATCCATCGAAAACCCTCTTTTTTTGGTTTTAAAATATAATCATTAGCATGTAGTATAAAAACTTTTTTATATAAACTTAACACCGTTTTTGAACGCATAAGTGCCTGACTTTTTTTATGAGGTATATTCTGCTGATATCTCTGTTGTAATATTTTTAGTGCTAAAGCATAAGGTGTTTGATAGGATTCCTCCTTGGCTAAGAAAAAGAGCTTGTCCCAATTAAAGGTATTTTTATACAGTATAAAGAGCTGATTGATATCATTCATCCACTCTATACGTTCAAATCGATGTTTAGCTCCGTGTACACAAAGGTATAAAAACTCTTCTTCTAGAGGAAGAGAAGCAAGTTGGGTATTTTGAAAATTATGTTTGATGCTGTGTTGAAAAAGGGCATTAATATCTGAGAGTGAGTGTGAGGCACTTTTTAAGAGTTTCCAATGTAGTTCAATAATAACCTGACTTTGTGGATGTACAAAGCTAATGTCAGAAGACTTTTGTAAAACATAAGGATGGCTTAAAGCCTCAAGAGAATGTTCACTCTCATACCCAAGCTTCAATAGGGTATGGGCAACTTTAGGTAAATCCTTTTCAAAAACAAGTATATCGAGGTCACTAAAGGGACGAAGAGAGAGGTCTTTATAGGCATGTTGTGAAAGGAGGGGGCCTTTGAGTGGAATAAGAGAAATGTTTTGTTTTTGTAGAAGGTCTATAAGGTAAAGAAGTTGTGCTGACATAAAGAAGTTTGTTCTTTTTATCTGTAAGGCAGTCTCTTTAAAGCTGTCTTCTGGTGTTCTTGTTCTAGAAGCTTCTAGGGCCTTGTCAACTAATGGGATAAGACCATTGGCTTGGGCTAAGGTAAACAAGTAACTCTCATTTATGCCTTCTAAAGAGGCAATGGAAAAGTTTCCTTTGGATATATCAAAGAGAAGCTCACACTCCTTGGAGGGTTCTCTCATATTACTTCAATCAATTTATGTTTGATAAGTTCTTCTACTAGATGCTTTAAATCTGTTTCAAGTGCTTCTTGAGTCACCTCATACTCATTTAAAATATTTTCTATAGAGGCCTTGGTTGATTTGTGCTCTTGTATACTTTGAATAAAGAGACTCGCTATAGGATTAAGACTAAAGTGTTCTTGTGTGCGTATGTCTAATAACACTGCTTCATCATCAAATGTTTGAAACATGATATGTGCAGGTAGCAAGAAGTTTTTGTTTAAAATCATATATCCTCTTTGTTTAAAATAATAGAAATTTTGTATGACGTTTTGGGTAAAGCTTAATATTAAAGTGGAGTCAATCCAAGTTCAATACCATTTATTATTATAGCAATACTTTAATAAACTAGGGAGTATTTGTTGAGTAAGTTATATGTAACACTGTACTACATATAACTTATATTTATCTATTTACTATTCATTTACTATAAATAAAAATTATGTTATTATGTTACAACATATACAAATGGGGGTTTGATTATGGAAAGTTCTGATACCTGCGATAAATCGCGTCGTAAATTATTAAAAAAGGCCTATGAAGCACCGGTTATAGTCACTTTGGGGACGATGGCATTAGCCTCTCCTGTCGTGGCGATGTCTAAAAGAGGTGGTGGTGGACATTATAGTGCAGGCTCGCAATCGCAAACACAGGGTGGGACGAAGACCCAAAAAAAAGATGATACACAAACTCAAAGTGGTTCATCCTCTTTACACCCTAAACACGATTATAAGTAAGCTATATCTGTTTAGTTATGCTTACAAATTGCATTGTAAACTTCTGTTAGTCTAGCAAGATCCCATGGTATTGTAACTTGATAGATGGGGACTTGCGCTGCTATCTTGGCGATTAATTCGAAGGACCTTGCCTTGTTTAAGGGTAAAATGAAGTCAAAATTGTATTGCAGTGCAGCAAAAGTATCGACACCTTTAAGTTGCTTAAATGCAACTTTTTCTGTCGCTTCACCTGCTGTTAGAACATAAACTTTATGAAGTTTTTTACGCTCAAGTAGAAAGTTGTCTACCTTAACTCCTAAATCTTCCATACGCCGATAAGGGCGATGATAATTATAAGATGATGTTACAAATATATCGGTACCAACTTCCTTTAAAGGCACTCTATCATCACTGATCATAGTATGACCTTGTTGTATAAAGTGGTTCGTTAGGGTTGACTTTCCGCCATAAGAGGGCGCAATAAACAGAACAGGTTTGTTATTAATTTCAACGCCACCAGCATGAATAAGCTCAAATTTGTTTTCAATAGTTAAATAGATGGGTAATAGGGTGTGAAGAAACCAATACTTAATAAGCTCACTATTTCCATCTTTGTAAGTTTGGTAAAGGATTTTATTCGAGCCTTCTTGCCAATAAAAGTGAACAACTGACTTTACTTCAAATGTCCACTCCTGTGCTGGGTGATTGTGATTAAATAAACTACTAGAAGATAGCGTAACATCTCTATTTTGGTTTTGATCATATTCTTGCTTGTATTGTAGTGTCTCAATAGGTTTATGACTTTTTTGAAAATAGATTTCTGCTTGAGTTGACGTAGTGTTAACCTCATTATCAAAAATATCACCTTTTATAGTATGCCCAAATGCAATCATATAGAATATTCACTTTTCGTTGATTATACAGAGAAAGAAAAAATATTGCAATAAATATCATAAAAATATTATATTATATAAGTAAAAGTAATCTATTTACTATTTGTTAACTATTTTCAACTGCTATTAATATTATAAGTTGTAAAATATCATTATGTCTTCAGGGGGGAGCTATTTAAACATGGAAAAAGAAAAAAATTGTGATCAGTCACGTAGAAATTTACTCAAAAAAAGCTATACGGCACCTGCTATGGTTGCACTTGGTAGCATGAGTTTTTCAGTAGAAGCAAAAGCTGGCTGGTTTTGGGGAACAAAAAAAGATACTGGGTCAAGCAGTGGAGGCTCAAGCCTTAGTGGTGGAAGTACCTGTCAAGTCTGTTTTTGCAGTCCCTGTATCTGTTAAAACAATATGAGTATAGGAGAAAAAATATGAATACGTCACGTCGTTCTTTATTGAAAAAAATTTATGTCGCGCCAGCTGTTATTGCTTTGGGCTCAATGGTACTGACTACTAATGTAAATGGTGCTTCGTCTTTATCTAAAAAAGGTAACAATGGTTGGGGAAATGGTGATCAAAGTGCACCAGGTAACTCATTAAATAACAATAATGCTGAAAATAATAAAGCCAATAACCCACATAAAATTCATGGTGAGGCTAACAGTAACTAGTCTTTATCCCTTTACTTTAATGTGACACCTTCTCGGTGTTACATTCTTATTACACTTCATTTTATAATTACACAAAATAACACTTATTTTTAAAATTAATGCATAGTATAAAGAAAAATTAATAATAAAATCTATACAATTAGTCATTCTAATTTAGGAGAATATTAATGAAAAAAGTTCTAGTATTTCTTGCAGTTCTTGGTTTAAGTACAGCAGCTATGGCTGACGCATATGCTAAATGTGCTGGTTGTCACGGTGCAAACGGTGAAAAGAAAGCGCTTGGTAAATCAAAAGTTATCGCTGAAATGAGTAAAGCAGATATCGTTGCTGCACTTCATGGTTACAAAGATGGTTCATATGGTGGTCCAATGAAGGGTCTTATGAAAGGTCAAGTAGCTTCTCTTTCAGATGCTGACATCACTGCAATTTCTGAGAAAATCGGTAAGTAGTCATTTCTTATAAATAGGTCTTGTACCTATTTATACCTCTTTTAAACTCTCTGTAACTTCTACATTTTTTAATAACAATCTTAACTAGTCTACCATTTTAGTAATAATATGTCTTTGTAAATCTTTATTTTTAATCCCTATTTCTAAGGCTTCAGCATAGATATTTGAAACTTTTAAGGTGTTTTTTTGATAATCAAAATGGGGGAAGTGGTTCTTCCATGCCTTTTGAATGATCTGTTTAGAGACTTGCTCAATTAGCCAAGATTTAAACAGAGTAAAACTTGAAAAGAGTAAGATAGTAAAGACGATAGAAGAGATGATAAGTGCATGACAGTCTATCTTAGCGAGCTGAGTGTGAAAGATAAAGGACAAAGGTGTTGCAATGAGTAGTACAAGGGCAAAGTAGACGAAATAGATACGCCCTAAGCGAGTATGGAAACCTTTCATATTGTACTCAAGGTTCATCCCATCATTATAAATTTTATTCGCATGCATTAACTCTTTAAAAAGCATAGGTTGTTCCGATATTTTGAAAACAAAGGGGATTATTTTGGCTTGAAGAAGAGATTTTAGAGTTGAAAGAGGGTTCATTAGTCTATCCATAAATTATTTTCTTGTATTATACTGTATAATCTGCAAAATATTTTTAACAAAAGAGGAGTTCTTATGGCAAAAGCAAGTGCGCGTCATATATTAGTCGATAGTGAAGAAAAATGTCTGGCTTTAAAGGCAGAAATTGAAGCGGGGAAAGATTTTGCTGAGGCAGCAAAAGAGAATTCATCATGTCCCTCAAAGGCACAAGGGGGAGATTTAGGAGAATTTGGTCCTGGTCAGATGGTCCCTGAGTTTGATAAGGTCTGTTTTAATGGTGCCTTAGGTGAAATCCATGTCGTACAAACACAGTTTGGATACCATTTAGTTGAAGTCACGGCACGTTCATAAGCTACTTTATTGCACTTAGTCTTTTTGACTAAGTACACCTTCACATTTAAACACCCAAAATCCATCAAAATTTTAAGCTAGCAATCCACTTTTAAGCCGATTTAATTAAGTTTGGATATGATTTCGAAAAAAAAGATAAGGGTTTTCTATGTTTTTTGAACCAGGCTTTATGGGTACACGTGCACCTATGTATTTAGATATTGTGGGTGTGTTCTTTTTTATACTTCCATTTTTACTCTTTTTCTCTATTCGTTACGCGGTTAAGGGAGATATTAAAAAACACCTCTATTCGCAAGCGGGTATCTTTATTGCAACTTTAGTTTTTGTCGTAATTTTTGAAGCAGGAATGCGTCTTCAAGGTGGGTTCCAAGAGTATATGAAGAACTCTCCTGTAAATTACAACTTCTTTATCACCTTTTTAGTAGTGCATATCTTAGTGGCTATTGCTACCTTTAACCTTTGGTCTTACCAGCTAATTACTTCGGTAAAAGGCTACAGAGCAGGGACATTAAAAGTAGGCACAGGCGCTAAGCATAAAAAATTAGCAAAGATCTTAATCGTAGGTATTTTCGTAACCATTGCTCAAGGTGTGGGTATCTACTACTTTTTATTTATACTTTAAACCTTACTGAGCTGCACAAAATCACCGAGCAGCTCACCTTCACCCCTAATGTCTTTAAGTTGATAAAGTCCGCTATTATCGTATAAAAATGCTCTAATACTCTCTAAATTACCGCTTTGTAACATTGCAGAAGATGTCTTCTTTTCAATCAAGAGTAACATTAAGCACAGTGTTGATGAGGCGAAGTTAGGGATAAAACTCGTCTGTATCTCTAGGATGAGAGCATCAAGATTTGCAATGTTGTTAATAGAGGTTATAACCTTTTCAATAGGAAGCTCACAATAGGTACTGATGATAGTACAAAGTTCGCTTGAACTTAGCTTGGACGGCGCTGTTGTGCCATCAAGAACAGAGGCTAGAGTGTAACGACTAAGGGCATTGTGGATATAAGGCAGTGGGTCTTCTTGGATTAGTTCATCACTTGCGTCACAAAGGGTTAGCATATTGATTTCGATATTGATGGCTTCTTTTACTTGATAGTTAAGAAGACTCGTAAGCGCATCTATTTTTTCATTTAAAGGAACATTAACACAGATGGCATTAAAGTCTAAAAAGGCATCTGCCTCAATAAGAGAAGGGCCTTGTGGGTAGTAAGCCTCATCAAAATGCAGACGATGATAAATGGAAAAGAGTGTTAGCCCTTTATCTTCTGTACAAATTAGCATCGCTTCAAGTTGCACTCCTTCAGACTGTGTGGGCAGAAGAAGGGAAAAGTAGTGTTCTTTTTGAACCATCTTTAGCTCAGGGTAGATCTCTTTAAGTGTCTTAAATGCAAGCAAGATGTTAGGATTGTTAATTGTGTGAAAAGTTAAGATTAGTTTTTTAATGAAGCTGTTCTCATCGGGGATATGAAAGAGTCCATTGATAGTATTGGTATTTTGCATAGCGGATTATAAAGAAGCTTGGTATAATTGCACCTTAGATATGTAAAGGTAGAAAATATTCATGAATTTAACTAAGAAACTATTCAAAAGCAGCTTCTTTGTACTTGTATTATTCACTCTCACTGCTTGTTCTTACAAGAGCATTGAGCCAAGTGAACTTCAAAAAGCAGAATCAATTAGTATTAATGGCATCAGTTATACGCCTGAGTATGATAGTTTAGATGCTTATCTTTTAGCGGATGAGGAACTTGTTTTGGGAAAACAAGCATTTTGGTATATCCATAACAACAAACTCTATCTCTTTAATAATGAAACCCATAAGAAAAAGTGGTTCAGCCAAATGAGCAGTATGCTTGAAGCTGCAAATGCACAGTATGCTCTTACCCATGCTAATAGTGCGCAAGAGTAGTTAGAGATAACTATGCATCAAAGTATACTTTAACCCGCTTCTCAAGCCAAAACTTTGGCTTAAGTAAACTCCCTTCAATAAATCCAACATGTCCACCATTTTCGCTGATTAGCAGTTCTACAAAGGATGAGACCTCGGTTTGCTCAGGTAATATAGAAGGGGGCATAAAAGGGTCATCCTTAGCATGAATAAGTAGTGTTGGAGTTTGAATCTCTTTTAGAAACTGTTTCGCACTGTTTCTAGTGTAATACTCATTTGCATCTTTAAATCCATTAACCTTGGAAGTATAAATGTCATCATATTCATAAATGGTTTTAATGTTTTTAATGGCTTCTTTTTTCAGACTAAGACTACTATCAAAATCACTATGTTCAGCCTTCGTTAAAAGTGTCTTTTTTAAACTTTTAAGCAGATATGTTTGATATATTTTAGAAAGACCAGTATTGATATAGTGGGTACATTGTCCAAGCTCTATGGGAGCACTAACGGATACCGCACGGTATATGGGTGAATCAAGACCATAAGCGGCTAAACGTTTTAAAAGCATATTTCCACCCAAAGAGTATCCAATAGCATAAAGTTTAGCGCTTTCAAACCTCTCTTGAAGGGCTTGTATTAATTCACCTGCATCTTCTATTTCACCCGCATGATAGGTTCTAAGGGCGTTGTTCGTTTGAGAGCCACAATTTCTAAAATGCATGAGTACACAGAGGTACCCCTCTTGTGACAGCGCTTTCATCATACCTTGAATATAATGTGACTGTATTGAACCCTCAAGACCATGAAAGAGCACACAGACCTTTGTATAGACTTTGCCATAAGGATCAGCACTCCAGACAATTTCTGTAAAATCACCATCTTTAAAGCTAAAGGTTTCGGTAATTGTGTTGGGATAGTTTTGACTAAAGAGCAGGGGTAAGATGGTTTGGATATGAGGATTTCTTAAGTGAAAAGGCGCTCTAAAGTGCATCTATTTGAAAATCTCACAGGCAAAGCTAACGGGAATAGGATTATGCAGCTGGATCTGAACAGTTTCATTTGTGGTAGTCTTAAAGAGTTGATAAGGAATATATAAAAGGCGTGCAGAGAGTTTATCATGAATGTTTTGGGATGATGTATTTTGTAATGGACGCTGTTTCTCTTCGACATGAATACGAATGCCCGTAGAGACTTCGGCATTAAAATTTTCAGGAATAGTGACATTTGAAAGCAGGGCAATGGCGATAATGTTTTCAGCCTCAGCTTCACTGCGTAAAACTTCTAAAAGGGCTTCATATCGAGCTTCACTGTGCATCTCATCAACACTGATATGGCGGGTGTTTTTGTCATTTTCTAAGACCATGGCAAAGGACTCTAAAGCACTTCCTTGTGTCAGTTGCTCAGAGGCAAGGGCAATTCCTTCTTCAAGCATTAAAAACAGTTCTTCATTATCCATGCGATTTCCTTGCAATTATAAATATCTCATTATATCTTGACAAACTCAATTTTAACTAAGAAGCTGATTGTGCATAGGTTTATGGGTAATGTACAGAGGATTTTACAGTAAAAATATGCTCTAAAATAGTGTATAATCCACCCATGATTACCTTTAGCCTCTCTGATCTTCGCTCTATTTGTGAACCCTCAACTTTCTCCAGTGGATATGATGCCAATGAAGCAGCACTCTCTACTATTAAAAGTATGAGTATGGTAAGTGATGATATTATGCTTATTAATGCCACGACACAAGGCAAAAAACTCTACAAGCAGAGCATTAATGTCTACACCCAAGAAGAGGGGATTAAGATTATTGGAAAGTGCTCTTGTGAGGTAGGACGAAACTGTAAACATGTGATTTCAGCGGCCTTGGCCTATTTAGACAGGGAGTCTTTACAAGAAGAGCATAGTTCGGGCACAACTGTGGATGAACAGCACTTATGGCTGTCTCAACTTGAGCAAAGTTTTAAGCCAAATGAAGAGAAAGCCTTTACTAAATCGAGTCTTTTACTCTATGAGCTTCATCTAAATAAGGATGAAAAAGAGGTAGAGCTTAGCTTATACACGGCTAGAAAGCTTAAAAGTGGAGGCTATGGAAAGATTAATCGAGGGCGTGCTTCGACGATTTTTAACACCTATAAGCCCCCAGAATATCTAAGAGAGAGTGACAAAGAGGTGATTTTACTCTTTAAAGCACTGTGTGGCGGGATGAAGACCACGGCCGTTTTAAAAGGAAGGCTAGGTGCCTTAGTGTTAGAGGGTGCCTTAAAGACGAAACGGTGTTATTGGAAACGTTCGCATAAACAAGCCTTAGACTTTGAAGCACAAAGAGAGTTGAACTTTGAGTGGGATGAAAAGGGTGAATTAGGCTCCATTATGTATGATGTAGGGGAAAAGAGCTTTTTACTGCCTACACAGCCACTTTATTATGTAGACACCAAAAACAAAACCGTAGGTGAAGTGCATACCCATTTAAATCTAGAACAGATTAACCTCCTGCTTCAGGCCCCTTCCTTTGCTAGAGAAGAACTTAAAGAGATTGCTCTAGAAATAGCCCATAAGATACCTAACCTTCCCATTAAAGCCCCTTCAAGTTTAGAACTTGAGGAGTTGCATGAAGCTATTATCACGCCTCACCTGTATCTTAAACAAGAGAGCGGGAGCTATAAGGTAAGCCTTATCTTTAAGTATGATGATTTTAGTATACCTGCCTTTTCTTTGTTTAAGTCTCAGACCTTTATAGAACAAGGTGTTAAGGTCTTTAGAGATGAGCAAAAAGAGAATTACTTTGTTTCGAGTATCTTAGCTCATGGATTCGAGCTTAAAGATCAAAACTTGTTTGCACAGACTATTGAAGCGTGGAAGTCTTTACTTGAGGGGCTTGAAGCGCTTGAAGCCTTGGGCTTTAAAATCCATAAACATAAAAACTTTGAGCTAAGGTTTCAAAATATTTCAGAGGTAAATGTCAAGGTTGAACAGAGCTCGCATTGGTTTGATGTGGGGATGCAGATCATGGTACAAGGCCAAAGTCTTCCTCTGCTTCCCATTGTGAACACACTTTTGCATGATGGTCTAGATTTAGAAACAAGTCAAGAGGTTTCATTTCAGGTGGCCGAAGATAGTTATATATCTATACCAACAAGCATCATAAAGCCTATTGTAAAGACCTTTTATGAGCTCTTAGATACACCTAATTCTGAAGGCTTTAAACTCCGTAAATTTGAAGCCTCGAGTATGGATAATTTTGAATCATCAGGGTTTAAGATTGAAGACAAAACAGCTTTAAAACAGTTACGTGATGAGATGAAAAGTGTAAGTAAAAAGAGAGTTGAAGCGAAGGGCTTAAAAGCGGAATTAAGAGAGTACCAAAAAGAGGGCTTAGCCTGGATGCAGTTTCTTCGAAAATATGGTTTTGGAGGAATTTTAGCGGATGATATGGGGCTTGGAAAAACCATACAAACCTTAGCCCACCTGCAAGTAGAAAAAGAGCAGGGACGCCTAAATAAACCCGTACTTATTGTTGCGCCAACCTCACTTCTTGGTAACTGGAAGAGCGAGGCAGAGAAATTTACACCAGAACTTAAAGTTTCCCTGTATTATGGGAGTTTAAGAGAAAATATATTAGATAATATTAATCAGTTTGACCTTATCATAACGACCTATACACTGCTAAACTTGGATAAAGAACTTTTAAAAGAGCAAGCTTTTTATTATCTTGTTTTAGATGAGGCACAGCGCATTAAAAATGCTCGTTCAGAGGTGGCAAAAGCGGCAAAATTGATACAAGCAGAAAACTTTTTAGCCCTGAGTGGAACCCCGATGGAAAATCACTTAGGTGAACTGCATTCTATCTTTGATACCGTGATGCTAGGTTTTTTAGGCTCACTTAAAAGCTTTAAAAGCCTGTATCAAAACCCCATCGAAAAAGAGCATAACCTTGAAGTCCAACAGCGACTCAATGCCAGAATTTCTCCTTTTATGCTCAGACGAACCAAGGATAAGGTAGCCTCAGAGTTACCCTCTAAAACACAGATGATACGATCTGTCACGCTTGAAAAAGAGCAAGCGGGTCTGTATGAGACTATTCGTATCTCTATGGAAAAGAGCGTGCGTGAGAGTATAAAAAGTATGGGCTTAGCTAAGAGTCATATCTCTATACTTTCGGCATTGTTAAAACTCAGACAAGCCTGTTGTGATCCAAGACTTTTAAAGATTGAAGAGGCTCAGCGTATAAAGCACTCTGCAAAATTACAAATGCTTTTAGAACTGGTAGAAGAGCTCTTAGAAGAGGGCCGTCGTATATTGATATTTTCGCAATTTACATCGATGCTTGAGATCATAGAGTCTGAGATGATTAAAGCGAAGGTTCCTTATTCAAAACTCACAGGGCAAACGCAAAAACGACAAGAGCAGATTGATAAGTTTAATGAAAATGAAACAGAGGTCTTTTTAATCTCTTTAAAAGCCGGTGGGGTAGGCCTAAACCTTACGCAAGCCGATACGGTGATACATTATGATCCTTGGTGGAACCCTGCAGCAGAAGAGCAGGCTACAGATAGGGCGTATCGGATTGGACAAGATAAACCCGTTTTTGTCTATAAACTCATTGTCAAAGACTCGGTTGAAGAGAAGATTCTTAGCATGCAAGAGGATAAAAAAGCATTGGCTGAAGCCATTTATGATGAAAAAGAGCAGGGCTTTTCTAAAATGAATGAAAAAGATCTGCTTTCTTTGTTTGAATAAACTCCTTATACTATAAAGCCTTTTTTTAGCTTCTTTTAAAATAACAAAATATAATTTTAGTACACATTCATTCCACACCTTTGCTTTAAACTCTCACCATCAAAATATGAATGGAGATACAAATGAAGGTTAAAACAGTTCTAGGTGCAGCGGCACTTTTTTCATCAGTTCTTTTACAGGCACAAAACATTGAGGTAAAGATTACAAATCTTACTAACGGTATCACATACACACCACTTTTAGTGGCGTCACATAAGGCTGACAACTCACTATTTACAGTGGGAACACAGGCTTCAGCTAACTTACAAGCGATGGCTGAAGGTGGTGATACATCAGGTCTTATCGTTGATTTAGATAATGTGGGTGCTATTTATGCTAATAATCCTGCCGGTGGACTTTTAGCACCAGCGACATCAACAACAGCTAATTTAGATACACAAGATAATGATCACCTCTCTATCGTGGCAATGCTTTTACCAACGAATGATGGTTTTGTAGGTTTAGATTCATGGCCAATCCCACAAGAAGCAGGAACGTACACGGTATATCTTAATGGATATGACGCTGGTACAGAAGTCAATGATGAGATTATCAATGGTGGTGGTGCTCCAGGAACAGCTGGTATCCCAGCTGATCCTCAAGGAAATAATGGAGCAGGTGCAACAGGTGTTGCTACGAGTGAGTTTAATACAAATGTCCATATTCACCGTGGTGTGATTGGTGATACAGACGCAGCAGGTGGAAAAAGTGACCTTGATGCACGTGTACATAGATGGTTAAACCCAGTAGCAGAAGTTACGATTACAGTAGGTCAGTAAGATGATGGGCTCTGTAATTAAAAACTTGACGCTTAGCTTAGGTGTTGCGGCTTTGTTAATTGGATGTGGTAGTGATGATAATAATGGACAAAGTGCATTAGTACCAGCTGACTTTGAAGTGAGTATCACAAACATGACCAATTTTCAGCCGCTCTCACCCGTAGGTGTTATCATTGATAACAAAGGGGAGCTTTTTGAAGTCGGTTCATCTGCTTCAGCTGCTTTAGAGAAGTTAGCCGAAGGTGGAGATAATAGTGAACTCTTAGCCAATGGTATTCGTTCAGTTTCCACTGATGGTCCTGTTCTTCCAGGTCAAACAGCAGTTCTTACCATTCGTAAACCTTTTGGTGAGTTTAGTCTTTCAGCCTTTAGTATGTTGGTAAACACTAATGATGCTTTTACTGGTGTGAACGCTCAAGAACTTGAAGGAATGAAGGTAGGCGAGAGCATTACACTTAATACCAATGCCTATGACGCTGGAACTGAGGCCAATAGCGAAGCCGCTGGCACAATACCTGGACCAGCTGATGGTGGTGAAGGCTTTAATGCACAAAGAGATGATGTGGACATTGTTCGTATGCACTCAGGTGTCGTCACAAAAGATGATGGGCTTAGTACATCGGTATTGACACAAGAAGCTAAGTTTGATAACCCAGTAATGCGAGTGGTGATTAAACGTATCAAATAATTTAGGGGCCTTGGCCTCTGAACACTTCTACTTTGCGTATGGACACGTTATAATGTCACAAAAATAAAGGAGAGGTGGATGCGCAGACATATTAAAAGAACACTCTATCTCTTTTTAGGGACTAGCTTTGTGCTTTTGGCTATTTTGGGTGTTTTTTTACCACTACTTCCTACCACACCTTTTTTAATTCTTGCAGCATTTTTCTTCTCGCAATCTTCTGAAAAATGTCATCAATGGCTCTTAAATAACAAAATCTTTGGACCTGTTCTATCGAGTTGGGAGAACTCACGTTGCATCCCTGCTTTTGCTAAAAAACTCTCCTTTAGCATGATCTTTGTTTTTGGAACGATCTCAGTTGTCACCTTACCGGTATTGCTGGCTAAGGTAGTGACGGTTTTACTGATTACCTATGCCTGTTACTTTATCTACAATATTCCAACCTGTTCTAAAGAAGTTATGGCATAATTAAAACAAAAAAAGGGTGCTTATGCCTGAAATATGGATTGCCTTTAGTGGTGTTGTGATACTTTTTCTTTTTTGGCGTCAGTTGATGATCTTTAAGATGCGTCAAAAGATTAATTATGCACCCTTAGTGCTTACCTTTGGTTTTGTCTCTTCTGTCTCCTTATTTATCTTCTCAGCAGGTGAGCATCTCATAAAATCAGATATCCAATATGCGCTCATGCCTACACTCATTGCCCTAGTCTTTTATATTCCTATGTATTTGATGCATCAAGTTCGCATTAATGATAAGAAGTTTCAAGAAGAGGAGAATGAACGTCAGCTCCGTACCTTTTTAGGTTATATTCAAGAGTATTTTACGGTCTTAGATGACAAGCTAAGTGCCATAGTTAGTACCGATGAGAAGACCTTAGAAGCCGTGCAATTAACCATGAAAAATGAGCTTTCCGTCTTTTCAAAACTCTCAAGTGGCCAAGAGAGTATCAATGCTAAACTAGAAAGTATGTATACCCAAGAGTCTTCAACGCTTTTAGAAATCAAAAAGTTCTTAGATAAGGATATGCATGACCTAGATACGGTAGTGCATCGCCATATTGATATTTTACGTATAGCGGAGCAAGACCATTTCAATAAAGTTTTAAATATACTAAATAATATTAACGAAAACAAGGGGAACGAGCTTGTTGCAGAGGCACTTAAATCCCTCTCTAGTGAGCTTGAAAATCTTGAGCAGAACTTTCAAAATAGCAGCATGAAGGTGATTGGAGAGGTAGAAGATTCCCTTGCAAAAGTACTTGAAAGCATGAAAACCGACCTTAAAGACAGCAAGCAGTTAAGTGAGGCACTTAAACTCTCTACCCAAGAGTATGAGGTGAAACTTCAAGAGTTGCATAAGCAAGCAAGCTTGCTGATACAAAAGTCAGACACTATTCATGAGAGTATGGAAGACACCTACACACAAACGCAAAAAGTGCGTCCGCTTTATGCTTCGCTCAATGAACTCATCAGTCGCTTAATGGATATCTATACCGAGTATAAACAGGCTAAAAAAGAGCTGCACATCGTTGCCTCTGAGCTTGGGAACGCAGAAGAGCGGCATTTTGAGCTGATGGATAAAAAGATAGACACCTTAGGGCTGAATATCCATGAGAAGATAGAGGCCTCTCTTAAAGAGCTACAAGCGCATTATCATATCGCAGATAAAGAGGTAAGTAATACCGTTAAAACCTTAGCAGCTAAGGCCCAACTGCAAAAATCTTATAGTGAAGAGTAAGCTTGTTGTGATTAGAAGTGTTGTTTGTATACTTGTGTTCTGTTGGAGTGCAATAACACTCAATGCACAGCCTTTAGTAAAGCGAACACAGGTGCTTATGAATACCTTTGTTTCTATCTCCCTTCCTCTGTCAGAGCTCAAACACTCTAATGCTGCCTTTGAGCGTTTAAAAAAGGTTGAATTAGCACTCTCATCGTATCAAAAAGAGGCGCAGATTTATAGACTCAATCATGAGAAGAACATCTCTATATCCTCCGATACTTATGAGGCATTATCTCTTGCTAAAGGCTATTATGAAAAAACAAATGGTTATTTTGATATTACCATAGGTTCGATTACCAAGGGTCTGTTTCATTTTGGAGAAGAAGAATCATTTCCAAAACTACAAGCATTAAGAGCGGCCAAGCTAAACTTTAGGGGCCTTCATTTTACGTCTAAACAAGCGTGGATAGAGGAGGGGGTAGTCCTTGATTTAGGCGGAATGGGAAAAGGTTTTGGTGTTGATAAGGCAGTCAAACTTTTAAAGGCAAAGGGAATTAAAGAAGGTGTGGTGGCTTTAAGCGGGGATATCTTCTGTTTTCATGAGTGTGAGATGGCCATACAAGACCCTTTTTCATCCCATCTACTGGCGGAATTTAGCATGGCACATAAAAACAGTGCCATCTCAACAAGCGGTAATTATCGACGTTACGTTAAGAGTAAAAAATTTAACCATTTGATTAACCCCAAAGAGAGAGTCTCACAGCAAAACTTTGCCTCGATAACCTTGATGTCCACACATTACAGTAATAGTGACTTAGATGCTTATGCAACAGCGGTATCGGTGATGCCAAAAGAAGAGGCTTTTAGATTTTTAAAACAGTTGGGTAATGTGGGGTATTTGGTGGTGGACAGTGATAAAGAACTCACTATGAATGTTACATTTGAAAGCTTAACCACACAACTGAAACTGCACCAAGCTCAAGGTGCTAAAAAGATGAAGTTGATAAGAAGTGTACCCCTGTCTTATATGAAAAGGTAGCCCTAGTCTTTAGGTCGATAGACCTTGACATTCTCACTCTTTTTTTCATCACGTAAATACTGAGCATGCAGTTGTGACATAATCCCTTTCTCACAATAGAGTAGGTATTGTTTATCTTTGGGGAGTTTGTCAAACTCTGTTTTAAGTTGATGAAATGGGATTTTAATGCTTTCACATGGCGTCTGTATACACTCACCTTCGGCGCGGATATCGATGACAACATGATCTTGTGCATTTAGATCACTTACTACTTCGACCGCGGCTAAGTTATTAACATCATCTACGATTTCATCCACATAGATATGCTGGGCTTTTTCTATCGCTTGATCTAAGACGGTATAATCAAACTTTTGCGCCTCTTTTTGCATCCGTTTAAAGGAACCATGGGTAATAGGGTTTTGCGAGATAACACCGCAATACTCAGGCATGTTCTCAGCAAAATACCGCGTGCCTATTGCATTTGCGATAGAGATAATCTCAGGCTTGTTCATCGTCGCAAGGGGGCGTAAGATAAGCTTTTGGCTGGCTTCATCAATAAGAGCAAGATTACGTAGGGTTTGGCTAGAGACTTGGGCGACACTCTCCCCTGTAAGCAGGGCATCAATCTCAAGTTCATCTGAGATCTTTTCTGCGGCTTGAATCATAAGTCTTTTAAGCGTTACACCCATATAGCTCGCACCTGTGGAGCGAAATATCTCGGTAACAACCTCTTCAAAAGGTACAGTAATAAACTTAACACGATGCGAAGAACCAAATTTAGACCAGAGATAAAGGGCGACTTGCTTTACTCCAATCTCATGGGCATTTCCACCTAGGTTAAAGAAGATAAAATGGGTCTTGATACCACGTTTCATGGTAAGGTATGAAGCAACAGTAGAGTCAAAGCCTCCAGACATAAGCGAAAGAATATCCCCTTGCGTGCCGATAGGAAAACCGCTTAAACCTTTGTACTTGGTGGTGATGATGTTGAGTTGATTATGAATAAGCTCAAGTCTTACGGTAAACTCTGCGTTTCTAAGATCAACACCCTTGGCCTTGCTATGGGCAAGTAAGTAGCCACCAACCGTACGTTCAATTTCATTGGAACTAAATGGGTGTGTCCCTGTACGTTTGGTTCTAACAACGATGCTTTTGCCCTCAAGCTGATCTGCCATCACCTTGCCTACGACCTCTTTAATCTTTTCAAGACTGTCCATATCGTCAAACTGAAGGGCTTCAAGGATATACTCAATTCCAGAGGTGTCTGATAGAGCTTGTCTTACCTCAGGTAAAACCTCTAGGGGTGAGACTACTTCCATCTTATCTGAAAACTTTTTCACCTTAATTTCAGGGTCTATTCTTTCTAAGATGTTTATGAGGTTGACGTAGAGTTGTCCGACCATCTGTTTTTTAGCCGAAGAACCTTTGACCATGATCTCAGGGAAAAGTTTTAAAATGAATTTTTGTGTTTTAGCACTTGGATTTTGCAAGAGTAGAGCCTTATGTTATGTAAATGAAATTATAACATAAGCCTAAATTGCTAATGTGAAGAAGGGGAGTGTAGAGCCGCTTTGAAAAGGATAAAAAGTAGTAAGGCCATTAAGAGTTCAAAGGTATAAAAGCCAATGAGCTTAGCATAGGCAAAGAGATGGTAACCATAAAGGATGCCAAAAGAGGAGAAGATATCCACAAGAGCTGCTATAAAAATAGAGGCTATGAGTAGGTACTTCTTATGCTCTGAGATGATTTGTGTAAAGAGTAGGAAATGCGCAGAAACAAAGATCGTCGTTGAAATCGCCAAAAAATGAGGAACGGCAGTTTCTAAAACACCCTCAACGCTTTTAGCTGAGATAAACTTTTGCTCATCTCCTGCAAAATAAGCTATTAGACTTGAAGGGGTAAGCCCAAACTTTTCACTAAAGAGCCAGACACCACTGACAAGTTGTAAGAGGATAAGACTAAGGGCTAAGAAAAGTAGGATTCTAAAGAGTTGATGGTTTATCACGTCTTTTTAAACCCCAGTTGATAAAGAGCAATACTCAGAGCATAGATCCCCACAAGATGCCACATCAAGCTAAATAAGATAAAAGGATAGACCATCCATTTCGAGCTAAAGTACAGTCCTAAAAGAGCCATAAAACTAAGTAAGGCTGAACCCATAGCTAAGAGAATAATCCACTTTTTATGCGTGAAACTTAGGCTCAGACGAAGGAGTATCGCCATGGTGGTAAACAGCGCTAAAATGGCTAAAAAGAGCGAAATGTGAAGGTGCTCAAGCAGGCTTAAGAGACTAAGAGGCTCGATAAAGTCTTCTGCTTTTCCCTTGATAGTTGAGATTACCTCACAAGGCGTAGGCCCAAAAAAGTTGATAAGGTAAAAGATGTCACCTATGAAATACAGCAGCATCATCAAAGCATAAAAGCTTAGAAGTAGGGTGAAGTTAGGATTAGTGTGAAGATTTTTAGAGACGAGAAACTTCATCTTAGTCTTTGTACTTCACTTCAAACAAAGAAAGCGCAATGCGTGTTGCCTTAGTGATTGCACGTGCTGAGAGGGTTGAACCTGAGATAGAGGGAATCTCATTTCCCGTTTTTAATGAAGGGGTCAGGGTTTTGTTCTGAAAAACACCTATCCAGTTTTTAGAAGGAATGTACTCAACAGGCTCATTAAAGGCGATAATCTCAATCGTTTTAAGCAGACCATCAGGCGTGATGATGGATAGAACAGCCGTATCTTTAGAACGTACCTTATGAAGAACAAGGATACCATAGCCTAAAAGCTTATCCTCTTGGTAAGCACGAAAAATACGGTAGATCTTAGTGTTGAGTTTGGTTTTAGCCAGATCTTGAATGGCTTTGGCCTCTTTTGTACTGAGTAAGATGTTTTTCTTTTCAACACGTGCATTTTCGCCAAAGTTGAGTTTCATAGCATCAAAAGGGGAAAGAAGGAGTTTAGCCTCTAGGCTTAGTGTTAGTAGTAAAAGGATGAAATATTTCATGATAGCTTAACTTTTTTTGTACGAATTGTACCATAAGCAAGGGTTTAAGCTAGCTTATGGGAGAATGAATGCCCCAAAGGGCAGTAAAAAGGGTGTTCTAGAAAATCACACCAAAGCTAAGGCTTAAGATATCTTGATCTTTTACACTAGCATCTTTGTAGTCTGTCATTGCATAATCCATTTTAAGTACAACTTGCTCGTGTGGGAAGAAGTTAATACCTACTGTTGTAGTTGTACTCTCTGCAGCTAAGTCAGGTACAGGTGTAATTGTTTGGTTGTTAGCATCAACAACTGTATCCGTTGGATTGATGTAGTCATACTGAACAAAAACAGGAAGTTTGTACTCTGAGTTCATTGTTGTAAGAACATCATACTCAAGGTTTACATAGTAACCGTTTGCATCTGTGATTGAAGCACCACCAGATGTTGTAGAACCTGCGATTTTATCAGCATTATCAAGTTTTGTAGCGGTATAAAGTGCTTTTACTCTAAATCCAGAGTTTTGGTAATCCGCATGAATATCATAAATTGTTGCTGTCGTTCCAGAAACTTCTTCACCTTGCGTACCTGTACCATAATAAAGAGAAGTACCAACAAGAAGACCTGTACCACTATAATCTAAACGACCTACAAAGGCAGCATTATTAAAAGTAGAGTTTTTTGATCCACCTAAACGAGAACTACGAATCTGCTTTTGTTGACCTGCATCAGTGTTATCAAAATCTAGTGCTTGAATAATACCTGCATTGTAACTTAGACCAGTGTCACCGATGTTACCATAAGCGATAGCACCATTACTACTCCATGTTGATGGAACAAGGTATTTCTCAGTGTTAGGACGTTGAACCGTATTGAAAAGTGTCGGTTCGTGGCGCATATTGATAAGACCCATTGGTGTCAATAAGTTACCTAATTGAACATTGAAGCTGTCTGAAAGTAAGAAGTCAAGGTACATAAATTCAATTTTCGCTTCTCCACCATTTCCTGCACCCCCGTGCTCAAATTCGATCTCAGTATTGAAAACGATGTTGTCGTTAAATTTATAACCAATAAAAGGGATGAAACGATAAACATCAGCGATATTATTAGCATCTTCCTTACTTGCATAAAACATTTCCGCATAACCACCGATTGAAAGAGGTGACTTAGAGTTATATACCTTAGACGCAGCCGTACCCATACCGTTGTGTGAGAAGTCTGTATCTAACTGATCAAAGGCAAAACCTGTTTTAAGGTCAGAAGTTTCATCGATTAATGTGTTTTGTTTCGCTTCTAAATCTGCGATTCTTTGCTTAAGAGCGTCTAACTCTGCATCTGCAAATAGTGATGTGCTAACAGCAGCTGCTGCAACAAGTGATAATACTGTTTTTTTCATTTCATTTTCTCCGAATAAATAATGATACTAGTTATCAATATTTTGTTTTGATAGGAGAATAATACTGATATTTGTTATCAATGTCAAGGATATTGATAATTTTTATCAAGAAATTTTGAAATTTAGGAGTAAAATTGTCCTGTTTAGTGTTTTAGCTCTAGGATAGCTTTAAAAAAGGGCGAGAAAAAGCAGGTAGGGATAGAGGGTAAGTCCCATAGCGAGCATCAATGGATGTAAAGGTTGTTGCATCATCACCTTCAGTTCCTCACTAAGCTCACCTAGTACAAAGTGTTTATGAATCAGCAGTACCTTAAAGATAATGTCAATGCTCTTAATGATAAGGATGGCCAAAACCCACAGGTTGTAGTGGGTTAGATAGAAGAGATAGATACTGAAGATATAGCTAGGGTGCATCAGATACAAAAGATAAGGGCTCTTTTGGTAGTAATGATAAATTTTACCTAACATGCTAAGAAGATTAGGCGACTTTTGCCAAAGCATCTCAAACAGTTCGGCAAATATAAAGATAATAAAAAGGGCTATGCTGGTATTCATGGGTGGCATTATAACAAAGTCTTGTTTGCCCATATTCTACTTTATTAACTATTTTATATTAAAATATGTTTATAAATAAGGAATATTATGAACTATTTACTCAAAACTTTTCTTTTGTCTTCGGTGTTAACGACTTTTTTTGTTGCTTGTGGGGGTGGCTCAGAGTCATCAGATGAGACTTCAAATGCACAAAATATGGCTGAGGATAATTCAACACAGATTATACCTGTAAGCGTAAGTTACGCGAGTATTGATGAGAATGTATCTGAATTCTCTTATGAAAAATATAGCTCACCCATAGCGCCTGTACCTAATACCATAGGTAGAGCACTCTTAGCACCCAATTCAAATGGGACTTGGGATGTGGTGACGGCTGTGTATAAAAAGTACAGAGAAGAACAACGGGTTTATAGTTTTGATTTAGGAAGTAAGAGCTCTATCTTTTCAGCAAGGGAGTATTTTGATGACTCTATTGAAGGGTGGGCTGGTTATACAGCAGCCTTAGATGCGAATGGAAAGATGTATATATTAACACGATCGCAACCTAATTGGCATATCCATACTTATGATGCCACTACCAATAGCTTTGAATTTCGTAAATATACGATGCCTTCGTATATGGTTGGCGGTATCTCGAATATTATTACCGGTCAAAATGGAAAGATCTATGCGGCAGGCGGTTATAATGAAAATGGCAAGAACTCTGTCATGATGGTGGAAATAGACCCAGCCACAGGAAATCTTAAAGAGTACAAAGATATAGGAATCTCAAATGCAGGTCCAACGAATGCAGAAAGTATTTATGTTGATCAGACGCACGCTTATATCGTTACGGGGCGAATTCCGTATCGCATTACTGCTTTAAATCTTAGTACCCTTGAAGAGAAAGAACTTGCAGTAAGTGATGGACTGCTCTCTATTGCACCAGGCTCGTATGGCGCTTATAGTGACGCAGTGGCACCTGGAGGGCTTAAGGGCTCATGGTTATTTAACGGAGCGTTGTATGTTTATATCAAAGACGCTGTTTCAGGTGTCTCAACGCCGCCTTGGTCTAATGGGGCAGATGGCAAAGAGTATGTCTATCTTAGCACGCCTGAAGATCTCTACTTCCCTAATAAACCAGAAGTCTATAATGAACTTATTGGTGAGGGTGTAAATAAAAAGTTATGGTTTAAGTTAGCAGGGCAGAGCTGGGACAACATGGATGTATTAATGCCACAATACACACGAGGTATTAAGCGTTTGGTTAAGGCAGAAAATGCAGATTTTATCTTAATGGCAGGAGGTGAGTATTCTGGTGTTGGAAAACATGAGTTAAATACAAACTTGCAAACCTACAGTGGTGCCTCGGGTATTAGTATCTATACGATGCAAAGTGCAGGAGATAAGATCTATATAGGAGGTTATCCTAATGCCGCGATACAGGTTTATGATACAAGCAAGGACTTTATAGGAAAGGTCGATTATGATGCTTTTCATCCTGATAATGCTAATGCTGTGCGTGATGAGAGTGAACGTAACCCTAAAAACTTAGCGAACTTATATCTTCAAGGTGGCTGTAAAACATTGTATGCCTCTGTGTTGGCCGCCGATGCTAAGATCTACTATACAGGAAAATGGCGAGATAATGGAAATGGTGGCTGTCTGTCTTGGATTGATACCACCGATGATACAACAGATGGTTTTTCTCAGATTTTTTCAAATTACCGAGGTCGTGATGTTACAACGACAGGTAATGGGCGTTATGTGGTTATCTCAACTGAGGGTGTTGAAGATGTGAATGATGCGAGCAAGCCAGAGCCTGAAAATGGCCGACTTTTTGTGTATGACACTCTCTTGGATAAAACACAAGAGATGCGAATGTGGGACCCGTTTAGTGAAGCTGAGGCAGCAACAACGGGCTACATTGTAGGCAGTGGAGGCACAACCATCACGGGTATCGTCAATGTTAAAAATGATGCTGAACGCAAAACGGCGTATGTTTATAAAATGGATGTGCTTACAGGAAAACTGCTCTTTAAAACACAAATCGATAAAGGAGTCGCATTTACTGCCTTTGATAACCATAATTCCCAAGAGATTATCCGTTATTATAAAGGTCATGTCTATTTTATCGCAGGGTGGACATGGCGAGATAAATACTTTGTAAGAGTTGAAGAAGATGGCTCTTTGAGAAGTATGGCAAAATTGCCTATTAATGATGGCTTTAGTGAATTTATCTTTGTCGGAAATGATCTGTATGGCTCCTCAGGTGAAGAAGTTCGTAAGGTAGCCAATATAATTGAGTAAAAGTCTGTATAATTTCACTACTTATTAGATGAAAGAAGAAGATGTCATTATTTTATACAGATGAAGAGGGCGCAAGTGTTTGCGTTAGAGATTTTTACCCTGATGAAAATATTTATGAAGAGAAGTTTATACTACTGTATGTTTTTATTAAGTTTGAAGGCGATGATGAAGAGTTGCTCTCTATTGAGGCGAAGCTCATTGAGAATACCCCTAAGTATGATTATGTGGGGTGGCGTCTTGCTGAAGGGTGGTTAGAGTTCTATTTTTATGCTGAGAGTGCTAAGGGTTTTGAAAATATCTTAAATGATCTACTTAAACCACACTACCAGTTTGAAAGTGGCAACCGTAAAGATAAGAAGTATGAGACCTACTATAAACTGCTTATGCCCAACGCCCAAGAGTATCATAACCTACAAAGTCAAGAGATCATTAGCGATCTTGAAGAGGCAGGAGATGACCTGAGTTTAGAACACCGCATTGAATATCATGTGATGTTCATGACGCAAGCGAATCGTAAACGCTTTATTGAGAGTGTCCAAGAGGATGGTTTTAGCTTTTTACATGATTTTTTAGATGAGAAAGCTGAAGATGATTATGTTTATGGGGTGGTCGTGACGAAACTTTCTGCTGTGAATGTTTCTCTTTTAAATGAGCAAACTAAAATGCTATTTGGCACCATTGAACGTGAACATGGACGTTATGAAGGGTGGGGAACAGACGCCATCACAGTTAATGAGGAAGAGGAATAGAAAAAGTGTAAAGTGACACTTGACACTTTTTAAATAAATAGGCATACTTTTATAATTCATCCATCGAGGAGTCTGATATGTCTATTAAAATGGCACACCTAATGAAGGCAACGGGCGAAACCCGTTCTACCTTGCTCTATTATGTCAAAGAGGGTCTGCTTCAAGAACCCTCTAAGCCTAAACCAAATGTACATCTCTACGCAGATGACTCCATAGAACGGGTGCATCTTATTAAAACCTTACAACATCAACTTCATTACTCCATTACCCAGATTAAACAGATCTTTGATGACAACCAGTTTGACTTTTCAAGCGGGGTAGAGGTCTTGATTCAAAAGCTTGATCTCTTTACGGGCGTGAGTCAAAAACATTATAAACAGATGAGTGAGGCACTTAGCGTCTTTAGTCTGAGTCAAGAGCAGATGGAACATTATGTGAATGAGGGCGTTTTAAGTCTGCATGAGGGCTATTTTAGTGACAGTGCTTGGAAGGCCCTAGAAGTTTTGGATGCCCTGCAAGGGTGTGAAAAGAGTGAGGCGCTTTTACAGCGGTATCTTAAGTGCGCTAAGGAGTTAGCAAGCATAGAGTATGAGCTAGGCGCCGAGATAGTGGCTAAAGAGAAGCCTCAAAGTAACCAGGCTCAAGAACTTTTTTTAGACCTTGTGTTAACCCTTAAACCTTACATTTTCAACCTGCATACCAAATTAGAACATCAAAGGAGATATGATGAAAAGTAGTATCTATAAAATTAGCGGTTTTTTACCCTATATCGCCGTGGCGTTTCTAAATGCCTTTACCGACCTTGGGCATAAGATTATTATTCAAAATACAATTTTCAAGATCTATGATGGACAAGAACAAATTATCTTAACCGCGATAGTCAATGGACTCATCTTACTTCCTTTTATCCTGCTCTTTTCTCCTTCAGGGTTTCTTTCTGATAAGTACTCTAAGGCGAAGATTATGCGTTATGCTGCCTTGGCGGCGGTGTTTATTACCTTAGGGATTACGGGTGCGTATTATTTGGGGGCCTTTGAGCTGGCCTTCTTTCTTACTTTCATTCTTGCTGTTCAATCTGCGCTTTACTCTCCTGCGAAGTATGGTTATATTAAAGAGTTGGTTGGGAATGATTATCTTACCTTGGGAAATGGAATCATTCAAGCCGTAACGACGGTGGCGATTTTAGGCGGGATATTTGCTTATTCTATTTTATTTGAGTCATTTTTAAGTACGCATACGTACACAACGTCAACGCAGATACTGCACTACATAGCCCCAATTGGTTGGGTTTTGGTTTTGGGTTCTTTGGTTGAACTTGCCCTAGCTTACAGGCTTCCTGATACGGAAATTAAGGCCGATATACACTTTGATATTAAAAAGTATTACACAGGTGCATATTTAAAAAATAACATGAAAACAATCTCTAAAAACAGCATTATCTTTAATTCTATTATTGGGCTTTCTCTGTTTTGGTCGGTTTCACAAGTGGTACTGGCAAGCTTTCCTGCTTATGCCAAAGAGACCTTAGAGATGAGCAATACTGTTTTGGTTCAAGGGATGATGGCCTTAGCCGGTATTGGTATTGTGATTGGTTCTATTGTTGCGGGTAAGGTCTCTAAAAACTACATTGAGACAGGGACTATTCCTTTAGGTGCGCTGGGAATTACGATATCACTTCTTTTGCTCCCTCTTTTAACGCAGGAGATCTGGCATGCTGTTAATTTCTTTGCCTTTGGATTTTTTGCGGGGCTCTTTATCGTTCCATTAAATGCGCTTTTACAGTTTAATGCGGCAAAAAATGAGTTAGGACTGGTTATTGCGGGAAACAACTTCATGCAAAATGTGGCCATGCTCTCATTTCTATCGTTAACGGTGAGTTTTGCCTATTTTGGTTTAGATAGTCTATCTCTGTTTTATATGATGTTTGTAGTGGCACTTCTAGGTGCACTCTATGTGATCTGGTACATTCCTCAGTCTATGGTGATCTTTTTAATAGCCTCTCTAGTGGCCAGACGCATTAAAATAGATGTTCTTGGGCTTAACAACATTCCTCAAGAAGGCGGTGTGCTACTGCTTGGAAATCATATCTCATGGTTAGATTGGGCGCTTGTGCAGATGGCGATGCCCAGACGGGTACGATTTGTAATGGACAGGGCAATTTATGAGAAGTGGTATTTGAAGGCATTTTTAGATTTCTTTAATGTAGTGCCTATCTCTTCACGTTCAGCTAAAGACGCAGCAGCGAAGGTTAAAGAACTTTTAAATGCGGGTGAGGTGGTCTGTGTTTTTCCTGAGGGAACCATTTCTCGTACAGGGCAACTCTCTGAATTTAAAAAGGGTTTTGAGTTTATGGCAAAAGATGCAGATGCTTGCATCGTGCCTTTTTACCTTCAAGGGATGTGGGGAAGTCGTCTTTCACGCTCTTCAGAAAAACTGCAAAAGTCTCAAAAGGGACGCAAGCGTGGGGTTATTGTCTCTTTTGCAGAACCAATGGAGGTTAATAGTACTGCACCTGCTGTAAAACAGAAGGTTTTTGAACTATCTTTTAGTTCTTGGAGGGCCTATGCAGACAAGTTGCCAAGTATGCAAGAGGCGTGGACACAAACAGCAGCGCGTCTTGGATCGGAATTTTGTATGGCGGACTCTAAGGGCGAGGCCCTCTCGTATACCCGTATCTTTACAGCCACAGTGCTTTTTTCAAAGTTTCTTAAAGGTAAGAAAGAACAAAATATCGGTATCTTAATGCCAACCACTTCAGCAGGTGCTATTATTAATATGGCAAGTCTGATGGCGGGAAAAACAGTAGTAAATCTTAACTATACTGCTTCACTAAGTGCGGTTCAAGCGGCTATTTCAAAATCAGAGATTAAAACCATCTATACGGCAAAACAGTTTATTACGAAGCTTAATGCCAAAGGTTTTGATACGCAAAAGCTTTTAGAATCATGTGAAGTGGTTTACATGGAAGATCTGAAATCTCAAATCTCTAAGGTCTCTGCTGTGAGTACCTTACTTATTTCGAAATTTTTACCAGCTTCACTTTTAAAACTACTTTACGTTAAAAAAGTACCCAATACCCAAACGGCTGCGATTCTTTTCTCATCGGGTTCAGAGGGAGAGCCAAAGGGGGTTATGCTTTCGCATAAGAACTTTATGGTTAATGTTAAGCAAGTCTCTGATGTTTTAAATATGCGCGATGAAGATATTATTTTAGCGACCCTTCCACTCTTTCACGCTTTTGGTTTAACCGCAACGACTTGGCTGCCAATGATTGAGGGTGTGCCGATGGTATGTCATGCTGATCCTACCGATGCACTAGGTGTTGGACGTGCGGCGGCGAAGTTTAATGCAACGGTGATGTTTGGAACCTCGACCTTTTTTAGACTCTATACGAAAAATAAGAAGGTACATCCCTTAATGTTTGATTCACTACGCGTCGTGGTTTCAGGTGCAGAAAAACTTAACCCTGAAGTGCGTACAGCCTTTAAGCAGAAGTTTCATAAAAGCATCTTGGAAGGGTATGGGGTGACTGAGAGTGCACCTGTTGCCAGTGTAAACCTGCCGGATGTTTTAGAAACAGACAGCTTTAGTATTCAAGTAGGCTGTAAAGAGGGAAGTGTAGGATTACCGCTTCCAGGGACGGCCTTTAAGATTGTAGACCCAATTACTCTGCAAGAGTTAGCGGTCAATGAAGACGGTCTTATTTTAATAGGTGGGCCACAGGTGATGCAAGGCTACTTAAAAGATGAGGCGAAAACCAAAGAGGCAATGGCTGAGATGGATGGGGCCTTATGGTACAAAACAGGCGATAAAGGGCACATCGATGCAGATGGTTATCTTTTCATTGTCGATAGATACTCACGTTTTGCGAAGCTTGGAGGGGAGATGGTTTCCTTGGGTTCTATTGAACTTGATATCCATAATGTAATTAAAGATTCTGAGGTGGACTTTATTGCCGTAAATGTACCTGATGATAAAAAAGGAGAGAAGGTGGTCTTGCTGATAAGTGGATGTGAAAATAGTACCGACTTGAAAAAGGCCTTGATTGATTCGGGGATGAATCCCCTTTCTATACCAAGTGAAATATTTGAGGTTGAAGAGGTTCCTAAACTGGGGACGGGTAAGAGTGACTTTGCAGGGGCTAAAAAGTTAGCCTTGGAGCTTTTAAATGCTTGATAATGCGTACAAAGATATAAAACTTGTTGAGGCAAAACGCAGGGTCTATTTTCAAGAGGAACGTCCAGAATTAATCTGGAAAGAAGTTCTTGAACTGGATCAAGATGAGATTAGAAAGCTGTGTGAGGCGATGAGTAACTTGGTTTATGATGTAGGAGTGCCAAAATTTTTGGTGCATTTAGCGGCTAAAATCTTGTATCTTGGTGTGTATAAGCGGTGGGGACATTATACAAAGGAGAGCGATTATTTTGCACGTCATTACTCCCATCTATCTGAATCGATGATGGCATTTTTACAACGACAATACACTTTAGCGCATATGGGGTGCTCTGTCGTGATGACATGGGATGAAACACAAAAGCAGATGGTCTGCTTTCGCTCTTTGGATTGGCGAGGTGCCGATGATATTGCATCGGCAACACGTCAATTTAGCCTTGTGAATAAACATAATGAAGAGGTGGCTCAAATCGCTGGCATTACAGCTATGGTAGGTGTCTTAACGGGGGTAAAAAAGGGATTTAGTGTCTGTATTAACTATGCTCCATGTCGTCGTTCGGCTAAATTTAAATCTGATCCTACTTTTTTAATTCGTCAACTGCTTGAAGATGAATCAATTTTGACGTACGCACAAGCCATAGCTAAGGTTCAGACTTGGGAGGTGGCGGCTCCGTGTTTTATTAGTATTTGTGGGGTGAAGCAAAAAGAGGCCTGTGTGCTTGAGTTAAGCTCGCAAGCTAAGCCACATATACGTTATATTGGAGATAAAGGTTATTTGATACAGACAAATCATTATGCCTTGAATGAGTCACCTTTTTGTCAGCATAATGAGAAGAGTCTAGAAGGTGAGATGAGTGAACAGCAATGGTATAACTCCGAGCTATTGCAAAACTCTCAATATCGTGAAACCCTATTGGAAGAAGCTTTTAAAAAGAGAGAAGGCAACTCTCTTAAAGAGGATTTGATAAAGATGTATAAGCAAGTGCCTGTATTAAACTGGGAGAGTGCTCAATGGGTTTATATGCAACCCATATCGGGTGAGATTTCTATTTATGCCCTGCATGAGAAGCCATAAAGGTCTGAGAATCTTCTTCTAATCAAAGTTCTTGTATAATTGCGAACTTAATTTAGATGATAGAGTAAAGGAAACACTTGGGCGAGTACGCACGATATGAAGAGATAGACCAAGAAGCACTGCAAAAAGATATAGAAGAGGTTAAATCTCACATAGGTAATCCCTCGCAAGAAGATTTTGAGCATCTACTAAAACTCGAAAAATGGGGGCGTATGGCCACGGGTTCTGGTTTTGCTCTTATGTTAATATTAATACTTTTACAGATGCGTGATACAGGGGTGAGTGGCTTAAGCTTTTGGATTTTAGCCATCTTTTCTGCTTTTTTGATTGGTGTGGGGAATGTCTCTAGATGGGCGAATGTTGCACATCCTATCTTACATGGGGCCTATGATAAGGTTGAGGGTGTTCCTTTTCGCTACACACGCTTGGGTTTTGCTAAGGGTTTAAGACGCTATGTGGACTGGTTAGATTGGATTAAACCAAGCGCTTGGGCTTATGAGCATAATATTATGCATCATTATCATCTTGGTGAAGAGGATGACCCTGATAATATTGAACGTAATGTAGATGTGATTCGAAAGTCTAAAATACCCACTGTTTTTAAATACCTCTTTGTAGCACTGCTGTCAATTACATGGAAGCTCAGCTATTATGCTCCCAATACCCTACGCATCTTAGAAAACAAAGAGAGACGCAAGAAAAATGAGGCCGAGGTTAAGACCTTAAAGTATATGCCTTGGAATAGAAATGGTTTTGAGTTATGGAAGAGTTATATCTTGCCCTATCTTATGGTTAAGTTTGTGTTAATTCCACTGCTTTTTCTCCCCTTAGGAAATGAGGCGATGCAAACGGCTCTTATTGTTATGTTAATGGCGGAAGTTTATGCCAACATACACTCTTTTGTAGTGATTGTGCCTAATCATTCCGCAGAAGATATTTATCAGTTTGAACAACCCCATCAGTCTCAAGGTGAGTTTTACCTTAGACAGATTATGGGTTCGGTAAACTACAACACAGGCTCAGACCTGATAGACTTTTCACAGGGATGGTTGAATTATCAGATAGAACATCATCTCTTTCCTAATCTTCCATTGAGTCAGTACCAACGAATGCAGCCTATTGTTAAAGAGATTTGTAAAAAACATGGACTTGAATACAGGCAAGAGAGCGTTTTTAAACGCTTATGGATGAGTGTAGAGCTTATGGTAGGCAAAACAAAACTGCTTAGAATTAAAAATATTTAAAGTTCGTATCTGCCTTTTTAGAGGCATTTAGGAACTTCCTCTTTTTATTTGTACTATCTCTCTCTTAGTTTATTGCACTATAATTACACACTAAAAATCATATAATCACTTAATAGGAAAACCATGGCACTAAATAAACCTAAATATACGCTGTTTAAAAATACGACCTACGCCTTAGCGGGTTTAGTCGATATTATCAAAAATGAATCCTCTTTTAAACTACAAATTCTTCTTTTTGTGGTGATGAACATAGTGGCGTGGAATTTAAACCTTGCCTTTCATCTTAAAGTGATTTTATCGCTGTCTCTGTTTATCCCCATTATGGCAGAGGTGGCAAATTCTGCCATTGAACGGGTAGTTGATCTGGTGACTTTAGAGTATCATGAACTTGCAAAACGAGCGAAGGATGCGGGTGCGACCTTGGTTTTTCTTAGCTTAATCCTTACGGCTACCATTTGGGCGGCGGTTGTGTATATTGGATTTTTTCAAGGATAGATATGAAAATATTACTGATGGAAGATGACCTTGTCTTGCATGAAATTTTAATAGAGCATCTTATTGAGAGTGGACATGATGTGACCGGTTGTGAAGATGGAGAAGAGGCAGAAGAACTTATCTTTAAAGAATCTTTTGATCTGCTGCTTTTAGATGTAAATGTGCCTCATATTGATGGCTTTTCATTAGTAGAGAGCATACGTGATAATGGCATTAAGACACCTGCTGTTTTTGTGACTTCTTTAAACACGACGAAAGACCTTAAGCGTGGATATGCAGTCGGGGGTGATGAGTACATTAAAAAACCTTTTGATATGGATGAGTTAGATGTGCGTCTGATGCAGATACAAAAGGTCTTTAACCTTAAAGATGATCTTGTAAAACTTCCTGATGGAAAGGTGTTTGATCCTGTAACCCATCAGGTAGATGGAACTAAATTACGAAAAAAAGAGTCTGAAATCTTACATTATCTGCTGCGTAATCTGAACCGTGCTATAAGTGCGCAAGAGTTGATGGATAACCTGTGGGCTTATGATGATGTGCCCTCAAATGCTACCTTAAGAACTTACATTAAAAACCTACGTCAAGTACTTGGAAAAGAAGTGATTGTCACTGTTCATGGTGAGGGATTTAAAATTGAAGCTGAGTGATTATGAACGTAAGTCACTGATAAACTTCATTGTTTTATATGTGGGCTCTTCAGTCCTTCTTATCTCCGTCATTGCCTCTTTGATTTATGAAAACGAAGAGCGTAACTCTTTAGAGATGATGCAGATGAAGATGGAACACTTTGCGGATATGCAAGGTGAAGAGATTATTAAGTCGGATATGAAAAAGTCTAAAGAGTATATGCTGCCTGAAAAGAGTGAGTACGAGGTTGCCTTGTATGATAAAAGTAAAAAACTTTTAGATGGAGACAGCCTTAAAGAGGTCGACTTTGATAAAAAAGCGTATAAAAAAGATGGGGATTGGTATTATCTCTCTAAGGCGGCTAATGGGCATTTAGGGGTTGAGCATATTGTGGTTAAAAAACGAGGGTATGATGTTTGTGTTCAAGACCTAAGGAAAAGTGTTGTCTTGTACTGGGCAATAGCGGTTGTCTTTATCTCTGTCATGGCATACTGGTTAGGACGTATCTTCTTAAAGCCTGTACGAGAAAAAATTGATACCATTGATGAATTTATTAAAGACTCTACGCATGAGCTTAGTACGCCTATAACGGCTTTGATGCTCTCAGTAGACTCCTTGTCCAAGCAGACACCATCAAAGGCCTTGACTCGGATAAAACTCTCTTCAAGACAGATCGCAGATATTTATCATGACCTTACTTTTTTACTTCAACTCGATAAGTCTGCAAAGGTGGATGAAGCTATTGATATGAAGGCTTTGATTGAGCAAAGAGTAGAATACTTTACGCCTTTAGCGGAACAAAAACGCCTGCATTTTGAGTTGGATTTGCATGACTTTAACTTTGTGATGGAGAGAACAGCCTGTGTGCGCTTGCTTGATAACATCATCTCTAATGCCATTAAATATAATATAAAAGATAAAAAAGTGGCTATCTCTATCAAAGATAAAAAGATCTTCATCCGTGATGAAGGTAAGGGAATGAGTGAAGAGGAAGTTAAGCAAGTGTTTAAACGCTACATGCGTGTTGAAAAAAACCGCGGTGGCTTTGGAATTGGTTTAGATATCGTTAAACAAGTCACGAAGCGTTATGGCATTGAAATTGAAATAGAATCTAAGCTTAATGTTGGTACACTTTTTATACTAAAATTCCCTTAAAACAGAGTGCTGTTGAGCTGTCAAGTTGAAGGTAGTAGTATAGAGGGTTAAAGGACAAAAATGTCACATGTTTTAATCATTGGAGCCGGTGGAGTAGGTCGTGTGGTCACGCATAAGTGTGTGATGAACAGTGAAACCTTTACAAAGGTAACCCTTGCTAGTAGGCGTTTAGAATCATGCCAAATTATAGCCGATGAACTTCCTTCAGGTAGTGTTGATATTGCTCAAGTTGATGCGGATGATACCCAAGCCTTAGCCAATCTCATCTCAAAGATAGGGGCAGAGTTGGTAATTAACGTAGCCCTTCCGTATCAAGACCTTACCATCATGGATGCCTGCTTGCAAACTAAGGTGCCTTATCTAGATACGGCTAATTATGAACATCCTGATGAAGCAAAATTTGAGTATAAAGAGCAGTGGGCAAAAGATGAAGCCTTTAAGCAAGAAGGCATTATGGGCTTACTTGGTTCAGGTTTTGATCCTGGTGTGACCAATGTCTTTTGTGCTTATGCGCAAAAACACTACTTTGATGAGATTCATACCATCGACATCTTAGATTGTAATGCGGGTGATCATGGTTATGCCTTTGCGACCAACTTTAATCCCGAGATTAACCTAAGAGAGGTCTCGGCGAATGGCCGTTATTGGGAAGAGGGGAAGTGGATAGAGACTAAACCTATGGAGATTAAGATGCTCTGGGATTACCCTGAAGTAGGGCCTAAGGATTCGTATCTTCTGTATCATGAGGAGATGGAGTCTTTGGTAAAACATATCAAAGGGCTTAAGCGTATTCGTTTTTTTATGACCTTTGGTGAGTCGTATCTTCAGCATATGCAATGTTTGCAAAATGTAGGAATGTTGGGCATTAAAGAGGTCGAACATAAGGGGCAAAGCATTGTGCCTATTGAATTTTTACGTACCCTTCTGCCTGACCCAGCTACACTTGGTCCACGCACTAAGGGACTTACGAACATCGGTATCGTAGCGGAGGGTTTAAAAGATGGTAAAAAACAGAAAATTTACATCTATCAAGTCAGTAATCATGAAAAATGTTACGCTGAAGTGAAATCTCAAGCAGTCTCTTATACTACTGGTGTGCCTGCCATGATTGGTGCAAAATTAATGCTAGAGGGACAATGGTCAGGTAAGGGCGTCTTTAATATGGAAGAGTTTGATCCTGACCCTTTTATGGATGAGTTGAATATTCAGGGCCTTCCTTGGCAGATTAAAGAATTAAACTAAGTGTGTTCTTGTCCTTTATGTGCGTGTCAAAAAAGCACTCTTTATAGCCAACATGAAACAGGCGAATACAGGTTATGTGATAACTGTTTTCTTGTCTTTGTTTTAGAAGATAAACATCTGGATGAAGTTTCTGAGAAGGCACGTTATGATCTGCATGTCAATTCTCCTGAAGATGAAAATTATCGAAAATTCTTATCTAAGGTGTCTAAACCCGTATTAGATAGAGTTTCTAGTACTGCAAAGGGCTTAGACTTTGGCTCAGGCCCAGGTCCTACACTTTCGTTGATGTTTGAAGAAGCCGGTCATGTTATGAAAATCTATGATCACTTTTATGCTAAAGATGAAAAAGTTTTAGGCTTAAAGTATGATTTTATTACCTCGACTGAGGTGGTGGAGCATCTTTATAGGCCTCTTGAAGTCCTTGATAAACTCTGGTCTATTTTAAATGAAGAGGGACTGCTGTGTTTGTTAACACAGCCTTATGTAGCTCAAGAAGAGTTTGATGCTTGGTATTATAAAAATGATCCTACGCATGTCTGTTTTTTTAGTTTAAAGACCATGCAGTGGCTCTGTACTAGATGGGAAGCGGAGCTTGAAGTGATTACTAAAGATGTCTTTATTTTTAACAAGAGATCAAAGCTTAAGGAGGGGTAATGGGCATTGACTTTACGCAGGTAGAACACACGCCTATGTATATTTGTGAGCTTGAAAAACTTGAGAAAAACTTGCAGATTTTGCATAAGGTTCAAGAAGCATCAGGGGCCAAGGTCATTCTTGCACTTAAGGGTTTTGCAATGTACAGTACCTTTGATTTAGTTGGGAAGTACCTTTATGGTTGTACCGCCTCTGGAGCGTATGAAGCAAGGCTGGCTCGCGAACAGATGAACAAAGAAGTGCATACTTACTCACCGGCTTTTAAAGACGAAGAGATCGAAGAGATTGCCTCACTTTCAAACGATATTGTCTTTAATTCACCAGCACAACTTTTTAGGTTTAAAGATAAGGTCAAAGAGATTAATCCTAATATCTCACTCTCTTTACGGGTTAATCCTGAGTATTCTGAGTCACCCGTTGATCTGTATAACCCTTGTGCGGCTTTTTCGCGTCTTGGAACAACCAAGGCCAATTTTGATGAGGCTGTTTTGCCATTTTTAGATGGCTTGAATTTTCATGCCTTGTGTGAGCAAGAGGTGGATGCCTTAGAAGCTGTACTGGAGGCTTTTGAAACAAACTTTGGTCCTTATATCGACAAAATGAAGTATGTTAACTTTGGAGGGGGACATCATATTACTAAAAAGGGTTATGATGTTAATCGGCTTATAGAGGTGATTAAAGCGTTTAAGAAACGTCATAATAATATAGAGGTCTATTTAGAACCGGGTGAAGCGGTAGGCTGGGAGAGTGGGGTACTTGTAAGTAAGGTACTTGATATTGTCGATAATGGTATGAAGATAGCAATTTTAGATAGCTCTGCTGAAGCACATATGCCTGACACCTTGGCCATGCCTTATCGAGCCGATGTGAGAGGTTCTACTTTGCCTAATGAAAAGGCGTATACCTATAGATTAGCGGGTAATACCTGTTTAGCCGGTGATATTATGGGGGATTATGCCTTTGATAAGCCCTTGAAGATAGGCGATAAGGTAATCTTTGAAGATCAGATTCATTACACCTTTGTGAAAAATACCACTTTTAATGGTATTAAGCTACCTTCACTTGCACTGTGGGATGAGAAGAAGGGGTTAAAAGTGGTAAAAACCTTTGATTATGAGGATTATAAGAACAGACTCTCTTAGACTCTATAAGGTATATTAAGTACGAATTTAGCCCCATCTGTATACTCAGTATCAAGTTCGATAGAACCTTTTAATTGCTGGTTGATAAGGTTGTAGGTGATATTTAGTCCTAAACCTGTTCCCCCCTTGTTTCTTTTTGTCGTGATAAAAGGTTCGAAGATTTTGTGTGCGACTTCACTGTTAACACCTCTTCCATTGTCACGAAAAATAATCTCTACATAATCCTCATAATGATGGGTACTAAGGATGATCTCACCTTCTTGGTCGTATTCAAAACCATGTAGTAAAGAGTTTTGAAGCATGTTAACGACAATTTGAGAAATGGCACCTGGAAAAGAGTGCATCTGTATTTTTTCACTGTCAAGGTCCAGTTTTAGCTCTATTGGTCGGTGTTTAAGTTCATTTTTAAAGGTTGAAATGACTTCTAAAAGGTATTCGTTGAGTTCAAAGTCACGCACCTCTTCTGAACTTTGATCAACAGAGATTTTCTTGAAGTTACGCACAAGTAAGGCAGCGCGGTCGAGGTTTTTAATCAAAATCTCATCGGCTTCACTAATGGTCTCAATAAAATGTTCAAGTGCTGATTTTGAGAGTTTGTTATCTTTGAGTAAACCTTTGACCGTTTTAAGCTCATTTTTGAAGATAGAAGCGGCTGTGATAGAGATGCCAAGAGGGGTATTTACCTCATGAGCTACGCCTGCAACAAGGTTCCCTAAGGCGGACATTTTTTCGGATTCAACTAGCTGGGACTGAGCACTTTGTAAACTGTTTAAACTCATTTGTAGCTCATCAGTTCTGTCTTTAACACGCTCTTCTAGCTCATTAGTAAGACGTTCAAGGTGGGCTTGATAGGTGCGCGAAATAGTCTCGGCCTCATCTCGCTCACGTCCACGTTGCTCAATCTTACCAAGCATAGAGTTAAAGTCATCATAAAGGTGTCCTACCTCGTCAGCGTACATTTTTTTTGCACGAATAGTATAATCTTCAGAAAGAGAAATCTCTTGAGCTGTTTTTGCCAGGTTGATAACAGGCAAGGTGATGTAGTTTTGTAATCGATAAATAAGCACAATTGAAACGAGCAGTAAAATAATGATACCTAAACCAAGCAGTAAGGCATACGAAAATACGGCTTTAGGAATAGAAGCAGTGGAAACATGAAAGACGATAGCCCCATACACTTGATCATTATGACTAACGGGAGTAGAGATAATGATTTCATCTCCAATAAAACTACTTGCTTCAATAAAACTGTCAATTTTTTTTGCGTAGTTTGGTACGGACTCCGTGCGCTCATAAACTGCAAAAATATTTCCACTTTCATCATACATAATAGCGGAGTTTATATTGGGGATACCTTGAAGTTTGTTTAGAATATCTTTGGCTCCTGAGAGGTCTGAAAACAGAAGCGGTGTGATGGAATAATCTGCTATCAGTTCTGCTTGCAGTTTGGATTCATTGAGCAGGTCATTACTGTTTTTTTGATAATGTACAATTAAGATAAATGCACTGTAAGTGGTTAGTGCGAAAAAAAGTAGGGATAAAACAGCAATCATGAGTTTGGATTTAATGGAAAAATCTTGGAAGTGATTCATTTAATCACCTCCTGAGCAGAGCGTAGAAGAAGATGACTGATCTTAATGTCAGAATTTTTAGCCGCTTTGTTGTTGATGATGTATTTGAACTTATTGTTCGTTAGATACATGGTAATCATTACGTTTTCAGGTATCTTCTCTTTATCATCACTAATGGTTAAAACAGGACGGTTTTGTAAATGCGTAATAAGCGCGTCTATATTTTTAGTCTCTTTTCCTATAAAAAGAAGGTTACAGTCTCTAACCTCCTCTTGTGAATTTATATTAAGCACCTTGACAGATCTGTTTTTGAAGGTTTTGTTCTTATAGATATTCTTAAGTGCCTCTGCAAAGGGTTTGTTATTTAAAACACAGATAACAAACTCTTCTTTATTATTCGTTGGCCATTGAATAAGATGGGTGAATTTTTCTAAAAAAACAGCCTTAATCTGTGTTTCTGAAACCGCATGAGCATTTGTGAAAAACAGACACAGTAGAAGAAGGATGAGGGCTTTTTTATAGAAGTACTTCATGACAAGGGGTCCTCCTTCTCATGAAGTGTTGCACGAGGCTCACTGATATAATAACCTTGAGAATATTTAATACCAAGTTCATTTACAATAGCATAAATCTCCTCATCACAGACAAACTCTGCAACAAGGTCTATACCAACATTGTTAGCAAAATAGACCATACTATCAACCATCTTACGTGACATCTCATCTTTAAGATTTTTAATAAAATAACCATCTATCTTAATGGAGTTGAGCTGTAAATTTAAGATATTGGCAAAATTTTGGCACTGTGCTCCAAAGTCATCAAGGGCAATATTGCAGCCTAGTTCTTGAAGCAGGGCGATGTTGTTTCGGCTGCTTTCTATGCTGTCAAGAGAGTTGTTCTCTAAGATCTCTAAAATAAGGCGTGAAGGCTTAATCTGATAGGACTCTAGTGTCTGCTTTACAAAGTCAGAAAAATGAGCATCTTGAAGATCATGGCTGGTGATATTAATAGAAAAATCAAGTTCATTGTCTTTAAAGACCTGGGCGCTTTTTTCTAGCATTGTCTTAGTGATTTGCGATAAAAGTCCTGTCTCTTGAGCGACTTGTAAAAAGGCAAAGGGAGAGATGACGTCATCATCTTTTAACATACGTACTAAACATTCATACTTTTCTATTTTTTTAGTACGGTTATTATAAATCGGCTGAAAATAAGGAACTATACGTCCCTCTTTAAGGGCATGTTTTATCTCTTTAAACCATTTTAAATTGTTTTCAATATCTTTTTGTACGGTCATATCTGTATGATAGCGCTGAACACGATTAGAAGAGATAAGACGCGCCTCTTTAATAGCTAAATCAGCCTTATTAAAAAGATCCTCGTCTTGGTTTTCAACGATGGCAATAGTGAAGGTAATATTAAAGTCGATATCATCATGGGTAAAACTGGAGTTTTGAAACTTCTTTTGAATAAGTGCTACCGTTTTGTCTGTCTCTTCTTGCGTAGTGTTTTCACGAATTAAGATGAATTCATCAACACCTATATGGTACAGTTTGTTCTCTTTTTTCTCTAAAAGTCTTAGGGTCTTTGCAATCTCTTCAAGGATATAGTTACCTTGGTCGTACCCGTATAGATCATTGATGTGTGAAAATCGGTCCACATTAAGTAAAATTAAACTCACGTTGTGCATCTGTTCTAGGTCGTCTTGTAACTTATGCCTGTTGTGAAGTTTAGTTAAGGGGTGATGTATTATCTCTTTGTATAAGGCTTCTTTTTTTACATTAATCTCTGAGACACTAGCATAATTGTTAATAGCAAGCTTTACAGAGGCATAGAGTCTGTCGGCATTGAGTTCGGTTTTGTCCTTATAATCATTAATATCATAATGATCAATCACATACTTTTCAGGGGCCTGACCTGATTGCCCCGTACGAATAATAATACGTATATTTGGGTTTAAAATCTCATGTCGTATATATTGAGTAAGTTCTAGACCTGCATGGGCTGTTTCCATAACCACATCTATGATGGCTACTGCAAAACTGTTGTCATGTTCAAGGAGTTCACGTGCTTCCTTAGCGGAGTAGACAGAGGTAAAAGAGAGGGGACGGTCTTTTACATTAAGGTTTTTTAGAGCAAGTTTAGTGATATCATGGACACCATAATCATCATCAACGATAAGTATCTTCCATGGTTTGTGTGGGACGGATATAGTATTATTTTCTTCATCTGGAAATAAAAAATCATCCATGCCCACTCGTGTCCTTTTAGCAAAAAATATTAAGTTTACTTATTTATGATACCTAAAAAGACACTATAAGTAAAATAAATTTCAAGATTTTTCTAAATAGAGTGCTTTTGGACTTGCTTTACCGCTGCTTTAACGGCATTGATGTAGGAGAGTGTTGAAGGTTTTTTATTCTTATAGGCGATGTCAAAAGCAGTACCATGGTCGACAGATGTACGAATGATAGGAAGATTTAAAGAGATGTTGATACTCTCTTCAAAATGCAGGGCTTTTAGGGGGATAAGTCCTTGGTCATGATACATGGCTACATAGTGTTGATAACACTTACGCATTGGCTTGCTAAAGGCAGTATCAGGGACAAAAGGCCCAACAAAAAGTTCTCTTCCTAAGGCCTTATTTACCTTAGTTATGGCCTTAACAATTTTATCTTCTTCATCCCCAAGTACCCCGCCATCTCCTGCATGAGGATTTAAGCCAAGTACAGCAATTTTAGAAGCATGAATATCATTAGAAAGATCCAACAAAAATTGTGTTAGTTTTTTTGTCTTAATACTGCTAGCAACCTCTTTTAAGGGGATGTGTTCTGTAAAAAGAGAGACATACATCTTTTCACACCCTAGCATCATAATAGCTTCTTGTTTAAACCAGTCTCGAAGCATGTCTGTATGCCCTTTATACTCAACACCAGCTTGATACCAGGCCTCTTTATGGATGGGAAGGGTAACTACAGCGTTGGCCAGTTTACGTTCACATAGTTTAATCGCTTTTTTAAAGGAGCGGTAACTGTACAGGCCGCTTTGCGCTGTAATTTGAGAGGGTTGAAGTGTAAACTCGCCCTTGGGTGGGTAGAGATTGAGATCTGAGGGAAGTGAAATCTTAAGTTTTAAAGCCGCCTGTGTAAGCATCTGCTCAGAGACACAGTAAACAGGTTTAGCAATCTTACAGACCTTGTCATGGGCCTTAAGGGCAATCTCTATACCGATGCCATTTAAATCACCTACACTAATGGCAAGAACAGGTTTACTCACTTTAAAAGGGCTTTCATATCTATAATGGCCTGTTCTAAACCGGTAAAAACAGAACGGGCAATGATACTTTGGCCAATGTTTAGCTCTTGAATAACGTCAATCTCACACATAGCTTGGACATTTTGATAATTTAAACCATGTCCTGCTGCTACGAGAAGTCCTTTTTGATGGGCACTATAAGCAGCGTCTTGAATCTCTTGGATGCTGTGATGTAAAAGCTGTTTTAATTCGCTTCGGGGTTTTTCAAGTTCAGCAATGCTGTGGTGAGTAGTGGCTAAAGGGGTGTTAAGCATGGCATAGATATTGGCGTATCTTCCAGTATGCAGCTCAATCATATCAATATCAAGTTGGGCACACTTTGTAATCACTTCTTCATGGGGATCAACAAATAAAGAGACTTCGATCTCATGGGCTTTGAGTTGTGCAACTGCTTTTTGAATCTTCTCAAACTGCGTGAAGACATCCAAACCACCCTCGGTTGTCACCTCTTCACGTTTTTCAGGCACTAAGGTCGCACGGTGTGGTTTAAGCTCACACACAATACTAATAATGTCTTCATCTATCGCACACTCTAGGTTAACAGGAAGGGCAGAATTAAACATGATTTTTTGCGCATCCAGGTCATTTATATGGCGTCGGTCTTCACGCAGGTGAATCGTGATCTGATTCGCCCCCGCACGTTTACAAATACCCAGTGCATCCACAGGATCAGGGTCATTAATACGTCTGGCCTCTCTTAAAACAGCAATATGGTCAATATTAACACCTAAATGAATCTTTTTACGATCGTTTTGCATAAAATTCCTTTTTAAATTCGGCATATCTGTCTTCTAAAATCGCTTCTCTCGCTTGCTTCATGAGGTTAAGGTAGTAGTGCAGGTTGTGCAATGAGGCTAAGCGAAAAAAGGTCAACTCTTTAGAGCGAAACAGATGGTTGAGATAGGCACGTGAATAACGTTTACAGGTAAAACATTCACATTCATTATCAATAGGGCCTTCGTCTTGCTTAAACTTAGCACCACGAATGTTAATGCGGCCAAAGGAGGTAAAGAGGGTTCCGTTTCGTGCATTTCGTGTAGGCATAACACAATCAAACATATCCACCCCTCGATCAATGTTCTCAATTAAATCTTCAGGTGTTCCCACGCCCATAAGATAACGCGGTTTATCCTTTGGCATATATTGAACGGTATGTTCAACCGTATCATACATGTCTTGGTTCGCTTCACCCACAGAGAGTCCACCAATAGCAAAACCATCATAATCTAAAGCGCAAAGTTCTGTGGCCGACTTAGTTCTAAAAGCCTTATCCGTACCCCCTTGAATGATGGCAAAGATATTTTGATCGCTGCAGATGCCTTTGTCTTGTTGGGAGCGAAAATATTCTATAGACTCTTTTGCCCAAGCCGTAGTGCGCTCTATTGAGGTTTTAATGCGTTCTTGGGTAGCAGGTAGGGCTACAAGGTCATCTAAAATCATCATGATATCAGAACCAAGGTTGGTCTGAATGTCGATGACTTTCTTAGGGGTAAAGAAGTGCTTGCTCCCATCGATGTGGCTTTTAAATTCTATTCCTGTCTCAGAAGGTTTAGAGATATCACTTAAGGAGAAGGCTTGAAAACCACCTGAATCGGTTAAAAAACTTTTAGGATAGGTGGTAAACTTGTGGAGTTTTCCCATCTGAGCTATGGTCTCATCTCCTGGACGAAGGTAAGTGTGATAGGTGTTGGCCAAGATAATCTGTGCACCTAAAATCTCTTCCATATCGTGCATGTCAAGCCCTTTAATTGAACCAACCGTGCCTACAGGCATAAATACAGGGGTCTGTATGGTAGAATGTTCAGTAACAAGGGTGGCTGCTCTAGCGTTTCCACTTTGGGCTTGGAGTGTAAAGTTCATTAAGTATATCTTTAGATAAAAGAGTAAAGCAGAGTGCCTTCTTTCTTTTTTATTGCAATTATACTACAATCACGATGATTTAACTACGAAATCAACAACAGGATAGATATGAAAAAAATATTGATATTAGCAGATGGAAAGGCAGGAAAACGCTTTGTAGAGCGTGTTGCCGACACCTATACTAGTGAAAATATCTATTATGTTGTCTCTATGGATAAGCTTGATATTCCCAATGCAAAACCTGCACAATTTAAATTTTATCAATTTGATCCTACCAGTCTTCATAAACTCTCCAATCTTTTAAAAATGGAGTTTGTGCAGGTTATTATTGCGCTTAAAACAGCGGTAGACGTGGAAGTGAGCATTAAAAACATTCGCTCGGTTAAAAAACAGCTGCGTATTGTCACCTTAGATTCATGGGGTTTAGAGTTTGATGATGTCAATATTGTTGTGGTTAATACTAATGAATTACTTTCATCTCGCCTTTTAGATTACCTTCCTAATGTTCCTGTTATCGCGCAAAATGTGGGAATAGGTGAGGGTGAGATTGTTGAAGTTCTAGTCCCTTTTGGAAGCTCCTTTGTGTACCGGCATATTGGTGCTTTAGAGCAGAAAAACTGGAAAATTGTAGCTATGTACAGAAATCAAAGGCTTATTCTTCCTTCGCCAAAGCGGATGATACAACCTAATGACCTCTTAGTCTTAGTCGGTGAGCCTTCAGTACTTAAAACAGTGTACCGTGCGATTAAACGCGAACTGGGCCAATTCCCCGCTCCTTACGGAAATAATATTTATCTTTATATCGATATGGCTGTTGAAGAAGAGAATGCGCTTCCAAAGCTAATTAAGAGAACGAAGTACATTCATAAGAACTTAGGCGATAAGTTGTATATACGCGTAGTTAATGCTTCAAATATTGAACTTTTAAGCAAGATTAAGTCACATAGAAGCGATGATATCTTGGTGGATATCGACTATACTACTAAAAATTACAAAGATATCATATTAAGTGATATGAAGAAAATGGATATTGGTTTGGTGATGATTTCATCAAAGCTTTTTGCGATTTCACAATTAAGACAGTGCTTGTATGAAAGTAGGGTGCCTGTCTTGAAACTCTCTAAAAAACCCTTCTCTAAACTTAAGGAAAGCCTGGTTGTCTTAACCGATAACAGGGACTTAGAAAAGATCTCGACTACTATTTTTGACATCTCTTCTCAGCTCTCTTTTAATTTAGAGTTGTTTGAATTTTCTCAAGAAAGAACGGAAGATAAGCAAAGAATTGTGGAACATTATGAAAACCTCTCTGTTATCTTCTCAAAATCCATTAAAATCGTCTCTGAAGAGGCCAATCCTATTCGCTATTTAAAGCAAAAAGAGAACTTTTTATACTGCCTTCCTTTTACAGAAAAAATTTTAGACCTACCTCTGTACTCACTTTTTTCGACTGACACAGAGAAACTTTATCACCGTTTAGGTGAGTATCACCAACTTTTTATTCCCACACAACTTTAAACACTCAGTAATACTTTGAGAGATAGATGTTTCTATATCGCTGTTATGTGCTTTAATCTTTAGGGCATAAAAGTAGCATTTACCTTTTTTAAAGCCTTGCTTGAGTATTATCTAAACAATTAAAATTTTGGATACATTATGAAGATAGATATAGAACTTAAAAAAGAAGTTGACAACTCATATCAGGTGCACATTGGTGAGTTAGAAAAGATAGAGATTAACGCCAAGGTGGCTGTCATCAGCAACCCTAAAGTAAGTGGCTTACATTTACACTATCTTTTATCTAGACTAAAGGCCAAAGAGGTCTATATCATTACCGTAGAAGATGGAGAATCCTATAAAAGCCTCTCTACCATAGAAAAAATTGTGAATAATCTTTTTGAACATAAATTTAATCGCTCTTCTGTCCTCATCGCCTTAGGTGGTGGTGTAATAGGTGATATGACAGGATTTGCCGCGAGTATTTATCAGCGTGGTATTGATTTTATTCAAGTACCAACAACCCTTCTCTCGCAAGTAGATGCCAGTGTTGGCGGTAAGACAGGTGTAAACAACCAATACGGTAAAAACCTTTTAGGGGCCTTTCATCAACCTCGCGCGGTGTATATTGATCCGCATTTTCTGTCAACACTGGCTAAACGTGAATATGCAGCGGGTATTGCTGAAGTGATTAAGATGGCGGTGTGTTTTGATAGAGAATTCTTTGAGTGGTTAGAAAGTGCTGATCTAAATGATAGCGAGTATATCAAAACGGCAATTGCAAGATCGGTAAAAACAAAGGCGATGGTGGTCTCACAAGATGAAAAAGAGAGAGGGCTTAGAGCGGCTTTAAATTATGGGCATACCTTTGGGCATGTTATTGAAAATGAGACCAAATATACTCGCTATCTTCATGGTGAGAGTGTGGCTATTGGAATGGTGATGGCAAATGAATTGGCTACTCGCCTTGGGCTAATGAACACAGATGAATTGATGCGTATTAAAAAATTACTTCAAAAGTATGACTTACCTGTTGCTTATGAGATAGAAGATGCAGAGGCTTTTTATCAGGCCTTCTTCTTAGATAAAAAAAGTTTAGACAGTAATATCACCTTTATTGTGCCTAAACACCTTGGTGGCGTTGAGTTGCGCTCAGACATCTCTAAAGATGTGGTGATGGATGTCCTTTGTACTTATACAGGAAAAAGCGGTGAGTAAGCTTTTTCTTTCCCTTGTTTTACTCGTTTCACTCACCTTTGCACAAGCAGAGCAAGACCTTAATAATACGCAAGACCTTAAAACACTTAAACTACATGAAGATATTCTTTCCTTAGAAGAGGCAATTGATAAGACTGTTAAGGCTATGTCTAAAGAGGGTGTTTTGTGGCAAAAGTCGTATGATTCATATATTACTTATCTGAATGTCAATAAAGAACTTAATGAGGTTCGTAAAAAGATCAAAAAACTTTCTAAAAAAGGGAGCACTTTTAAGGCCAGGGATGAACTCAATGCACTTGAGACGCGAGAACAAATCCTTGCCAATCAGATTAATCTGCTACAAGGAAAGGACAGTGCGCCTTTTAAAGAGTTGTTAATCCCAGATGAACTTCCTGAAACACCTGAGGTGAGTAATCCGGTTGCTATCTTTACAGCCTTATCGTATATCAAACATATCGAAGGTAAGCTCAAAGAGTATCAACAGCGTGAAAAGAACTTACGTGAACATCTTGTATTGTTACGCAAAAAAGCGCGTTTAACAACAGAACTTGCCCTATTGAGCCAAGATAAGGACGATGAAGAGATCTCCTTAGAAGATACTCACAAACTAACGGTTTTTGAAGGTGCCCTTGAAACCGTGAAAAAAGCATCTGTTTTGTATGCCCAGCGCATTGACTCGGTTGAGACACAGGTTCAAAAAGATATTAAAGCGCAGACATGGAAACTTTTTAATCTGGGCATTATCATCTTAGTCCTGTTAGTGCTCTTTTTCCTTGCAAAACTAGCTATTAAGAAGTACATTACGGACAATGAACGTATTTACATGGCGCATAAGATGCTCACCTTTGTGAACATCACCCTGATTTTGATTATCGTCGCTTTTTCTTACATTGATAATGCCTCATATATTATCACAGTGCTGGGGTTTGCTTCTGCTGGTATCGCCATTGCCATGAAAGATTGGTTTATGTCTATGCTGGGATGGTTTGTACTTTTGGTGAGTGGTTCTATTAGTGTTGGTGACCGTATTCGTGTTTTAAAAGAGGGCGTGGAATATGTGGGAGATGTGCTAGATATCTCACTTTTACGTATTACCATCTTAGAAGACATTACACTAACAACCTATATGACCAACCGTAGAGCAGGGCGTATTGTGTTTATTCCTAATAATTATGTCTTTACAACGCTCATCGCCAACTACTCCCATGCTACCTTGAAAACAGTGTGGGATGGGATTGATGTGACCGTTACCTTTGATTCTAATCATAGAAAAGCGATTCACATTGCCAAAGAGATAGCACGTAAATACTCTAAGGGATATACAGACATTACACGTACCCAACTTAATAAACTAAGAAACAGATACAGCCTGAAAAACACCAATGTTGAGCCACGTGTCTTCTCTTTTGCCGAACCTAATGGGGTGCGAATTTCTGCTTGGTACTTAACCAATGCTTATGCTACATTAACACTTCGCTCGACCATCTCTGTTGAGATTATTGAGGCTTATAATGAAGCCGATGATATTCAAATTGCTTACCCTACACAAACACTTCACCTCAATGCAGCTCAAGAGAAGCCAGCTGAACTCGGTGTACTAAGTGAAAATGCCTCATCTGAGGTAAAATGGTAATGCCTAATATTAACAAAGCAGGTAGATAAGAGATGTCTAAGTGCGAAAAAGTTTTTATAAAAACCTTTGGTTGTAGAACCAACCTTTTTGACTCTCAAGTGATGTTAGCACACCTTGAAGATTTTGAGATAACACAAAATGAGGATGAAGCAGACATTGTCATTGTGAATTCTTGTACGGTAACAAATGGGGCCGATTCTGGTGTTCGAGGGTATGTTAATGCGGTAAATAAACGCGGTGCAAAGGTCTATCTTACAGGATGTGGAGCCCATACCAAGGGTGAGTCACTTTTTGAGGGTGAGAAGGTGTTTGGTGTATTTGGACAGTCTGAAAAAGCCAAAATCAATGACCTTTTAAAAGAGAAAGAGCGTTTTTATCAGATTGGTGACTTAGATTTTATCGATGACACTGTGGTTGAAGAGTTTGTTGGAAAATCACGTGCCTTTATCAAAGTGCAAGAGGGGTGTAATTTTAGATGTTCTTACTGTATTATTCCTTTTGTACGTGGGGACGCGAGAAGCCATGATGAAGCAAAAATCTTAGATCAGATTACGCGCTTAGCGGCCAATGGTTTTGGGGAATTCATCCTCACTGGAACCAATGTAGGCTCTTATGGACAGGGCGTAAAACGTACGATGGCAGGCCTGCTTAAAAAAATTGCTTTAATTAAGGGTGTGAGACGCATTCGCATTGGAAGTATGGAACCTATCCAAATAACAGATGAGTTTAAAGAGCTTTTAGATGAACCATGGTTAGAGAAGCACCTGCATGTAGCGATACAGCACTCATCTCAAGAGATGCTCTCTATTATGAACCGACGTAATAATGTTACAACAGATATAGAACTCATTAATGAACTGCATGACAAAGGTTTTGCAGTAGGAACAGACTTTATTGTGGGCCACCCTGGTGAGACAGATGCCTTATGGAAAGAGGCCATGCGTAACCTAGATAAAATGCCGCTCACCCATGTACATGCCTTTACCTACTCTAAGCGTGATGGCACGCCTTCTGCAAGCATGAAGGGCGAAGTGAATGGTCTTGTCTCTAAGGCACGTATGGCTGAACTTACGGCACGTATTGATGCAAACAACCTACTGTTTAGACAAAACCATAAGGTTCCTCTTGAGGTCTTAGTAGAGAGTGAAAAAGAGGGTGTTTATACCGGTTTGGATCAGTTTTTTAATCGTGTTGAGATAGCGTGTCAACATGATCTTAGTGGTAACTGGATAACGATAGATGAATACGAGATCAAAGAGGATGTGAATTATGCTAAACTCTAAAACAAACCGCTGGATCTTATACTTCTCAGCAGGCGTACTCTTAGGTCTTTTTCTATTTGCTGTCTTGCGGGACAGTTCAACACCCGTGACCTTAGAGCAGACCGAAGCTCTACTTGAAAAAGGCTTGATTCAACGCGCGGTCTTAGCCGATGAAAAGGTCTATATTATTACGGCTGAAGGAACCTATCGTATCCCTACTGTTTTGGTTGATAAGCATATGTTTTCAAAGGTACCTGTTGAGACAGGTTCTGGTAACTACGCTGTTCAGATTTTAATGTTTTTAACACTGGCCTTAATTGTAGGCGGACTAATTTATCGCTTCTCTTTAAAAGATGAGAGTGAGAAAGGTGCCTCATCCTCACCTTCAAGCCCTGCTAGTAGCGGTTTAAGCGAGCCAATCTCTCCCTCACATTCTGAAATCACCTTCAAGGACGTAGGTGGTATTGCAGATGTAAAAGAGGAACTTGAAGAGATCATTGATTTTTTACGTTCGCCTAAGAAATATAAAAACTTTGGGGCTAAAATGCCTCGAGGTGTACTGTTAGTAGGTCCTCCTGGTGTGGGTAAGACCATGATTGCTAAGGCAGTTGCGGGTGAGGCTGATGTCCCTTTTTATTATCAATCAGGTGCTTCTTTTGTTCAGATCTATGTTGGAATGGGTGCTAAACGGGTAAGAGAGCTCTTTGTTCAAGCCAAGCGTAATGCGCCAAGTATTATTTTCATTGATGAGATAGACGCAGTAGGACGTGCTCGAGGGGGCAATCGAAATGATGAGAGAGAAGCAACCCTTAACCAACTCTTAACAGAAATGGATGGCTTTGAAGACTCTTCTGGTGTCGTTGTTGTGGCTGCTACCAACAAGATAGAGGTCTTAGACTCTGCATTGCTTCGTTCGGGTCGCTTTGACAGACGTATCTTTGTGGACTTGCCTAATATCAAAGAACGTGCAGCTATCTTAGATAAGTATTTTGAGAAGATGATTCATGAGGTTGATACCAAAGAGATTGCTAAGATGACCATCGGCTTTAACGGGGCTTCTTTAGCTACACTGGTGAATGAAGCCGCGCTTGAAGCCCTACGTAGAAATCGTCACAATATCTCAATGCAAGAGGTGCTTGCCGTTAAAGATAAGGTGATTTTTGGAAAGAAAAAAGTAAAGTCCTATTCGGATGAAGAAAAAACACTACAAGCCCTGTACCAATCTGCTAAGGCCTTAAGTGCGTACTGGTTTGAGGTGCCTTTTGAGAAGTTTACAATGGTCAATGATGGTCTGCGCCCGTATGATGTTGATCTAGTGACTAAACATAAATTGCTTTCTTATATCAAGGTAATGCTCTCTGGTATGGCGATTTGTGAGATACATTATGGCGAGCACTCAACGAACGTGGAACAAGACCTTAAAGAGGTGAAAAAAATTGTTGAACTTATCTTAGAGAACTACGGAATGGGCGAGCAGATTATCCCAAGTTCAAAAGATAATATTCATCTTATCAACAAACTCTACGCCGAAACGAAAGAGTTTCTATCGGGTATGCAGACACAAATTGCAGCCCTCCAAAACGAGCTAATTGAAAAAGAACAAATTACTAAAGAGCAGATTAAGAAAGTGATGGATGAAGTTTTATAGTGGTTTTTCACTTTCAAATGATAAGCAGCTCTTCTTGGCGTATCTTAAAGAAAATGAATATACCTTTGCAGGTTTTTCATATGGCGCCATTCAGGCATTTAAAGAGGCTTTAAATACACATGAACGCATTGATACCCTGCAACTCTTTTCACCTGCTTTTTTTCAAGATAAGGGTGAGAAGTTCAAGCGTATGCAAAATATGTATTATGCAAAAGATAAGCAGGCTTATCTAGAAAATTTTCGCGCTTCTATTTTTGCGCCTGCTTCAGTGAATAAAAATGTAGGATATGAAGAGGGAAGTGCACAGCAGCTTGAAGAACTTTTGGCATATGTCTGGAAACCTGATGAACTTAAAGCCTTGCAAGACAAGGGCGTAAAGCTAGAGGTGTACCTGGGAAGTGAAGATAAAATTATCAATGCAGACAGTGCGAAAGCTTTCTTTTTACCTTATGCAGATACATACATGATTAATGGCGCAGGCCATACCTTAACAATTGGAGAGAAAAATGAGTGAAATTAAAATTGGAGTTATTACGGCTTCAGATAGAGCAAGTGCTGGAATTTATGAAGATATTTCAGGGGTTGCAATTCAAGATACCATGAAAGAATACCTCACTTCAGCGTTTGAAATTGTGTACAGATGTATTCCGGATGAACAAGCAGAGATTGAAAAGACGATGATAGAGCTCTGTGATGATGAGGGATGTTGCTTAGTAGTAACAACAGGAGGAACAGGTCCAGCATTAAGAGATGTGACGCCTGAAGCGACGGAAAATGTTTGCCAAAAAATGATGCCAGGTTTTGGTGAATTAATGCGTCAAGAGTCTTTAAAATTTGTTCCAACGGCGATTTTGTCACGTCAGACTGCGGGGATACGTGGGAAATCACTTATTATTAACCTTCCAGGTAAACCTAAGTCTATTCGTGAGTGTTTAGATGCTGTTTTTCCTGCTGTGCCTTATTGTATTGACCTTATTGAAGGTCCGTTTTTGGAGTGTAATGAGGAGGTTATGAAGCCTTTTCGTCCTAAGAAGAAGTAGGACGGTCTTTTAATCAACTTGATTATTATTTTAATTGTGAGTGCTTTTTGATGCTCCCAAACTTTCTTCGGTCGCGAAGAAAGTATGCAAAGAAGCTCGCTCCACGGCTTCGAGCTTGACGGCTGTCAAGTTCCCTCACTCCAGACAAACTTTAGCTAAAAACTCAAAACTCGCTTACGCTCAGACAAATGAGTTTTTTTCACGCTAAAGTTTGTCCTCCGTTCGGCTCTGTAGAGGTTCTGCCACTTTCAAGCGGTAACGCATCAATAAATTCAGAAGCTAAGGCTTCTGTGATACTTCCTCGTCATAAGTAAGTTTATTATGTTTAAGTAGTTGACTAGGGATAAAAGCGTTAGCTTTTACATTTAATAATGCGTTCCCGCATTGGCTCTTTCGAAACCTCTACAGAACTGAATGAAGCTACTTTTTTATCGTAAAGAAAATGCAACTGTCTGAGCAAAGCGAGTTTTGTATTTTTAGATTAAAAAGTATCGTAATGAAGGTACTCGGTAGCTACCGGGTTCGAAGCCGTTTCGAGAGCTTCTTTGCTTACTTTCTTCTCGGTAGAAGAAAGTGAGAGAACATCAAAAAAACACTAACTACTTAAAAAACATCTCAATTGATAAAAAGAAATCCTTAAATTGATGAACCAAATAAAAAAGTACTATATAAAAAATTATATAGTAAATTATATGTCTAGTCTAATCCCCACAGGACAATGATCCGACCCCATAACATCTTGCAAAATAAAGGCATCTTCCAATAACTCAACCAAATCATCTGAGATAAAAAAGTAATCAATCCTCCATCCCACATTTTTAGCTCGTGCACCAGAACGATATGACCACCAAGAGTACTCCTCTTCCTTATCCCCATGAACATACCTAAAGGTGTCAACATAACCATGTTCCACCAGTTTATCCATCCATTCACGTTCAATAGGAAGAAAACCAGAGGTTTTAGAATTTGCTTTTGGATTTTTAAGGTCTATCTCTTTGTGTGCTGTGTTGACATCCCCACAGATGACTACGGACTTTCCATTATCTCTGAGCGAGTCACAATAAGCTAAAAAGTCATCATAGAACTTCATCTTAACAGCTAAGCGTTCATCATCTTTTTGACCATTAGGAAAGTAAACATTAAAAAGGACGAAATCACCAAAGTCTTGCTCTAAGATACGGCCTTCTCGTCCTAAGTCGATGTCATGACGTACCTCAGTGTACTCTGGTGTCATAGCAGACCATGTACAGGTGCCTGAGTAGCCTTTCTTGTCCGCTGAGTTTACTGCTCTATGCGTATATTCTAAGTCAAATAGGTCTTTTGGTATCTGCTCTTCTAGTGCTTTAATCTCTTGGACACACATGATGTCAGGTTGTCTCTCATCTATCCATTTAAGTGCCTCTTTGTTAGCAACTGCGCGAATTCCGTTTACATTCCATGAAATTATTTCTATAGACACATTTTTTCCTGATATTTTTAAGGAATTGTAGCCAAGTATTATTAGTGCCTTATTAAAGGTAAAGGTATAAAATTTGCTTATATCTTTAAACGGGGGCTGCAAGGGAGTTTAGCTTCTTGGGTTTATCAGGGATGAGAATTTATGCCTATAAAGGCTTATCATGAAGATAGAGTCTTATGAATTACAGATGGAGTCGCAGTACAGCTTTTCACAAGAGCTGCTCTCTGCTAAAACAAGTTTTGAGAGTTTCTTGCCTGAGCAGGTTGCTGAAAAACAAGATGAGATTAAAGCAGAACCTCCTGTTTTGAAAGCACAAGAGATTTGTCAATGTGAATACGGTTATGACAGGCCACGTACGCTTTTTGGCATTATGCAAAGTTTGATACAAACCTTGCGTGATAGAGTGGACTCTCAGGTACAAAGCATAGAAGAAATGGCGGAGAACTCACGTGCCAACACCTTTAAGCGTTTGAGTTTGTATGAGAAGTACAGTGAAAGTGAAAGTTATTCTTTTTCAACAACAGGCCTTATCAAAACCGATTCTAAGGAGATAAATATTGATATAGATTTTTCCATGTCACGCTCTTTTGTGATAGAAAATCGTATTGATACGGGCATGGTTTTTGATCCTTTGGTGATAAATTATAAGGGCGAAATACCTGAACTTATCGATCAGCGGTTCTCTTTTGACTTAGATAATGATGGTGAAGAAGACCAGATTTCAAAGTTAAAAGAGGGCTCAGGATTTTTAGCCTTAGATAAGAATGAGGATGGAAAGATTAACCAAGGCTCAGAACTTTTTGGAACTATTTTAGGCAATGGGTTTGAAGAGTTAGCTCAGTATGATGAAGATAAGAACAACTGGATTGATGAAAATGATGCAATCTGGAATAAACTTCGTATCTGGAATGGTGGACAAAGCGAAGAGAAAGCACTCTTAGCCATAGGTGAAGTCGGTGTAGGGGCAATTTATCTTAATGCCACGCAAGCTAACTTTACCTACAAAACATCTGAAAATGAGGGTTTAGGTGAGTTACGTGCTTCAAGTATCTACCTTCAAGAAAATGGTGCAGTGGGGACAATTTCTCAGATTGATTTTGACTTAGGTAAAAGTGAAAATAACGAAAACACAAACACACCCTTAGGAAAGCTTTTGCAAGCATAAGGTAAAACGTTTTTACACATCTTCTCTTTAGAGAAGGTGCGTGAGCTTGAAATATACAAGTATTTGTACTTTTTATATTATAATGACGCAATTTTAGTGCCGCAGGAGCCCTTACGTGAAGAATGACATTTTTATTGAACTGTTTAGATTTAATGCTAAAACAGACTACCTTCCTTATTATCAAAAACACAAACTTAGCTATGATGAGAGTGAAACCATTAATGACTTACTCGTTAAGATGAACAGTATTGAAGCCTTTTCTTACAAGGAAAATATGAACCTTAAGGTGAATGATTTATATACCAATGCCTCTGTTTTGATTTCAGATATGGTTGAGAGATTTGGAAATGAACTTAGAATTGACCCCATCTCAGAGTTTAGAGCACAAAAAGACCTCTTGATAGACCGATCTGATTTTATAGAGAAACTATCATTTCTTGAGGCTTATATGGATGCACCGACGAATATAGCTTACCGAAAGAGTACAGAGTTGGTATATTATGCTTCTAATACTTTAAACTACAATAGAGACTATATTGGTGATCATGTGCTTATTATAGCGGCTGATATTATTGAGAAAAAGTTTGAACTTAAAAATGAGATCCTTGAAATTGTGACTAAAGAAGAAAACGGTATTTGGTATCACACCTCTTTAGAAAACAGACTAGCAGGTTCACAAGAAGAGCAAAAAATTCAAAGACTCATCTATCTAGCTAAAGAGTATGTAAAACCAAAAACTGCCTTGGCTAAAAAAGTGGCTGCTGTCTTAGATAAGGAAGAGGTGAAAAGTTTTGAAGAGGTAAGTCCTGTAAAAGCAGCTAAGATAGCGCAGGAATTTAGTGGTTTTAACATTGCCGCTTATCACGGTGTTCAAGAATCTGACTTAGAAACACTTATTTTAGATTCTAAAGCCTTAAGTGTTAAAATTCCCTCTGCTAAGGTAGACCTTGGGGCACATTCAGTTCTAAGTGATGACAGCTTTAGTTATAAGATCGCGGGTGATATTTTAATAGAAGCAAAAGACAGTAATGCAGATTTCGTTTTAGTAAAAAATGAAAAAACAAAGGCTTTCTTTGATCAAAATCAAAAAGAAATGGAAAAACTAACGGGAAGAGACTTGGGTATGGCCATTGTTTCTCAAGAACAGTTCGTGCGCCTTCTTGAAGGTGAAAAAGATGCTAGTGCCTTAGGCTTTAATGAACATAAGGTAGAAGTCCCTTTCTTATCAAATAAGAGAGTGTTTTAATCCCTGTGTTTAGCGTCAGTCTTGAAAAAGAGTGCACCTGCTTTAAACGCTCAAATTTTAAGAGTGAGTTGCGTTTTGATGATGAGGCTGAGGCCTTTGAAAAAGCGACCCAAATGGCAAAAGAGATGACAAGAGATTTCTGTAAAAACCATGCCTTTTGTGTCGTTAAAGAGGAAAATAACTTTCTTATTCTCCTTATGAGTTAGAAAACTAAACTTTAATCATCTGGCAAGGCAGCAAATTCTTCTTTTTTAGCATCGATCCATGCCTTCATTGCTTCAGGGTCATTCATAAGAGCTAACATCTCTTGAATGACTTTGATATGTTCTGCATCACCTTCTTGAAACATCTGCATACCATGAGCTCGGCTTAAGTCTGCCATCTCATCAAAGGTTTCAGCTTGAAATACTTTATCGCAGGCACCGCCTAGTTGTTTACATGTCATTGTTTTCATAAAATTCCTTGATTTTTTTGGTGATTATAGCTGAATTTTATGCTTTCCTTTGTTTGGTTTATCAATTGGTATATTGTTTAAGTTGTAATTTTTTTATAATGTTCCCAAACTTTCTTCGGTCGCGAAGAAAGTATGCAAAGAAGCTCGCTCCACGGCTTCGAGGCTGACGGCTGTCAGCTTCCCTCACTCCAAGAAAGTTTTAGCTAAAAATGCAAAACTCGCTTCGCTCAAACAGTTGCATTTTTTTAACGCTAAAACTTTTTTTCGTTCGGCTCTGCAGAGGTTCTGCCGCTTTCAAGCGGTAACGCATCTTATTAATTCAGAAGCTAAGGCTTCTGTGCTGCCGCCTCGTCAAGAGTAAGCTTATTATGTTTAAAATACTGATTAGGGATAAAAGCTTTGCTTTTACATTTGTGATGCGTTACCGCATGCGCTTTTTCAAAACCTCTACAGAACTGAATGGAGGTTCTTTACTCTCGTTAAAAAAATGCAACTGTTTGAGCGAAGCGAGTTTGACATTTTTAGAGAGTCAAGAAATGGAATGAAGGCACCCGATAGCCATCGGGTTCGAAGCCGTTTCGAGAGCTTCTTTGCTTACTTTCTTCTCGGCAGAAGAAAGTATGGGAGCATCAAAGTACAGTAACTACTTAAAAAACATCTCAATTGATATAAAAACTTAAAAATGAAGCCTTCTACTAAATCAAAATGTACATGCAAAAAGAAAGAATATTATGCTTGCCTCCACTCCCAAGGTGCAATTGGGTTAGCAGATTTCCATAATCCTATTTTCTTTGATTTAGCCCATTTCTCAAGACTATTAAGTTTGGCTTGTCTATGTCTTGGTAAATGTTTATAGAACCGACGCATGACCCATGCATGCCCTAAGACTACCATCCTTTCATTCACATTCATCCATTCAGATTTATCCTTATTGTAAACATGAATTGTTCCTAATATTCTTCCATAACAATCCATTCCATGTTCTTCAAGTCTTATTGATTTACCACCAATTAACTTAATCAGACCATAGGTGGCTTTGTTACCCCAAGGTTGATTAGACTCAGGACAGTCAATAGCATCTAGCCTGATTCTTATTTTTCGATTGTATTTTTCAATTATAACTGTATCGCCATCAAGTACTCGTTTAACACGAGCATCTGAAAAACTTGAAGAAACATTTTCTATTTTAATGTTAGGTGTATGTTTCTTTATAGATTGATTGCCTAGTTTTTCTTTTTTTATGTCATTAGCGGCTTTAATATAAATGACAATAATTACTATAGCTAATGTAAGAATTATTAAAATATTCATATTACCTCCTCAAATATATTTTATTTGATGTATATAATATTAATATTTTATTGTGTTATTTTTATGTGAAGGATTGAGTAGTAGGTTGTAAGGCCTATTAAGGCCTTACTAGAAAATTATACGAAGTTTACTTCAGAAACATGATGTTGAAGACCAAGCTCTTTACCATCAATACCAAAAGCAAGTCCGATCATTTGCTGCATATGAAGTACAGGAAGCTTAACATCACGACCTACAGCGTGTGAAGCATGTTCATATTGGGTGTCAAGTTTAAGGTGACAGAGTGGACATGGTGTTACCATCCAGTCAGCATTATTATCCATTGCGCCCATTAGTGCGTTACCCGTAAGTGTTGCGGCTGTATGTGGTGCTTGAAGCTCAGCGTGGAAACCACAACATTTGTTTTTCTCATCATAATCAACATTTTGACCACCACACGCAAGAATTAAATCATCAAGAGACCTAGGTGCATATGCATCTTCGTGACCGTTTGAATCTTCATGTGTCTCAGAAGGGCGGATGTTATGACAACCGTAAAATGGTGCGATGTTAAACTCAGCCAGTGGCTTAACAACCATTTTCTTTAAGTTGTCAAGACCGAAGTCATCAATAATAGCGTATAAGAAGTGCTTGATTTCAGAAGTACCTTCATAATAAAGACCAACTTCAGCAAGCTTTTCATTTACCTTAGCTTTCATTTCAGGGTCTGAGTCTAAACGGCGCTTAGTAAGCATTGTGTTTAATTGACAGGTGTTACAGATAGTCACCATAGTCATACCACGTGACTCTGCGTAGCAGATATTACGTGCATTTAACACTAATGATAAAAATTCATCATAATCTTGAAGGTGACTCGCGCCACAACATGTCGCTTCTTCTAGAACTTCTAACTCAATTCCCATCTTCTCAGCGATAGCCATCGTCGACATCATCTGTTCCGGTGTACTCTGTCTTGCAGTACAACCAGTAAATAGTGCGTATTTTAATTTACTCATTTTGTACTCCTTAGAATTTAGCCGTAGCAGAAATCTCTACTAGCTTTTTGATTTCGTCCATCTTGTCAGACTTAGGAACGATTAATGGGTTGATATGTGCCTTACCTTTGGCGATCATCTTAGCACCAACTTTAAGGTGCTTATACATACCATAACCTTTCTCAGAATAGATAACTAGACCCGCTTCATTTAGTTGACCATGTTTCTTCACTGAGTCTTTGAAATATACTGCATGACGTGTAGCGATATTGTTCTTCGCAACACCCGCTTCAAATACCATATTATGAAGTTTAGTGATTTTTTCAATTGGGTTAACTTCTTTAGGACATACTTCCGCACATTCCATACATTTAACACAATCCCAAACACCTGAACCTTCTTGGTTGATGGCATGAAGACGTTCGTTATCTTGAGCATCACGAACATCGGCTTGAAATCTAAAACCAGCAGCAAAGGCAGCTGGCCCGATGAATTGTTCATTGATCTCTAAAGCAGGACAAGAGTAGTGACATGCACCACACTGAATACAGTAGTCTGCTTCTAAAAGTGCATCAACTTGTGCAGGTGAAACAAAGTGCTCGTTTTCAGGAGCTTCTTCTACAGGTGCATCAAGATAAGGTTTAACCGCTGCGTGTTTAACCCAGAAATCTTCTTTATCAATGATAAGGTCTTTCATAGCACGTTTTGTACTAAGTGGTTCGATAGTAAGCTCATTTCCATAGGTTTCAACAAGCTGGTCAACGTTTTGTTTACAGGCTAAGATAGCTTTTCCATTAACCTTTACAGAACAGATACCACAGATACCATGACGGCATGAACGTCGGTATGATAGTGAACCATCCATCTCATTTTTGATAAGTGTTAAAATGTCTAGAATAACATGTTCGTGTGTAACATCAACATCATATTTTATGTAGGTTGGAAGGTAGTCCGTTTCAGCATTGAAACGAAATACGTTAAAAGTAACTTTTTTAGTCGGTCTTGCACTCATTTGCTCTCCTTAGTACGTTCTAGCTTTAAGCTCATGTTTGCCAAGAACGACATCCATATACTCTAAGTTGACGTTTCCGTCTTTGTCCATGTAACCCATTGTGTGTTGTAAGAAATTTTCATCATCACGTGTAGGGAAATCTTCACGGTAGTGAGCACCACGACTCTCTTTACGAGCAAGAGCAGATTGTGCGATAAAAGTACAGTAATCAAGCATGTGACCAAATTCAATCGCTTCTTGAAGCTCTGTATTAAAGATGCTTGATTTGTCTTCGATACGGATATGTTTATATCTTTCTCTTAACTCTTTCATTACATTTAGTTGTTTTGCTAAAGTCTCTTCGGTTCTAAATACACCTGCATTGTCTGTCATAGATTGTTGCAACTCATGTCTAAGGTGTGAAACACGCTCAGTTCCGTTGTTGTTTAAGATCCAGTCAAACTCTTTAATCATAACATTGGCATCAGATTCAGTCGCTTTTCTAAGCTCGATACCATCTACATCTTCTACCATTGTCTTACCGACTTCACGTCCAAAAAGTAAAGCTTCAAGTACAGAGTTGGCACCTAAACGGTTAGCTCCGTGAACAGAAACACAAGCACATTCGCCTGCTGCGTAGAAACCTTCTACGAGTTCATCGCTATTTTTACGAACATGTCCATGAACATCACACGGGATACCACCCATAGAGTAGTGTGCAGTAGCTGAGATAAGGATAGGCTCCTTAATCATATCAAGGCCTAAGAAAGTGATAGCAAGATCACGAAGTTCAGGAAGTCTTTCCATGATAAGGTCTTTTCCAAGGTGAACAAGGTTAATGTAAACTGCGTCTTTTCTTGGACCTACACCACGACCCTCGCGGATCTCTTGGATAATTGCACGAGCAACAACATCACGTGACGCTAGCTCCATTGCATTAGGTGCGTATTTTTCCATGAAACGCTCGCCTTTTGAGTTGATGAGTTGACCACCTTCTCCACGTGCTGCTTCTGAGATAAGTACACCATTTCCAGAAAGACCAGATGGGTGAAACTGTACAAATTCCATATCTTCTAGAGGAAGACCATGACGTGCAACAAGTGAAAGGCCATCACCTGTATTAGCATGTGCGTTTGAGTTAATTTTAAATGAACGTGCGTATCCACCTGTTGCGAACATTACTGTTTTTGCATTGAAGATGGCTTTTTCAGAGTTGCGAATATTATAAGCAGCCACACCATAAGCCTTACCATTTTCATACAGTAAGTCAGCCGCGTACCACTCATCAAAGAATTTTACATCATAACGAAGGGCTTGTTCAAAAATAGTTTGAAGTAGTGTAAGACCCGTACGGTCTTTTGCATAACAAGCTCTTGGAGATGATTGACCACCAAAAGGACGTTGAGCGATTTTTCCATCTTCTGTTCTAGAAAAAACAGCACCCATGTGTTCAGCCCAACGAATAGTTTCAGGTGCTTTTTTACACATGAACTCAACCGTGTCTTGATCGGCTAAATAATCAGAACCTTTTACCGTGTCAAATTCGTGTAGTTCAATACTGTCTTCATCTGAAAATGCAGCATTAATACCACCTTGCGCTGCACCTGAGTGTGAACGTAATGGATGTAGTTTTGTAATAACGGCAACTTTTTTGCCTGCTTTTTGCAGTTCAAGCGCTGCTGCACAACCTGCAAGGCCAGCACCAACGATAACTGCATCGTAAGTATAAATAGGAATACTCATTCGCAATCCTCCGAAAATAATTTTCATGATTATAGCTTGAACTTACTTGTATAAGGTTAAAGGGGGAGGGTTTTTAATGGAAGTATTTGTGTGTTACGCTTTGAAGCACAAAGAAGGAAAACTGCTACCTTTTGTAGCAGTAATCTTAGAAAAGTTTATCGAAGACCTTTTTCGGCGCGATCACGTAGTTGAGCGATTCTATTTCCACCTTGTGCGATGGCCGCATGAAGTATCTCTTTAGCATGAGCAATGGTCTGGTCTAACTGTTTATTTGGTGCTTTAACCACAAAGCCTCCACTGACACTCACACTGATAACCTCACCCTTAGGTGCTTTGAATTTCGTCTCTTCAATTGTTTTACGTATCTGCTCACAATCATATAAGGCCGCATCTTTGGTTGCTCTGTTTAGAATAAGAACAAATTGGTCATAATCAATACGCCCAAGTACATCTGTGTGTTGCTCATACAAAGAGAGGGTAAAAGCGATTTTCTTTAAGATCTGATTGGCAAGATCTTTTTTGTACTTTTTCTCTATGTCTTTGAAATGATCAAGTGAGAAAACACAGACAACTAAAGAAGCACCATTATTTCCTTTACGATTGGCAAAACCATGCAGAAGGCCCTTGTAATTGTTAATCTCTGTTACTGGGTCAATAAAGGCAGGGTTTTCAGTAGCCGTTGGCTTACGGCTCATACGTTTTGTAATCATCTCTGCTTCTTCTGTTTGAAACATACGTCCTTTGCTGTCAATATCAACAGAGTAAAGTGTTTTAAGGTCTTTATAGATAAAGGACAATCTACGTGTAAACCACAAGGCTGCAAGAAGTGAAACTAAGAAAGCTAAATAAATGATGATTTGTAAGACTTGAAACTTTTGTGATTCATAAATCAGGTGTCTCTCTTCAAGCTGGTACAGTTTTGCTTCATATTCTACTTGGGCGAAGTCATAATTGTCCAAACGCTCTTCTAAATCTTCTAAGCTTTGATCGTAATAGGCTTGCGCTGCTTCTATATATAAGAGTTGTTTGATACTAAGTTGTTCAAGGTCATTAAGATACTGGGCAGAGTGTCCGTATACATAGTTCCCTAAGATATCAAAGCTAAAGGCTTCTTGCATCTTATCGATATCATGTTTAAGGTTATTAACAATACCTTTGAGTTGAATATTACTTAACTGTATATCTTCACGCCCAAGGTTATAAGCTTCGGCTATTAAAGCTTTTTGGTGAAGTAAAAGGTCGGTCTTCTCCACAGAAGAGTTTAAAGTAAAGGTGATGGTTGCTAAAACACCTAATATAATCGATAGAAGTAGAAGGGTTTTAGATAGATTGTCAAAGATTCTCTTTATTGACCAGCGCATTGGGTTCCTTAATATATATTGTTATCTTTTGTGCTTAATTTTAAACTGCTATGCATTAAATACGACTTAATAATAAAATCTACATCAGTATAATGGAACTAAGTAAACAGACAGTGGGTAAAAAAGGAGGTGTTTTTTCTCTTTTTACGCATTTTATAGAGGGAAATGTCATCTGTATAAAAGGATACTTGGCTATAATCACCATTAAGATTAATAAACAGACTTGTAGCCTTTTAGGTCTGAAAATTAGGGTGTATGTTTGAATAAAGAAGATTTTTTCATCTCATGTTTTAAGTCAAAACGTATTGGTGATGACGCAGCAATTGTAGAAGGTTGGGTTGTCTCAAAAGATGCTTTTTTTGAAAATGTTCATTTTAAGCGTGAATGGCTTAGCTTAGAAGAGATTGCATATAAGTCAATGATTATTAATATCTCAGATTCTATCGCCATGAATGCAGATCCTAAATATGCTCTTTTAGCTGTAGCCTTACCCTCGCACCTAAGCAAGTCTGAAATTAAAAACTTGCACCAAGGGTTTGCGCGGGCAGCCAATGAGTTTGATATTGAGATTATTGGCGGAGATACGGTTTCAAATATTAAAATTGATATTACGGTCACTATCTTGGCAAAGGCGCGTCAACCCTTAAGAAGAACAGGGCTGAAAAAAGGTGACCTTTTAGCCTATACAGGCAGTTTGGGAAGCTCTAAGAAGGCTTTAGATGCCTTACTTAAAAATGTTTATGCCCGTAAGGCTTCACGGTTTTTTAAGCCTCAGTTACGACAAAAATTTATCTCCAAAGTCTCTAACTCCCTGGCTTGTGGTATGGATATATCTGATGGACTGTTTTCAGACCTTTCGAAGCTTTCAAAGGCAAACCATCTAGGCTATGATTTTTTTCACAAGATAGATAAACAGATAGGCTGCAGCGGCGAAGAGTATGAGATGCTTATTGGCTTTGATCCAAGAAAACGAAAGAAACTCTTTAGAGAAGCACAAGCGCAAAGATGTCCACTCACAATATTTGCAAAGGCTAAACGGAAATCCTATAAACCAACATGTAAGGCACATCACTTTTGAACCGAAATTATTATTTAAATCATTCTCCCATTCCTTTTCATTTTGCCCAGAGCCCTAGGGACTTTGTGGTAGATGAAATTCCCTTATATGAGTTTAGCGGTGAAGGTGAACACCTTGTACTGCATATTCGTAAGAAAAACCTCTCTACCTTTGAGATGATAGATATCTTATGTAACACCACGGGAGCCAAGGCAAAAGAGATCGGTACAGCTGGCCTAAAAGATAAAAATGCCTTGACGACGCAATATATATCAGTTCCTGCGCGTATAGAAGAGGCCATTGATAAACTCGATCATCCTCAGATTAAAGTACTCTCTAAGGTACGTCACAATAATAAAATTCGTACAGGTCATTTGAAAGGGAATCGTTTTTTTATTCGTATTAAAAAGGTACTTCCCGTAGCAGCGGCTAAGCTTGATCAGGCCGTAAAGCACATTAAAAAAGATGGGATGCCAAACTATTTTGGCTATCAACGTTTTGGAAATGATGGGGATAATTATCTGATAGGTAGGGATATTGTTGAGGGTAAAAAGAGAGAAAAAAATAAGAAAAAATCTCGACTCTTTATCTCTGCGTATCAATCCCACCTCTTTAACCTCTGGCTAAGTAGACGAATAGAGATATCCAAGCTGGTTTCAGGCCTAGATGTAAAAGAAGCAGCGGATGTTTTAAACTTTGACACGGCCTTGATTAAACAGATGAAGGCGCAAAAGCATCCTTTTAAAATGCTTCCAGGTGATTTGTGTATGCATTACCCTTATGGGGCTATTTTTCATGCGGAAGACTTAGAAAAAGAGTCCGCACTTTTTTATGAGAAGGATAGGGCGCCAACAGGTCTTTTAATTGGAAAAAAAGTCAAAAAAAGTGTGGATATTGCCCACACAGTAGAAAAAGAGTTTGAAGCCGAGTGTAAAGAGGATGGAACCCGCCGATATGCCTTTGTCTTTCCTGAAGATATTGAGACAGAATATAAAGAAGATAAGGCCTGGTATGAATTGCATTTTACCCTGCCTAAGGGTTCTTATGCGACGGTACTGATAGAAGAACTTGCTAAACGAGAGATTCGTGAAGCAAAGATTACATCGAATGAAAAAATTAACTAATTTAAGGAAGTAACATGTCTAATAAAAAACATTTAACATCAGCATTTTCACAACTCTTTGGAAAATTCGCCTCGAAGGCCTTTCCTTCGCCTGTGCAAAACATCATTAATCATGGCTATGTTAAGTTAATGGGTCTGGATATGAGTGATTTTGCTAATCCTTCATCTTATGAAACACTTAATAAGCTCTTTACCCGCCATTTAAGAGAAAAACGACATTTTAATCTTGATGGTGATATTATGATTTCACCTTGTGACGCACTCATTAGTGAATGTGGAAAGATACATGATTTTGACTCTTTTCAAATCAAGGGAATGAAATATAAGGTAGATGAACTTTTAGGTGAACATATTGATGCCAAAAACAAACACGCAGTTAAAAATGGTCGCTTTATTAACTTCTATCTCTCTCCAAGTGATTACCATCGTTATCATATTCCTATTAATTGTCGTATTACTAAGGCGGTGCATATTCCTGGTAAACTCTATCCTGTAAATTTTACTTACTTAAACAAGCAAAAAGATCTCTTTATTGAAAATGAGCGTGTGGTGATTGAGTGTTATACCCAAGAAGATGAGCTCTTTTATATGGTCTTAGTGGGTGCACTTAATGTAGGAAAGATGGAAGTCTCGTTTGAACCAAGCATACAAACTAACTCTGAGATACGTGAGAGTGTAGCTTATACCTATGAGAATCTTAATATGGACAAGGGGGATGACTTTGGTTGCTTCCAGATGGGCTCAACCATCGTGCTGATTGCAGAAAAAATGGATATCTTTGTGCAAAGTGGTGAAAAGGTAAGTTTTGCACAAGAGATAGCCTCGGTGAAAAAACAGAAATAATGTCATCCAAATCACAAGCCTATATCGAACATATCTTTTCAGATAAACTTGTTTTTGAAAAAGAGGTTTTACAAGTTAATTGTGATGAAGACAGAAAAGAGGTGATGTCTCTTATCTGTAGTGATATATGTAGCAATAAAGAGCTAGAAAAAAAAGTCAATTTTCTAAAAATAAAAAGTATTGATGATCTTGATTTTGATGGCGTGGTGATTGCCTTTGTGCAGATTCTCGTTAGTGAACTTCTCTCCCTTCTTAAAGAGAAACGTCTAACTCAGGTGGAGATTCAAGCCGTTAAAAGTGATAAACATCATCTTAAGTTTATTTATGAGCTTTCTCAAATCTATATGCGACGTTTTTCAACCACCTTCTATAAAGAGGTAGTTAATACCTTTTTTGACCTTGTAGTCATTGCGGATAAAGCAGATAAACTCAGTCCTGTTGTGCTTGAGGCTATTTATGGAAATGAAAATAGAAAATCACTAGTTGAGATGCACGGTGGTGGACAGGTCTTATATAAAGAAGAACAAGCGTGGATGCGTGTTAAACAGGCAAAAGAGGAGAAAAACCGCAAGATTCAAGTCTATCAGGTTGAAATTGTACGTTTAGTGCGGCGAGTTGATCAACTTAAACTTCAAATCTCTGCTATCGTTGCTGCGCGGGCCCTTAGTTTAAACGATGTTCAAAAGGTGACCCCAAAGCTTTTGCTTGATATGTTTACGGATGAAGATGATATTCAGCTTCATACAAAAAAGACCATGTTCTCTTATATCGAAGCAGGGCCTAAGGCCAATGCCCTTGTCTTGATTGCTAATAAGGCACAAGCAGAATCCAAAACGCGTGCAGACCAAGATGATTATAGACGTATTGCTCAGTTCTTTACAAAATGTAAAAGTGTTAATACTCAAGCCTACGTAGATGCACGCTTTGAAGAGTTTAAGAAGGAGCTTGAGCTTAAAAGTAAGCGTTATAGAGAACAACGTCTGAAGTTAAAAGCACTTAGAGATAGACCCCTAGATAGTTTTGATGTGACTCTAAAGAAGGTCAAAGAGGCGATGGTGTACAACTTGCAACATCTTAAAAAGCAGAAATAAAGAAGAACTTTTGTTACTACTTTTTTAAAGGCTAAAATAAAGGGTGTTTGGGAAGTTGCCAGGGTACAGTAGCTTTACAGACTGTTGACTTTTCTGTGTTACACTGCTTGTATGGAAAAAGAAAAATCAGACCTGCCTGTATTTTTAGGCTTACTTTTGTTAGCCTTTATAGGTAGAATAATATTAGCACCTTAAACGTTAAATCTAAAATGCATAATGTCGCCATCATTGACGATATACTCTTTACCTTCTAGGCGCATTTTACCTGCATCTTTAGCCTTGTTTTCTCCTCCACAGGCAATGTAATCTTCATATCCAATTACTTCTGCGCGAATAAAGCCTTTTTCAAAATCATTATGAATAACAGCAGCTGCCTTAGGCGCGGTAGTGTTTTTACGAATTGTCCACGCACGTACCTCTTTAACACCGGCTGTAAAGTAAGACATAAGACCAAGTTTATCAAAGCCTTTATGAATGATCTGTGCTAAACCTGACTCTTGTACGCCCATCTCTGCTAAAAACTCAACCGCTTCTTCCTCATCCATACCCACTAGGTCTTCTTCAAATTTAGCGCAGAGTTTAATAACTTCTGAGTTGTTTTTACTGGCATGTGCTTGGACGGCTTGTACGTATTGGTTGTCTTCATCACCCATACCATCTTCATCTACATTCGCCCCATACATAATCTCTTTTGCAGTAAGTAAACGTAACTCTTGGTTAAGTTGGATATAGAGGTCATCTTCTTTTTTCTCAAAGCTGTAGGCCATATTTCCCTCTTCTAAAAAGGCAACAAGCTCAAGGGCCATCTCCATAAGTGCCTTAGCTCCTTTATCTGCCTTAGCCTGTTTTTTAAGACGTTCTGCTCTGTTGCTAAGGGCTTCAAGGTCTGAGAAGATAAGTTCAGTCTCAATAATTTCAATATCGCGAATAGGGTCAATACTTCCTTCGGTATGTACGATGTTGTCATCTTCAAAACAACGCACAATATGCAGTATTACTTCAGTTTCACGAATATTAGAAAGAAACTTATTTCCAAGACCTTCACCCTTACTTGCCCCTTTGACAAGACCTGCAATATCTACAAAGTCCAAGGTTGAGTGTTGGATACGCTCAGGATTTACAATCTTGGCCAGTTCATCTAGACGTGTGTCAGGTACAGGAACAATAGCCTTATTTGGCTCAATCGTACAAAACGGATAGTTAGCTGCTTCTGCATTTTGTGCTTTAGTAAGCGCATTAAAGGTGGTTGATTTTCCTACATTTGGTAAGCCTACAAGGCCGATACTTAATCCCATTTTTTTCCTTTAGCTCTGTGTTACGAGGCTTGTGTTGGTATTGTGAAAGATATAAAAAAGATACTTGATAGGCTCTAAAATATAAGCAGAAACACCTTTTTCGCTTTTAAACCATGATGTTTCATCAAAGTCATTATTACTAGCAGCAGACATCTCTATGACAAGGTCTTTATAACCGTTTAAATCCAGTATCTTTCTAAAGGCGTAATGTGCTCGAGCAGTGTGAAATGCGTCGGTAACTAAGATAACACGCTTCATAGGATGCTCTTTTAAAAAAGAGACAAAATCATATGCTTCATCAAAGGTGCTCGTGGCACCGCCTTTTATACTTGGAATTATATCAGCACTAAGGTTATATGTTGCCAAAACTTTTTGCGCTTTTTCAAAAGGATAGCCGAAAATATCATAATGTTTTGAATATTCTTGTCTTTGGTCGGTATGGTACAGCAAGGGAGCGTAGGCCTCTTGCATTAAAGTCGCGGCTTTATCAGGTCGGGTTTTATAATTACCACTTAAGATTAAGACGCAATCTGCTCCCTTACTCGCATTATCAATACGAAAAAGTTTGGCATAAGAGATTAAGATAGAAGTGAAGTTGTTTGCAATAAGTAAGCCTATGAGAGTAAGACTTACTAAAAACAGGGGCAGTTTTTTTATTTTATATTTGATAACCAATCCACCGTCATACGTACACCTGCTCCTGAACCGCCATAAGGGTTGTAGCCCCACGCTGATTCGACATAAGCTGGTCCTGCAATATCAAAGTGCATCCACTTTTGTTTGTTTTCATCTTCAATAAAGTTATCTAAAAATTGCGCCGCAGTAATGGCACCACCATAAGGCTTATTTGAAATATTAGAGATATCTGCTACCTCTGATTTTAACTGTTTTTTCAAGTAACGGTTAAAAGGCAGAGCACCTACAAGTTCACCTGTATTGTTAGCAGAACGACTCATAGAGTGTTTGAGTTTAGTAGAGTGTCCCATAAGTCCAGTGGTGTAGTTACCCAATGCTACCACGCAAGCACCCGTAAGGGTTGCATAATCAAAGATATAGTCTGCTTGCACCTTCTCTTGCGCGTAACATAAACAGTCCGCAAGCACTAAACGGCCTTCTGCGTCCGTGTTTCTTACCTCAATACTTTTGCCATTTTTAGCGATAAGTACATCATCAGGCTTATACGCATCACCACCTATCATGTTCTCAACCGCACCAATAATACCGTGTACTTCTACGGGAAGATTAAGCTCAGAAACGGCCTTCATAATACCAAGTACAGCACATCCACCACTCTTGTCAAGTTTCATACTAACCATAGAAGTTGATGGTTTAAGGCTTAATCCACCACTATCATAGGTTAAGCCCTTTCCAATAAGCGAAATCACCGCACGTGGGTTCTTAGGCTTATAGCTTAGGTGTATAAGTTGTGACTCATGTCTAGAAGCGCGACCAACACTAAGCATTGCATTCATATTCTCTTTTTCTAAGCCAAGTTCATCAAGGATTTTACATTCAAGATTATGTTCACTTGCAAGGTCTCTTGCAATATTGGCCATCTTAAGTGGAAAAAGGTCATCTGGCGTGGTATTAACAAGTTCACGTGTGTAGTTTGTTGCGATAGCTGTGATTTTTGCTTGCTTGAGCTTTTCTTCTAAGACAGCTATGTCACTTGCCTCATCCTCAAGGCTTTTAGAAGAGAAGATGATTTCAGTTAAAGGACTCTCTGATTTTTCACTTTTATAAGTATCAAAAGAATATGCACCTAAAATAAAACCTTGAACCAAGGCCGTGAAAATACCTTCTTTATCATTAAGGTCATATTGAGAAAGTTTGATTGAACTGTAGCTATATTTTGAAAGGGTTCTGATTGCAGTTGCTGCAGCTGAACGAAAGAGGTCATGCTCATTCGCTTCGACTCCAACGTACAAGGTTTTAAACTCTGAAAGATAACAGGTCTCATCTTGGCCTGCTTTAAAATTGAGTTCATTTAAGATTCCCTCATGTAAAAGTTCGTCTGTGTTTAAGGCAAAGACGACGCTAATGGCTGCGTTAATATCGTACAGGTGTTGATTATCAATTGATATTTTCATAAAAATCCTTTATGCTTAGTTGAAGTCTAATAAATCTTTGGCTTGAATCATATCTTTGTCCCCTCGGCCTGAGAGGTTTACAATGATGGTTTGACCCTTAATATTCTCTATTTTTTTAAGGTAGGCCACGGCGTGTGATGATTCAAAGGCAGGAATAATACCCTCTTTACGTGAGAGCCAAACAAAGGCATCTAAGGCCTCCTCATCGGTAACACTGTCATAAGAAATTGACTTATTGTCTTTATGAAAGGCATGTTCTGGTCCAATACCTGGATAATCAAGTCCCGCAGAAATAGAGTGGGCTTCAAGCACTTGTCCATCATCATCTTGAAGAAGATAGGACATCTGACCATGCAAGACACCTGGACGACCTTTTTCTAAAGAGGCACCATGTTTATCCGTATTTACACCTAATCCACCGGCTTCAATACCAACACATTCAACCTCTTTATCTTCTAAGAAGTGTTGAAAGGCACCTATGGCGTTTGAGCCACCACCAATACAGGCGATAACCTTATCAGGAAGTTTACCTTCAAGCTCTAAGATCTGAGCACGCGCTTCCCATCCGATTATGGCTTGAAAATCTCTTACCATCATCGGATAAGGGTGTGGTCCTGCTACGGTTCCAATGATGTAAAAAGTGTCACGCGCATTTGTTACCCAATGGCGAATGGCATCATTCATAGCGTCTTTAAGAGTACGACTTCCACTCTCTACCGAATTTACCTTGGCTCCAAGCAATTTCATTCTAAAGACGTTTAGCTCTTGTCTCTCAACATCTTTAGCTCCCATGAAAATTTCACATTCAAGATCAAGGAGGGCACAGATGGTTGCTGTTGCCACACCATGTTGACCCGCCCCCGTTTCAGCAATGACTTTTTTCTTCCCCAGTTTTTTAGCCATAAGACCTTGGGCAATTACGTTGTTAACCTTGTGTGCACCGGTATGGTTTAAATCTTCACGCTTAAAATAGACCTTCGCATCTAACTCCTTAGAGATATTTTCGGCGAAGTACAGAGGTGAAGGGCGACCTACATAATCTTCCAGATAATAATGCACCTCTTTCCAAAATGTTTCATCTTGGCGAAGTTCTTCATATTTTTCTTTTAACTCAAGCAGGGCAGGCATAAGGGTTTCAGGAACATAACGTCCTCCGAAAATTCCAAAGTGCCCATTTTCATCTGGATCAAATTTACTTTTTGAAGGGATATACATTAGGCTTCTCCTAAAACAGAATAGACAGGGGTGAACTCAGCGAGTTTTTTGCTTCCACCTAAGAAACTTAAGTCCATAATAAAACATGACTCAACACACTTCCCACCTGACTTATCAATAAGATTTGCCGCTGCGTAAGCTGTTCCGCCTGTAGCAATAAGATCATCAATCAGTAAAACACGGGCATTCTCAACCCCTCTAAAAGCATCAATGTGAATCTCAACTTCATCTACGCCATACTCTAATGCGTATTTTTCTGAGATGGTTGTATAAGGAAGTTTTCCTTTTTTACGAATAGGCACAAACCCCACCCCTAAATCACGTGCAAGTGCCGCTCCAAAGATAAATCCTCGTGCATCTATGCCCGCAACAAAGTCTAAGTCCATCTCTTTATATCTGTCACGAAGGTGATCCATCAAGAGACCAAAAGCCTCTGCATTATTTAAGATAGTGGAGATGTCTTTAAAGACAATGCCTGGTTTTGGAAAGTCAGGTATCTCGCGTATGGCGTCAACAATAATTTTTTTGTCTTCTTCTTTTATCATAGGGGTGATAATCCTTGGTCTGTGTTAATATTAAAAAATATGTTCTTATAATAGGGCGTCTATGCGGCCCTCAAGATCATTAATCTTGCTTTTGAGCTTATCCGTTTCGGAACGGTGTTGCGAATTTCTCTGCTTTAAAACCTTAAGCTCATTTCGTAGCTTATTTAACTCATCAGTTAAGATATCTACATTACCTAAGGAACGTTGCAGTTGAATCTGATATTTACGAATTAGAATCTCCGCTTCTTGAAGGGTCATCTTCATCAGTTCATTGCTCTTTTGCTCTTTATAAGTGATGTTCTTAAAGTAAAACATTTTTACAAACAAAAAGATTCCCGCAAGTGTGACAAGACTTAATAATGACCATTCAAAAAACATGAGACTCCCTTAACCTTTAATGGCTTCTATCTTCGCGACACGGCCACTATGACGACCACCTTCAAACTCAGCGTCAATCCAAGCATCAATGATAGATTCCGCCACACCAATGCCTACAACACGTTCACCAAAACATAAAACATTGGCATCATTATGTGCGCGTCCCATCTTCGCCGTATAAGCATCATGACACAGCGCAGCGCGGATACCGTGGTGACGATTCGCGGCCATAGAGATACCGATACCAGAACCACAGATTAAGACACCTAAGCTTCCTTCATCTGCCAATACTTTTTGACATACTTTAACAGCATAATCAGGATAATCCACCCGATCTTTTGTAAAAGGCCCCATATCTTCAACCTCAAAACCCTTTGATCTTAAGTACTCACAGGTGTGGTTTTTTAGATCGATACCAGCGTGATCTGTTCCTACATAATATTTCATCATCTCTCCAAGTTAAAGTAAAAGTTGGCTCATAAGCCAATTTAGTGGTGTAAAAATAAGAATCTTTTGTAAAGGTGTTATCATAAAGATTGCTAAAACAATAAACATACCATAAGGTGCTAATCTGACATATACTTCAGCTATTTTATTCAATTTTAGCTGAAAACAGAGGTAGGTTAAAAATTGTGCTCCATCAAAGGCAGGGATAGGAAGTAGGTTAAATACGGCTAAAAGCAGGTTAATAATAAGTGACATCCCTAAAAAGTACAAGAAAGGGTCTTGTTCAATGAGGTTAGTAATAATATAACTTACTGCTCCTAAGGTAGAGGCATTTGGGTTTTCATTAAGTAGTTGCGTTAAAAATTCAATGGGGAAGTAGTTGACAAAGATGATAGAAGCGATTAGCGCTAAGATAAAGTTATAAAAAATTCCTGCAAGTGCTACTGCCATAGCGGCTGTATAACCACCCTTACTAATGACTTTATGGATATCCACGGGTACAGGTTTTGCCCAACCAAAGATAAAGCCTGTATTGCTAATATAAAGCAGGGCAGGAACCACAATGCTTCCGATAGGGTCGATATGTACTAAAGGGTTGACCTTTAAACGACCAGCGTCTTTGGCAGTGGTGTCACCATATTTATAGGCAATTAAGCCATGCATAATCTCATGCCCGACAATAGCAACAACAAGTACTATAACGGTAATAGCAATTTTGATTATTTCAGCAATTTCCAACTAGAAAATCCCCTTGTCTTTTTTCTTGTCTTCACTACGTGCACGTTTAAGGAAGTCTACTCCTTCAAGGTCAGTAGGCGTTTTACCCATTCTGTCCCAACGAATCTCGTAGTTATCATTAATACTAAAGTAGATAAACCAAGGCGTACCTTCAATAAGGCCATAAGGCACAGTCCCCCAGAAACGACTATCATTAGAGTGGTCTCTATTATCACCCATCATAAAATACTCATTCTCAGGCACTTCAATAGGAGGTGTAAAGAAGATAGGCATATGCGTACTTCCATCATTAATAACATGTTCATCATGTTGAATGCCTGGGTGGTCTGCTTGGTATGGGTTTTTAACAAAAAGCATCTGCATTGCTTCGATAATCTGCTCTTTTGCATAATGTTGTTTGATATATTCATCACCTTCATTCATATGAATATAAAGGTCTTTTTCATTCACAAAAAGTACATCTCCTGGAAGGGCAACACAACGTTTAACAAAGTGAACACTTGGGTTTTGAGGAAATCTAAAGATAACGATATCGCCACGTTTAGGTGTATCTCCATCAATGATGTGACCATCTGTTCCGGGGACAAGGGGAATCTCTAAAAAAGGAAGGTGCGGAGTTGAGATACCATAAGCAAACTTTTTAGCAAAAAGATGGTCTCCTACCAGTAAGGAGCTTTTCATCGAGCCACTAGGAATTCTAAAGGCTTGGGCAACAAAAAAGATGACAAGCAGAACAATGATAATTGTTCCGGTCCATGAGTTTGAAAATTTATAGGCCTTATAGGCAAAATCTTTTGCTTTTTCTTTCATTATGTGTACTCTTTCTAAATTAAAGTTTTATTGTTGTCTGTTTTTAGCTGATTGTAGAGTGTTTTGAAGCAACATTGCAATGGTCATTGGGCCAACACCACCTGGAACGGGTGTGATATAAGAGGCTTTTTTAGAGACGTTTTCAAAATCCACATCGCCTACAAGTTTACCATTATCAGCTCTGTTGATACCAATATCAATAATAATAGCACCCTCTTTTACCATGTCTTCTTTAATAAGGTTAATAACACCCACACCCACAAGTAAGATATCCGCTTCTAAGGTATGTGCTTTTAAATCTTTTGTATAGATATGACAAATATCAACGGTGGCATTAGCATTTAAAAGAAGGCTCGCCATAGGTTTACCAACAATGTTAGAAGCACCAACCACGCAGGCATTCATGCCTTGAACATCTATTTTGTACTCTTCTAAAAGTTTCATAACACCCAGCGGTGTACAAGGAACAAAACCTTCTAAACCCGTGGTTAATCGGCCTACATTATAAGGATGGAAGCCATCTACATCTTTGTGTGGGGCGACGAGTTCTAAAAGACGGTCTGTATTAATCTGCTTGGGTAAAGGGAGTTGAATTAAGATACCGTCTATATTAGGGTTTTCATTCATCATCTCTATGGTTTTTTCAATTGCTTCTTGAGAGATGTCGTAAGGCATCTCATGGGTCACTGAATAAAAGCCAACCGCATCGCAGGCTTTTTTCTTCATGCCAACATACGCTGCACTCGCTGGGTCGTTACCCACAAGAATTACGGCTAAACCAGGTACATTTCCTGTGGAGTCTTTAAGGACTTTAACTTCTGAAGTAATCTTCTCTTTGATTTTAGATGAAAGTGCTGAACCGTCAAGAATTTGCATTAATACCTCTTGTCTTAGACACCAAAAGCAGTGCCCTTTTAGAATATTTTTGATATTATACCTCGTACTTCTTTTACAAGCCTTTATAGATACAATAATGGGCTTTAAAGAGAGTGTGATAGCTATTAAAAGGTCCATGTATGCGTTTATTAATCTTAATGTTTTTTATTTTTATTGATCTTCAAGCCAAAGATAAAGACTCTTTTATCACTGAGACAGAATATGCAGAGCATCTGTATAAAAACCCGCGTGGCATTGGATGTAATAAATGTCATGGCAAAAAAGGGGAGGGGATGATTATCTCTAAATACAAGCATAAGGGAGAAGAACGCATTTTACGTACCCAAGAGATAAATACCCTTGAGTATGAGGATTTTGCTAAAGCCTTAGCTCAAAAGCGAAGTGTTATGCCAAAATATTTTTTAACCAGTAAAGAGATCCGCGCCTTGTATAATTATTTACATATACCAGCACAATAAAGGAGCCATTTATGTTTATTCCTCAATTAGAAAGTTTGCAAAAGATTGTTAATGAAAAAGACCTTTTAGCCCTTGATCTGCTCTTAAATCCAACCGGACGCACCCAAAACAGAAAAAATGATTTTAAGGCAGCCTTGATGTTGTCTGCACATAATTTAAAGCATTTAAGTAAGATAGACATGGTTGAGAGTGACTGTATTATGCTTAACCTTGAAGATGGTGTCTCTGTTCAAGAGAAGCCTGTGGCACTTAGACTGTGCGCTTATTTTTTATCCAAATTGCATCAAAGTGATAAAAAAATTGTGGTGAGAGTCAATGCCTTAGATGAAGGTGGGCTTGAAGAGATAGCCTTTTTAAATGCTTATAAACCAGATGCTATTCGCATCCCTAAAGTTAAAAATATTGATGATGTAAAAAAGGCCTTAAGCGTGTTAGATGAGAGTATAGAACTGCATTTAAGCATAGAAACCATGCCAGCCTTGGCTAATCTTAAAACACTTCAGTATGAGACCAAGGTTAAAGCAGTCTATTTAGGTATCTTAGATCTTATGGCCGATATGGGACTTAATCAAGACCTCTTAGTGCCAGAAAATCCTACAGTGCATTATATTCTCTCAGAATTTTTACTAGGCGCTAAACTTATTGGGGCGCATCCAGTCTCTTTTGTGTATCAAGATTATCAAAATATGCATGAGTTTCAAAGATGGCTGAGTTTAGAGAAGATGATGGGCTTTAATGCTAAAGGCTGTGTCTCTCCTGTTCAAGCCAGCGAAGTGATGCGTCAGTTTGAGGTTGGTAACCAAGAGGTTCAAAAAGCAAAATATATTATAGAACTCTTTGAAAAGATGCGAAAGCAGGGGGTGACAGGTTTTTCAGATGATAAGTATGGCTTTATTGATGAGCCTATTTATAAGGGCGCTTTAAAGGTGCTAGAGAACACCTAGGCCTCTCTTATTTACCTACCGCTCTATCAAGAAGGGCCATAGCAGTATAGTACCGATAATAACTTTGTGTTAAGCGTGCTCTAGAATCAATATATGATTGTCGTGCTTGTTGTAATTCTATGTAGTCAGCCAGGCCGTATTCATATCTTTTTTGCACTTGCTCAAACTTCTGTTTTGATGCGATGCTTAATTTTTCAGACATTTTTGTATTGTCTAGTTGTTTATTGACTTGAATATAGGCTTGATTCACCTCTTCTTGTATACGTAGACGTGCATTATCTAAATCAGCTTTGGCTCTCATAATAACAATTTTAGCTTCTTGGTTTTGTGAAGAGGTAGTAGAACCTGAGTATAAGTTCCATTCTAGTGACACAGTAGCTTTCCATTGTTGTTCAGGAGCAAAGGCATCTTCATCTACATCTTGAATTTGGTAATCACCATTTGCAAAAAGGCTAGGGTAATAATCACCATCGACCTGTTTGTGTGCAGCATTTGCAGCATTAAGCAACTGTGTGTATTGCTCAAGTTCAGCTCGATTTTTATAGGCTTCATCTTTATAAGCTGACACAGGAAGGGTAAGCTTTGGAAGTGATTCGTATACATTAGATTCTTCAGGTTTAAGGATGAAAATTTCATGCTGATATGAGGCATTGTCATTGTCTATACCAACCTCAGTTTTTAATCCTACTAAAGATAGTTTAACTTCATAGCCTGTATCTTGTAAGGCAAGTTGAGATTCAATAAGGTTGACTTGAGCATCGGTAACATCAACTTTAGTACGAATTCCTGCTTTAAAGTATCTCTCACTTCGGTTAAGTTGTTGTTTATTTAACTCAACATTTTCAGTATTTACACCAATGAGTGCATTATTATATAAAAGATCATAATAGGCTTTTTTAACCGAATAGATTTTATCTGAAATGCTTTGTTGCATTGAAGCTTTAGCAGCAAGGGATTGATTTTCAAAGTTTTCCATATTCCCTGTGGTCTTACCAAAATCATATATCAACTGTTTTGCATTCACTGAAGCGCCAAGAAGGGTTGTCTCAGTATCACCAGGTGCGAACTCATTAGGTGATTCACCTATAACTTGGCTTCCATAATCAATTCCTTGTTTTCCCGCGTAACCTGCTAAGTCTAAGGTAGGCAAATACCCTGCATCTGCTTGAGTGATATGCTCTTTAGAAGCCTCATAATCAGCCTTGGAAATTTTTAAATCAGGACTGTTTTCTAAGGCAGCTTGTATTAAATCATCTAAGGTTAACACTTGTGCATACACGCTTGTACTTAGTATTAGCGATAAGCTTATTAGTTTTGTTTTTATCATTTATAAACTCTCTCTCATTTTAACTTCTTCTTCTACATCAACAACGAGCTCGCGCATTGCCTCTAGTAAAACGTATATAACAGGTACAATAAACAAAGCAACTAAGGTCGCCATTGTCATACCACCAAGAAGGGCTATACCAATGGTTTTTTGTGTAACTGCACCCGCACCAGTAGCTAAGGCCAATGGAAAGATACCAAAGATAAAAGAAAAAATTGTCATTAAAATGGGTCTAAAGCGAGAAACAGCTGCATCAATAGCAGAGTCTGTAATGCTTTTACCACTTTCTCTTAACTCTTTGGCAAATTCAATAATTAAAATAGCATTTTTTGAGGACATGGCTATAAGCAAGACCAGTCCAATTTGAGCAAAAACATTCATAGGAAGACCTACATAGTTGAGCCCAGTCAGTGCGCCAAGCATAACCAAAGGAACAGGAAGAATAATCATAAGTGGTAAAATCCATGATTCATATTGCGCAGCGAGTACCATAAAAACAACCAAGATAACAAAGGCAAAGGTCATAACCGTTGACGAACCTGATTGCTTCTCCTGCAAGGACATACCTGACCATTCAAATCCATACTCAATAGGCATGATTTTCTTTTGTAATTCTTCCATAGCATCCATGGCCTCACCTGAAGAGTGCCCTGGTGCTGCCATACCATTGATTTGAATTGAACGATAAAGATTGTAATGCGTAATGTTTTGCGGTCCAGTAATCTCTTTTACTTGCACAACAGCAGAAAGAGGCACCATCTCATCTCTTGCATTTTTTACATAAAGTTTTGCAATATCAGAACGTTCAGATCTGAACTCTTTTTTAGCTTGTATGTAAACTCTATAAACCTTTCCATACTTCACGAAGTCATTAATGTAGAAAGAGCCAAGATAAGACTGCATGGTTGTAAAGATATCGGCCATATTAACACCTAAGGCATTAGCTTTTTCTCTTTTGAAATCAACATAATACATAGGATATGAGGCATTAAAGGTTGTGTACGCTACGCCTATTCTTGAATCAGCATTAGCCGCGACTAAGAGTTCATTTACATAAGCTTGAAATTGAGTGATCTCAGATGACATATAATCTTGTACCCTAAAGTCAAATCCACCGACAGAACCTAAGCCTGGAATACCAGGAAGGTTAAAGGCAAAAACTTTTGCATTTGTGATAACAGCCGTTTTTTGAAAAATTTGTTTAATAATAGCCATTGCACTTTGTGTACGTGGGTCTCTTTTCTCCCAAGGTTTAAGGGTGATAAACTTGACACCAGCACTTGGATCAAGTGACGAGGTGACAATATTATAACCATCAACTGTTGTTATGTCGGTTACACTATCAATACTGCGTAAAATATCTTCTACTTTTTTATTGACTATAGCGGTTTGCGTAATGGATGAGCCTGGTTTAAGGTTGTATCCCACAATAATTACACCCTTGTCCTCTTCAGGAACAAAGGCAGTTGGCGTAATGGTAAACATCCATCCTGTTAGAGCAATAAGCCCTAAAAATGAAGCAGCAACCAGCCATTTAGCTTTTACAAAAACTTCAATGATTTTTCTGTATTTTTGTGTTGAATAATCAAAACCCTTATTAAAAAGTTCAAAGCCTTTAAAGGTTTTCTTATTAGGCTCAGCTCTTTTTATGATGATTGCCGCAATAGCTGGGGATAAAGAAAGAGCATTAATCGATGAGATGAAAACGGCAAAAGAAATTGTTAAGGCAAATTGTTGATACAGTGATCCCGTAATTCCTGGCATCATAGATACGGGAACAAACACAGCAATCAGTACAAGTGTTGTCGCGATAATTGGACCAGTGATTTCTGTCATTGCCTTTTTAACCACGTGTGGCATAGAAAGTTCAGGCTCTTTTATCATAATTGTTTCAACATTTTCAACCACTAAAATAACATCATCAACAACAATACCAATGGCCAATATTAGTCCAAATAGGGTTAAGAAATTAATAGAAAAACCTGTTAAATACATGGCCACAAAGGCACCAATAAGTGAAACAGGAATAGCAACGGTTGCAATAACCGTAGGCCTCCAATCTTGCAAAAAGATATAAATGACCAATACAACAAGGAAGATGGCAACAAGTAGGGTTTCAATGACATTGGCAATCGCAACTTCTACATACAAGGTAGTATCATAAGGAATTTTATAAGAGATGCCTTCTGGAAAACGCTCTTTTAGCTCCTCCATTTTTGCGACTGCTGCTTTTTTAATATCTAAAGCATTAGCACCTGATAGTTGATAAATAGCAACCAGTCCTGTAGGGTTAAGATTAAGCAGGGCATCCCAATCATATTTTTCAGCACCAAGCTCTATTTCTGATATATCTTTCAAATATACTAAGCTTCCATCTTTGTTATAGCGTAGTACAATTTGACCAAATTCTTGGGCATCTTTTAGACGTCCATCTGCTGTTAATGTGTAGGTGATTTTTTGGTTCTGAAAACCTGGGGCTGCACCAATCTGGCCAAGGGCTGCTTGTTTGTTTTGATCTTGAACAGCTGCTATAACATCCATAGGCGTCATCTGCATAGACTTCATCTTATCAGGATCAAGCCAAATTCTCATCGAATATTTCTTTTCCCCCATGTTTTCTGCTTTACCAACGCCAGGGATACGTTTAATTTCATCTAAAACATTAATGTTGATATAGTTAGATAAAAAGGGACCATCATATTGCTGCGTACCTTCTAAGGCAATTAGACAAACCATTGAAGGAGACTTTTTATCAACGGCAACACCACTTTGTGTAACCTCAGCAGGAAGTGTAGGCTTAGCTATTTCTACCTTGTTTTGAACGTCAACGGCTGCAATATCTAAGTCATAACCAGGTTCAAAATAGATATTAATATTGGATTGGCCTGCAGAGGTAGAAGATGACTCGATATATATCATACCTTGAACACCATTTAATTGATCTTCTAAAGGTCTAGTAACTGCATTTTCAACATCATAAGCATTTGCACCTGTATAAGTTGATGTAACGGATACAGTTGGAGGTGTTACAGCTGGATATTCTTCAATAGGAAGGACTGATAAAGAAACAAACCCTAAAACAACTGTCAAAATAGCAATAACCATTGCAAAGATAGGTCGTTTTATGAAAAATACGGGAGACATATTATTTCATCTCTTTAGGAATAGTTGGTATAAGGTTGTTGTCTTTAATAACCGCGTCTATCCCTTTGGTGTCTGTCACATCAGTAGGTTTAACTAAAAGTTTCTCTTTTAAACGTAAAAGCGCATTGACAATGACCTTGTCCCCATCGTTTAAAGAACCTTTTTTAAGTAAAGAGAAGAAGCGAGATTCATACACAATCTTAATATATTTTTTATGTGCGATATTGTTTTCATCTATTGTATAAACAAACTTACCTCTTTGATCTTCAAATATGATTTCAGGTGGGATACCAACGAGTTTAAATTGCTCTGTCACAAATACGTTTACATACACAAAGGTTCCAGGAAAAACAGAATGGTCTGCATTAGGAATTTCAGCGCGCATACTAATAGTTGACGTACTTGGGTCCACTGTATTGTCAGAGAAGTTTACAAAACCAAACTTACTTTCATTTTTAAGTAATTCTGATTGGTAATTAAAGGTTATATAAGCGTCAAGTACTTCTTTATCTTTAAATTTTCTAATTTTTTGAAAGTCTTCTTCACTTGGAGAAAAATAAGCATATAAAGGATCAGTATTATTGATAGTAGTTAAAACAGTGGACTCGTTTTTACCTACAAGATTTCCTATATCAACGAGACGACGAGAAGCTTGACCATCAATAGGTGCCTTAATAATTGTATATGATAATTCAAGTTCAGCTTGTTTAATCGCTGCATTGTCTGAAGCTATGTCTGCTTTAATAGTTGCTACCTGAGCTTCATACTGCTCTAAGGTAACTCGTGGGGCTAATCCATCTTTAACCAAAGGCTTATAACGATTAACATCTGCCTGAGCTAATTTTAATGTTGCTTCATCACGTGTTTTTTTAGCCTTAGCGGTGTTAAGCCTTGCAATATAATCTGTTTGCTCAATTTTAAAAAGCTTTTGGCCTTTTTTTACATTGTCACCATCTTTGTAAAATACCTCTTCTAAAATACCTTCCACCCTAGCTCGTACTTCTTGAGAAGAGTTGGCTTGTGTTTTTCCAGTATAAGGCATCCATATTGGAATGTTTCTCTCTTTTATGGTTACTACCTCAACAGGAAGAGCAGGAGCTTCTTTTTGTGTTTGTTGCTGTTTTTGCTCGCCACAGCCTATAATGGTTAAGATAAGTGCAGAGCCAAGAAGTGCTTTTTTTAGCATGAATGTGTCCTATTAAATAATATGGCTGTAATATACACAATATAATCTTTGATGCGTGTAAAATAATATTTAATATTGTGTGTATAGCAACAATTTTTTCTTTTATGGGTATAATCTTACTTATGAATGAAACCCTATGTTGCCATGGCTGTGGTCTTATGATAGAAGATGATGCGAGTGCAAGTCGGCTCCACTGTCCACGTTGTGAAACCTGTGTACGAAAAAAAGTAGGTTCTATTGAAAATGATCTAGGTTACGCACTCGCGGGACTTATTCTCTTTTTCCCTGCTATGACCTTGCCTATCATCTCTTTTAAACTCGCAGACACCACCTTGGTGAATACGATGTTTACAGCCCTTCCTTATTTTTATAAAGACGGCTATCTTATACTTAGCATACTGGTTTTTTTTACCTCAGTGTTTGCTCCATTGATACAAATTATTATCTCTATACTACTCTTTGCCCCCTTGTATGAAGGGAAGAGACCTCGTTTTATCAAACCATATTTTAAAACTTTGCATTTCTTAAATGAGTGGGTTATGCTTGATGTCTATGTAATTGCAGTCTTGGTGAGTGTAGTAAAATTGTCTGATACTTCAGAAGTGATTTTTGGAAGTGGCTTAGTGATGTTTATTTTGTTGACCTCATTTAGCTTTTTACTCTCTCAAAGTTTCTCGCCTAGTAAAATATGGAAAGCCTATTATGCTGCAAACTGATATTAGTACACATCAAGCCCTCTGTTTACATTGCGAACATATTGCTTCTGTAGACTTAAAAACCTGTCCTGTTTGTGATGAGCCACTTCATCAAAGAAAGGTAAATGCGTATGAGCGAACCTTGGCATTTTCTATTGCAGCTCTGTTTTTCTTTATTCCTGCAAACTTTTATCCTATTATGAAAACGGTCTCTTTTGTTGATTATCAAAACAGCACGATTATGGAAGGGATTTTTTACTTTTTAGAACATGGCGAATACTTCGTAGGAACCATTATCTTTTTAGCCAGTGTCTTTGTGCCTATCTTAAAACTTTTAATACTCTTTTTTCTGCTTCACTCTGTTAAAACAGGTTCACAATGGAAGCTAAGTGAAAAAAAGAGACTTTTTAAGATCATACAGGTGATTGGAAAATGGTCAATGCTAGATATTTTTGTCATTGGGCTAATGATCTCATTGGTTCAATTTGGAAAATTAGCAGAGGTGACAACAGGGTTTGCCGCCCTCTCTTTTGCTATAATGGTGGTTCTAACAATGATAGCAACAGAAAGTTTTGATACACGATTATTATGGGATGAGAAGGAAAACAATATATGAGTATGGATGAAACCCTAGCTAAGGGGCTTAAAAAAGATAAAAGAGGCTTCTCTTTGGTGTGGATTGCTCCTATCTTAGCGCTTATTATTACCTCTGGAATGTTATATAAGACCTATACCAATGCAGGAACGCGTATCACTATAATCGTGGATACAGGCGATGGTATTCAAGATAAAAAAACACCTATCATGTACAAGGGGATTAAGATAGGGGTGGTGGACGACATTCACATTCATGCCAATGATGTCTCAAAGCTTGAGTTAGAAGCAATCATAGATAAAGAAGCGGCTTGGGGCGTAACACGTGAAGGCAATAAATTTTGGATTGTAAAGCCTAAGGTTAGCCTTACAGAGGTTTCAGGTTTAGATACCATTATTTCGGGTGTGTACATCGCCGTTATGCCAGCAAGAAACACAAAAGAAGAGCTGTATAACTTACCCTTTAAAGACACTTTTGTGGCCTTGGATTCTGCGCCTGTGAATGTCTTTGACCCTGGTCTCGCAATACGTGTAAATACTGTAAATAAGGGTGATATTGCTATTGGTGCACCTGTTTTATACAACAAGCAAGCTATTGGAAAGGTTGAAGACAAAAGATTAACAGCAGACAGATCAAGCATAGATCTCTTTTTACGCATTGACAGTAAGTATGCTGACTTAATACATGATAAGTCTGTTTTTTATAAAGCAGATGCCTTAGAAGTAAAAGCAAGTTTGAGCGGTATTAAGGTTAATATGGGCTCTTTTGCTTCTTTTATAGCAGGTGGAATTGCCTTGCATAATACTAAAGAAGCCTTTTCTTCTCCCCTCGCCAAGGCCAATGAAAAATTTGTGCTTTTTGATAATTATAATGAGGTTATGCTAGACTCAGATGAGATTATCTTAAAAATGAGTGAAAACAATAGTGTTTATGCCGGTCTTACAAAGGTATATTACAAGGGCGTTGAAGCGGGTGTGGTTAAAAGTATTGATTATGATGTAAAAGAAGATGTTTCACGTGTTAAAATCAAACTGCACACAGACTTTAGAGCATTGGCTAATGCTAAAGCCTACTTTTGGATTGTGAAAGCGCAACTGGGCTTTGATAAGATAGAAGGCCTTGATACAGTTCTTCGTGGATGCTACATCAACTTTATTAGTGAAGATACGCAAGCCAAAAAACAAGATGAGTTCATTTTACATCAAGAAAAGCCTGCACCCCTTGGAAAACATATCAAGTTATGGACTAAAGATATTAAAAGTCTGAAAAAAAATGCAGGTGTCTTTTACCATAATATCGAAATAGGAAGGGTGAACACCTATGAAATCAATGCAGACAAAAGGAGCTTTAGCCTTGACGTGGTGATTGAACCAAGGTATACAAGACTTCTGAATGCGAGTTCACGTTTTTATCATAACAGTGGCGTCTCCTTTAAGGCTTCACTTGATAAGGTGGCGATATCTACAGGAAGTTTAGAGACGATGCTACGCGGGGGTATCTCGGTTGAGACGCCTCGTTTTAAGAACATTAAAGGCATCAAAACAAAGTACCCTTTATATGATAGTCGTGATGCAATGCAAAAGGCAGGTTATTTAGCCGCTAAAGGTCTTTATTTAACACTTGAAGCGGATAGAGCAGGTTCTATAAAAGAGGGCTCAAGTGTTTTATATAAGCAGATTAAAGTGGGCGAGGTGCTTTCTGCTAAATGGAACTCACAAAAGCAAAAGTTAATGCTTGAGGTTTTTATTATTCAAAAGTATGCAAAAGAGGTGCATGAGAATACCCTGTTTTATAATGCGAGTGGTGTGCATGCTAAGATAGATTTAAATGGACTTAATATTGAAACTGAATCCATAGAGACCATTATCTCTGGAGGCATATCTTTCTTTACCCCTTCAAAGTCTGCACTTAAAGTCGCTAAATCACATGATACCTACACGCTTTATCAAACAAAAGAGAAGGCGATGAAAAGCTTCTTTACTATACGACTTTTAGCCCAAAGCTCAGCCGGATTAAAAATCGGTAGTGCAGTGAAATACAAAGAGGTTAGCATAGGCTATGTTGACAGTATAGACCTACTTAAAACTGAGGTTGAGTTGGTAGTATTAGTTGATGCTAAGTATAAAGAACTTGTTAATGCACACACTATTTTTTGGATAGAAGGATTTGAACTTGGCCTAAAGGGTGTAAAAAACCCTTCAGCGGCTTTTACTGGACCCACAATCACTTTAAAACCAGGTGAATCTAAACAAGAGAGAACATGCTTTAATCTTAAACTTCAAGCCCCTATACCGCATTTCAAGGAAAAAGGTTTACGTGTTAATCTTAGTGGTGATAGGTTAGGTGGCATTAAGCCAAATACACCCCTATATTTTCGTCAAGTTGAAATTGGCTCTGTTGTACAATACCATTTAAAACCTGATGCTACGGGGGTAGATATTGAAGTTTTTGTGCAACCTTGTTATGCGCATCTGATTCGTAAGAACTCTTACTTTTTTAACGCCAGTGGTATAGGTATGGATCTAAGCCTTTTTGGAGCCAAGGTTAAGACTGAAAGTATAGAGAGTATTATTACCGGAGGCATTGGTGTCTTAACGCCGGATGATTTTGAAGAAGAAGCCTTGAATAAAGATAACTTTATCTTACATGAAAGTTTTGATGAAGAGGCTTTAGAGTGGAAACCAGAGTTAATTTCTAAAAAAGAGAACTGTCATTAAGTTTTTAGCTTAGTGACGTCTTCCCCCAAGATAATATCCCACCTTATAACGCACTAATGTTTTCTGCTTAGGAAGAGGGTATCTGTGATAAGAGTACTCAATAGTTTGTAATGAGGTTTCATCAAGTATCTCAAAACCTGAGTCATTTACCATTTTAAGACCCGATATATCCCCATTTGGATGCAGGTAAAACTCAATAATATTGCTGGTGTTAACATTCAGATTTCTTGGGATGTTTACCGGTGCTAAACGGTTAAGTTGTTCTTGGGTAATACGACGCATGATCTCTTGGTTGTCTATAATGTACTTTTTCTCACCCTCAGAGAGTTTACCAAAGGCTTCTCCATAGGCCTCTTTAAAGTCATTTCCAATATGGGTACCTGAACGTGTCTGCTTTTTCACCTGAGTCTTTGTTTTTTGCTTTTTAGAAAGCATTGCGTACAGACCCGTTTTTTTCTTAGGTTTTTTCGTACTGTTTGTCTCTTTTTGTGTTACCTCTTTGACCTCTTTGTAGGCAGGTTTCTTGCTGATAGGTTTTGGATCTCTTGGCTTAGTCTTTGGCGGCTTTTTTGAAGCTACTGGCTCTGTCGGTTTTTTCACAGTCTTAGTCTCTACAGGCTTTTTAGCAGGTTCTTTAACTGGAGGTGCTTTTTTAGGAACTTCGGGCAATTTTTCAAGCTGTTTGCCCTTAGGCATAGGAGGAGCTTTTTCAAGTGGTTTTTGCTTGTTTTTTACGACAGCTGATTTTTTAGCACTTTTGGGTTTTTCTTTAAGGGCTACTTTAATACGGTGTTCTTGAGGTTTTTGACTCTCTTGAGGTTTTAGCTCCATCAAAAACTTAAACAGAAGTATAAGCAGAATGTGAAACATAATAGCAATTAATAAGGCGGCGGTGCTTCTGCTCATTTTGGGTCTTTTAAAAATTTATTATAAAGTGTTTTAGTTTTAAGTATTATAGCTTGTTAGAATAAATTGCATTTAAAAGTCTTTAGATATACTTCTAATAATTATAATAGATAGGAAATTTATGAATACTCAAACAAGTCAAACAGCCTTTAGTGAGGCACAAGAACTTATTCCTGGTGGTGTTAACTCTCCCGTACGTGCTTTTAGTAGCGTGGGAGGAACACCACTTTTTATTGAAAAAGGCGAGGGTGGTTACTTAATTGATATTGATGGAAATAGATATATTGATTATGTACAATCATGGGGCCCTTTAATCTTTGGTCATACTGATGAAAGTATTGAAAATGCGGTTATTGATGCTGTAAAAAAAGGGCTTAGCTTTGGTGCACCAACCTTAGCTGAAACCCAATTGGCTAAGCTTGTGATTGACCTTATCCCTTCTATTGAAAAGATTCGTTTTGTGAGTTCAGGAACAGAGGCCGTTATGTCGGCTATTCGTCTGGCTCGTGGTTTTACTGGGCGTGATGATATTATAAAGTTTGAGGGATGTTATCATGGTCACTCAGATTCACTTTTAGTGCAAGCGGGCTCAGGTATGATTACCTTTGGTGCTCCAAGTTCACCTGGGGTTCCTGCTGATTTTACTAAGCACACACTTTTGGCTAAATATAATAATATTGAGAGTGTGAAGAAGTGTTTTGCAGATTCAGACAACATTGCTTGTATTATTATTGAACCAATCGCGGGAAATATGGGACTTGTACCTGCAGATAAAGACTTTTTAGCCCAACTGCGTCAGCTGTGTGATGAACACGGTACATTACTTATCTTTGATGAAGTGATGAGTGGTTTTAGAGCCACACTTCGAGGGGCAGAAGACATTACAGGTACGACACCTGATCTTATCACCATGGGTAAGGTGATTGGTGGGGGTATGCCAGTAGGTGCCTTTGGTGGTAAAAAAGAGATTATGGCAATGCTTTCACCAGAAGGCCCTGTCTATCAAGCCGGCACACTTAGTGGTAATCCTGTTGCTATGGCAGCAGGTCTTGCAGCTATCTCTAAACTAAAAGATAAGGCCATCTTGTATAATATCTTACAAGAGCGAGCGCTGCTTCTTGTAGCGGGTCTAAAAGAAGCCGCCAATGCTAATGGCTTTTCTTTACAGACAGATGTTAGAGGCTCTATGTTTGGCTTCTTTTTTAATGATAAACCTGTGAAAAACTTTGAAGATGCCTGTGCTTCAGATGCAAAGCGCTTTGCAGCTTTTCATAAGGGTATGCTAGAAGAGGGTGTCTATTTTGCTTGTTCGCTTTATGAGACAGGATTTATCTCAACTGCTACAACAGATGAGATGATTGAGAAAACTATTGAAGCTGCAAAGAAAGTGATGGCTAGAATATAATGTCAGAGGTAAAAGATAAAAGCCCTAGAATCAAACCTATTATTGAAGGGGTGGATTCTCTCTCTTTAGGTGTTTCCATGGTTGTTGCTGTTTTGATGGGTGTGGGTATTGGTATTGGACTTCAAAAGCTTTTTGAAGTTCAATGGGTCTTATGGATAGGTGTGTTTATTGGTATTGCTGCTGCTGGGTTAAATGTTTATAAGGCCTATGCTAAACAGATGAAAGAGTTTGAACAGCTTAAAAAAGATAACCCTCGTTACCAAGATCAAAACGCACTTTATGGTGATGATGATGACTAAGCTTTTGCTTCGCATTGCACTTATTCAACTTCTCTTTGCGGGTGTGTTGTTTACTCAAGGATATTGGTACTGGTTATTAAACTTTGAGTTGGCCTTTTTTGCTTCTATGTTTATTATTATAGGTTCATTCCAAGGTTATCAGCGTATGATTAACCGTCGCCTTGAAGTAGGTGAGGGAATGAATGATGAGTTGATGCAAAAGATAGAAGACCCGCACGAGCTTTATGAAGATGAGAGTGAAACCTCATCTGCCTTAAATCAAGAAGAACAGCCCGAACAAAAGCTATCTGAGGTGGTTAAAGAAGAGAAAAAACGTCTAAAGCAAAACAAACAGACCCTTAAAAAGACCATAAAATCAACGCCCGGTATTTTTTCACCCCTTCGGTTTGTACCTTATGTGGTGTTAGTACTGAGTTTTATCTCTTTAAATAACAATCAAATCTTAGATATTACGGCATTTTTGATAGGTTTAGCAGCAGGTATTATCAGCGCAATTATCGTAGGAAAGCGTTGGATTGAAAGTACTAACTCGTAATCAAAGGGATGTTGAGTATTGTGGTGTTGCTTTTAAAGTCCACAAAGATATTCATCTCTTCTGCCATAGTACGAATTTCTGAGTTTTTATTGCTAAGAAGACTCTCACTACTGACCTCAATGGAAAAAAGTGTGTATTTTTTATCTTCTGTTCGTATGTACTCTCCCACTCTAAAATAGAGCTTTGTGACAATTTCTTGGCCTGTTGCATGGACAATATAAAGCTTATTTAAAAGCTTTATGAAGCTATCTGTTTGCAAGCGAATATCAGGGATGGTAGGATCTAATTCTTTAATAAATTTGGTCTCTTTACCGATGGAATTGGAGCTAATACACAGATCTATAAGGGTGTAGATATTAACCAAGTCACCCTTAACCGTGGGTTTAGAGTAGTGAAAAGCAGGGGATTGGTAAAGCCTTAAACCGATTTCATTCTCATTATCATACCCTACCATCAGGGCAAAGAAACGAAAACGTCCAAATTCAAGGTCGATAAAACTTGTTTTAAATCCGGTGTTGGTGTTGGCATAAGTGATGGCAAGTTCAAAAAGTGAGGCAGCGTCAGTGTATCCAAGTAGATACTGAGCCTCATTATTTAAGGAGAGCACCTTTCCATTTTTATCAAACAGAAGGTAGGGATTGTAATCAAATTCTATCCACTTTTCGCAAAAGTCCATGCTTATTCTTCGATGTAGTTTTTCAGCTTACGCCCAACCTTAGGGTGTTTAAGCTTTTTAATAGCAGATGACTCAATCTGACGTACACGCTCACGTGTCACGTTAAGCTCTTTTCCAATCTCTTCAAGAGTTCTATCACTCTCATCATCCATGATACCAAAACGCATTTTAATAACAGCCTTTTCTCTTTCATTGAGCTGTTCTAAGACCCCTTCGATTTGGAGTTTAAGATCATCTTTTAAGATAGCATCAGCAGGTGAGATAGAGTTTTTATCTTCAATAAAGTCTCCAAAGCGTCCATCTTCTTCATTCCCGATAGGTGCTTCAAGTGAGATAGGCTCTTTCGTAATTTTAATGACGTTTTTAACCTTCTCAACCGTAAGACCAACCTCTTTAGCGATCACATCAACACCTGGCTCTTTTCCCTCTTCTTGAAGGTGCTTACGCATAATCTTATTGATACGGTTAATGGTCTCAATCATATGAATAGGAATACGAATCGTTCTAGCTTGATCAGCAATCGCACGTGAAATGGCTTGACGAATCCACCATGTTGCATAGGTAGAGAACTTATATCCCTTCTTGTATTCAAACTTATCAACCGCCTTCATAAGACCAATGTTTCCTTCTTGAATAAGATCAAGGAAAGGAAGACCACGGTTAGTGTAACGTTTTGCAATAGAGACAACCAGACGAAGATTTGACTTGGCCATACGTGTTTTACCTATTTCTGAAATGTCTTTACCACGCTTGATCTGCTCTAAAATGTCCATTAGCTTTTCAGGTTCCATATCAAAGCTGTCTTTAGATGCTTCATTCGTCTGAATAAGTTTTTTGATTTCCATATAAGTACTTACCATTGTTGCTTCAGGAACTCTACCCGTTACATCTTCTTTAGTAAGGTTAATAATATCTTCTAAAAGCAGGGCGTGATTTTTCTTAAGCGTGTCATTAAAAAGTGGAAGTTTATATTCAAGACGTTTTAGCTCTTTTTCAAAACCATCTTCACTATGAAGGGCAGTCTCCATAGACTTAACCAATTCATTAATCAGTTTAGAGGTTGGTCCAAGGTCTAAAAGCTTCTCTTTAAGTGTTTTTTTCTTGAAACTTGCTGCTAAGTGATGGGCAATATGCTCAAGGTCCTCTTTATCCTCTGGATACTCTTTGTCCATGGCCTTGAGCCACTCTTTTTTAGCTTTTTCTAAGGCTTTAAAGCTGGTGACAACCTTATCTACACGTTTTTTATCTTTGGCAGTAAGTTTGATTTCTTTCTCTTCACCTGTCTCTTCTTCAGCGGCAGCAGCAGGTTCTTCAGTAGAAGCACTGTCATTTCCTTCACCATCATCTTCAAAGTTTTTAAACAGCTCTTTTACACGACGTTCTCTGTTAATAAGAGGGTCTTTATAATCAAGGATAAAGTCAATAAGATAAGGAACTGAACAGATTGCATCCAAGATGATATTTTCACCATTTTCAATGCGCTTAGAGATAGAGACCTCTTCTTCTTTGGTTAAAAGAGGAATCTGTCCCATCTCTCTTAGGTACATACGCACAGGAGAATCTGAACGAGACCACTCAAGAAGCTCACGCTCTTTCATGATGTCAAAGTCTTCACTGTTAGCATCTTCTAACATTTTCATCTGCGCAGCACGACGCTCAGCAGACTCTTTTTGATTAAGTACTTTCGCATGTTCTGAAGAGGTAAAAAGACACTTTTTGTATTTTTGAGAGTGTTTTAAAATGTTTTTAACTTGAGCAGCAGTGGGTGCTTTCTCAAAGATTTCAACAATTTCTTCATAAGTGATACAGGTATCATCTGTGTGTTTTGAAAATATTTCTTCTAGGTTTTTGTTTAACTCTTTTGCTGACAAAGAGGGCTCCTTGGAGGGTTTAAATAAGTAAAATTAAAGGTTGGATTATACCCAAATAATTATTAATCTTAGCTATATCGGCTATTTATGTCTTTATTTTAGGCGGTACGAAGATGTTTAGAAAATTAATGAATTTTGTACTTTTCGGCTCCGCCTGAAACTTTTTCACCTTGTGAAAACCGCCTTGGCTAGTTTTCTAAAGTCCGTTTCACTATTGGAACGCTACTTGCTTTTGTATCTTCATAATATTAAGGAGCACAGATGCAAAATGGATTTTATTCTGCTGCCGGTGGGATGGTTGCTCAGTTTTCACGACTGGATAATATTACCAATAATCTCGCCAACATCAACACGAATGGTTTTAAAGGCCAAGAGCTTGTTATTGGGGATTTTTTACGCTTGTATCAAAACGAGCGTGATAAGCTTCCCTTGGATAATCAAACGAAAGAGGGTGCAAAGTTCACGCATCGGTCTGTGGCCAGGGTGCCTCAGGTTCATGAAGCTTATACAAACATGCGTGTTGGAGCCTTTGCTCAAACAGGGCAAACCTTTGATATAGCACTGAAAGAGGAAAATCTCTTTTTCTCCGTTTTAACCCCCGATGGTGTAAAGCTGACGCGAGATGGTGCTTTTACGCTTAATGATGAAGGTGTCCTGAGTACAAAACAGGGGTATAAGGTCTTGCCAACTGACTATTTTGAAAAAGGTGAATTTATCAAGTTTTCCCCTGATGCGACGACGGTTGAACTTGATAAAAATGGAAAGTTTTCCTACTTGCTTTCGGGTAATGCACAATTTATTCCTTCAAAAGGCTTGCTCTTGGTTGCTCCTGAAAACATCCATAAGTTACAAGCATCAGGAGACAACCTTTTTACGCCAGACAAAGCTGATGCTTTAGAAGCGGTAACGCAATCAGGTGCCGCCTCTCAAGGTTTTCTTGAAAAAAGCAATGTAAATGCAGTTAAGACAATGGTGGGCATGATTGAGACACAACGTTTAGTGGGCATGTATCAAAAGGTTATGGATACGCAGATGAATGAAATGAACCGTGAAGCGATTGATAAGATCGCAAGTACACGAGCATAACTCTAAAGTAAAGGCAAACAACTTGGCTTTACCTACTATGATTAAAAGGAATCAATCATGATTAGATCACTTTATACAGCATCTACAGGGATGTTGGCACAACAGTTACAAATTGACAATACTTCCAATAATATTGCCAATGTTAATACCATAGGTTTTAAATCTTCTCGTGCAGAGTTTGCAGACTTAATGTACCAAACTCTAGAGTACGCAGGAACAGGGACGTCTCAAATCACCAAGTCGCCTACGGGTATTGAAGTAGGTTTGGGTGTACGGCCTACGGCAACTACTAAAATCTTTACGGAAGGGAACTTGAAGAAGACTTCTAATAACTTAGATATAGCGATTACAGGAAAAGGTTTTTTTAGGATTGAGCTTCCTGATGGAACACAGAGTTACACTCGTTCTGGTGCCTTTAAGATAGATGAAAATGGAACCCTTGTGAACTCAGATGGGTATAGACTTGTACCTGAGATTGTTATTCCTAATGACGCGACAGATATTTCTATTGGAACAGATGGAATTGTAACTGTTATTCAGCCTGGACAGACGCAAGGTGCTCAAGTAGGCCAAATCACAACAACCAATTTTATCAATCCTGCAGGTTTACACTCTTTAGGAGATACCCTGTACCTTGAAACCGAGGCTTCTGGGGTTCCTCTTGAAGACACCCCAGGACTTAATGGTTTAGGGCCTTTACGTCAAGGTTTTTTAGAACTTTCTAATGTTCAACTGGTTGTTGAACTAACAGAGCTTATTACAGGACAAAGAGCCTATGAAGCAGACTCTAAGGCTATTACAACTTCAGATGAGATGCTTCAAACCGTAGTAAACCTTAAACGTTAATAGCACCTAAAAATAGGTGTTATTAATTAATATCATTTCGCTTTTTTCTCTTTTTAATCTACTTTAAACCTCGACTTTGCTAAAATCACGAAAATTTTAATAGGAAACTTTTTGAGAGTTTTCTGATGCAGGATGAATTAATGCAAACTATTGAAGGTAAAGTCTGGAATTTTGGTAAAGATATAGACACAGATCTTATCATTGCCGCTAGATACTTAAACACTTCGGTTCCTGAAGAACTTGCTAAACATGTTATGGAAGATGCTGACCCTGAGTTCGTTTCTAAGATGCAAGAGGGTGACATCATTGTTGCTGGTGAAAACTTTGGTTGTGGCTCATCTAGAGAACACGCCCCTATCGCACTAAAAGCTGCGGGTGTGGCTGCGGTTATCGCACCTACTTTTGCTCGTATCTTTTACAGAAACGCTTTTAATATGGGACTGCCTATTTTTGAGCTACCTGAGAGTGCTGAGATTACTGAAGGTCAAAGCGTTAAGGTTAACATGGATGAAGGTACTATTACAAACCTAAGTACGAATAAAACTTACAAATTTACACCTATTCCTCCTTTTATGCAAGAACTGATTGCAGCGGGTGGCTTAATGAACTTTGCACAAAATGAAATTAAAGGGGCACAATAATGCCAACATATAAAATAGCACTCATCAAGGGTGATGGGATTGGTCCTGAGATTATCGATGAAGCCATTAAGGTTTTAGACGCGGTTGCTTCGACCCAAGGTTTTGAGTTTAAATACAAAGAAGCTCTAATGGGTGGAATCGCGTATGATGTACATGGAGACCCACTTCCTCAAGAGACTATTACAACAGCTATGGAGAGTGACGCAGTTCTTTTTGGTGCTATTGGTGGTGAAAAATGGGACAACCTTCCACGTGAAAAACGTCCTGAATCAGGTCTGCTCCGTTTTAGAAAGGAGTTGGGTGTATTTGCTAACTTACGTCCTGCTATGGTTTTTGATGAGTTGGTTAATGCTAGCTCTTTAAAGCCTGAGATTGTTAAAGGCGTTGACCTTATGGTGGTTCGCGAGCTTATTGGTGGTATCTATTTTGGTGAGCCAAAAGGACGTGATGAAGATAAGGGTTGGAACACTATGGTGTATAGCCGTTCAGAGATTAACCGTATCGCTCATGTTGCCTTTAAATCAGCCATGGAGAGAGATAAGCGTGTTTGCTCTATTGACAAAGCCAATGTACTTGATGTTTCTCAACTGTGGAGAGAAGAGGTTGAAGAAGTTGCTAAAGAGTACCCAGAAGTTCAGCTTTCACATATGTATGTTGATAACGCTGCAATGCAGCTTATTCGTGATCCTAAGCAATTTGATGTAATGCTAACAGGAAATATCTTTGGTGATATCTTATCTGATGAGGCTTCTATGCTTTCAGGCTCAATTGGCCTCCTTCCTTCAGCTTCTGTAGGAAACAAAGTTGGTGTTTATGAGCCTATCCATGGTTCAGCTCCTGATATCGCAGGTCAAGGTATTGCCAACCCGATTGCAACAATCTCTTCGGCTTCTATGATGTTGCGTTATGCACTGAATGAAAATGAAGCAGCAGATAAAATTGATGCGGCTATTGCGAAGGCATTAAGTGAGGGATATCGCACTAAAGACATTAGTATGTATGACGCTAAAGAGGTGTGTTCTACTTCTGAAATGGGTTCAATCATCGCTAACTACGCGGCCCAATGCAAACACTAACCCTCGCAAATATTTACGAGCTTCAAGGTCTTAAAGAAGAGGCCTTGGAAATTTACCAAGAGATCTTAAAGAAAGATCCAAAAAACGCAGACGCTAAGATTGCCATTCGTCGTCTTAGTGGTATGCGCAAAAAATTCCTAGGCTGCAATGAGCAGATGAAGGATTTTTTTATTAAGATGGAAGACCCTATAGAGTTTAATGAATTTGAAAGGTGGTTGCTAAAATTATGGAATTAAAAGATGTTATCTTATCGACTCTTGAAGAGTTAGAACACACTAAAGAGGAGGCTTCTACAGCAGTAGCAAGTCTTGCCTCTGTTGAGAAAACCCCCACAACCACGTCTAAAGCTTCTACTTCATTAAACTCTATGCATAATGAAGCACTATTTCTTGAAAGCATGAAAGAGCGTATACATGTTCTTTTTGAGGGCTTTCAGTCTCCTAATAATGCTAACATAGAAGCAAAGGTTGACCTTACGCTTAACTTCTTAGAGTACCTTCTCTCCACCATTGAAACCCGTCTAAAAGAGATAAAATAAATGCAACAATACCGTATCTTAATTGACTGCACCGATAAAAAGGGTTTGGTTTATAAAATCTCTAAGCTCTTTTTTGAGCTAGAGCTTAATATCCTTTCTAATAATGAGTTTGTTGATAGCGATAATGATAAATTTTTTATGCGCAGTGTGGTTGAGGGAAATATAGACGAACAGACCTTAAAAGCTAAACTCAATGAAGTTTTAGATGCTAATGTAAACCTTCATTTAGTTTCACCTAGAAAGAAAAATATTGTATTAATGGTAACGAAAGAGTCGCATTGTTTAGGTGACCTGCTTATACGATACGAAGCAGGTGAACTTGATGCTAACATTATAGGGGTCGTTTCCAATTATGACCTTTTGCAACCCCTTGTTGAGAAGTTTAGTATTCCTTATTTTTGTGTTTCACATGAAGGCTTAGACAGACAAGGACATGAACATAAGGTCTTAGAGTGCCTTTCTCAATTCAAAGAGCTTGATTATATTGTCTTAGCAAAGTATATGCGTATTTTAACACCAACCTTTGTTCAGGCCTATAGCGATAAAATCATCAACATTCATCACTCGTTTTTACCATCGTTTATTGGGGCCAATCCTTACAAACAAGCACACGAACGTGGGGTTAAACTAATAGGTGCTACAGCGCACTTTGTTACGAATGACTTGGATGAAGGGCCTATTATCTCTCAAGATGTGATTCATGTTAATCATGATCATTCATGGAGAGATATGCAAGGTTTAGGTAGAGATGTTGAGAAAGTGACTCTCTCTAGAGCATTGAAGCTCGTTTTAGAAGATAGAATCTTTGTACATAAAAATAAAACGGTCATCTTCTAATGCTTAACTTAGTTTTAGTGCATCCACAAATCCCTAATAACACAGGTGCCATTGGTCGCTTGTGCGTTAACGCGGGCACCTCGCTCCATCTCATTAAGCCCATAGGTTTTGATATTGATGAAAAAGCGGTGCGTAGGGCAGGGCTTGATTATTGGGATAAACTGGATTTGCATGTATGGGAAAATTTGGACGAATTTTTTGAAGCAAATCCTAAAGCCAAGCAGGGATTTTTTGCTACTACTAAAACAGACAGACCCTATTTTGAAGCCGAGTTTAAAGAAGATAGCTTTATCTTCTTTGGAAGTGAGACCAAGGGCATTCCTTCTGAGGTTCTAGAAGCTTACCCTCAGCAGTGTATTACCATTCCCATGACAAAAGAGGGTAGAAGTCTTAATCTTGCTATTAGTACAGGTATTATTTTATATGAGGCGATTAAGCAAAACTACACCCCTTTTAAAGCAATGATGTGAAGGCCATCTTAGACATCCTTGTCCCCCTTGCCTTCATTGCTTTTTTAATCTTTATCTTCGCAGGTTATCACGCCTCTAAACGTAAAGAAGATGAGAAGAAGTAGGACTTATAGAAGTTTATCTGCTAGCTCTTCTAAAGATCTTTCAAATCGTGAAAACATTGTCTCTGCTCTTTTAATTATCTTTGCCATCTTTTATCCTTTTTAGTTGTCAATTTGACGCTTTGTTGAGATTATTTTATAAAGATATTTCCTTTCTTTTAATTTATATTGCAAAATGACATATTATTATGTAAAATGATGTCATTGTCTTATGATTACAGTACTATATAATAAAGGATAGCTTATGATGAAAAGTTTTAATGACATTGTCGAGCAGATAAAAGATGTTGTCTCAGAAGACTTCCCTGGTAAAAAAATCTTTGATAAAGATATCGCAGGACTTCTTGATATTACGCAGATGAATTTTGCTACGATGAAGAAAAGAGACAAGATACCTTATGAGGAGTTATTAGAATTTTGCGCTAAGCGTCGCATTGCTATTAACTGGTTGCTCTTTGGTCAATCCCCTGAAAGTCTAATAGAATCTACCAATAAGTTTTATATGATACGCTACTTCTCTGATGTAAGTGCTTCTGCTGGTGGTGGTGGTGTTGGCGAGGTTGAGGACTCTGTTGAGTTAATGCTTGAAGGTAATTTTGTCGCTTCATTAGGGGGCGAAAGAGAACTAAAAAACATAGAAGCCTTAAATGTTTCGGGTGATTCAATGGAGCCGACTTTTTCGTATGGAGATATGATCTTTATCAATCGAAGTAAGGTAGATATTGGACGTGGCGGTATTTTTACCATAAATACTGAAGCTGGTTTGTTTATTAAAAGATTACAAAAGCGGCTTGATGGTAAAATCGATGTAATATCTGATAATAAAGAGTATGAGAGACAAACCCTTCAAGCGGATGAACTTACAGTAGTAGGACGGGTTGTGGGAAGGTTTGGCTCTGTCGATTAAAAAAGGAGAGGGATGAGATTTTTATATTTCATATCACTTGTTATGGTGTTAGTACTGCTTCAAGCGTGTACTAAAACCCCTGAGTACAGTTTATCTGAGCTATCAAAGCATCAAGATGAGATTGAGGACTTAAAAACCTTTCCTCAAAACATTAGCGCTTACCTTCCTAATCTAAAGAAACAAGCAAGGTACCTTGGCTCGCAAAGTAGTTATGATGAAAAGTACTTTGAACCATGGAACTACACCAAGCCCCCTTTTGAAAAAGAGTTGATTCTTTGGCCTTTTTCTAGCTACACCTATGGTAAAAGTTATGGTGAAAATCTTAAGCTTCTTAAGCAAGAGTGGTTTACACAGATGAAACTTAATGGAAATTATGATGCTTATGGTAGCTTAAATCAAAAAGCCATTTCTCTTGAATATCTAAACTTGCGCAACTTTCCAACGCAAAAACCTCTGTTTAAAGACCCTTCAATAGCAGGAGAGGGTTTCCCTTTTGATTATATGCAAAATTCGGGTATCCATGCGAATGAACCACTCTTTGTTTCTCATCTATCAGCCGATGGTGAATGGGCTTATGTCTTTACCGCTTATGCCACAGGGTGGGTTGAAAAAAATGGTATCTCTTTTATCAGTGAAGATGTTGCCAAGCAGTGGCAAGAAGCACGTCAGATAGAGTTGATAGATGAATATTATCCTATTAAAGATTTAGACGGTAATTTTGTTTTTCAAAGTAGGGTAGGCATGCGTTTAGCCCTGATCTCTGTTGAAGACCCCCATGCTTACATCGCCTTAGCTATCACAGCAGGTAAGCATAACATGCCGACTTACACAAAGGTAAGCGTGCCTAAAAGCATTGCACATGAGGGACAACTTCTATTTAATGAAAAAAATATTGAGCATATCACACAGCTTATGCTCAAAAGCCATTATGGTTGGGGTGGTCTGTATCAAGAAAAAGATTGTTCCTCAACCTTACGAGACCTGTATGCTCCTTTTGGTGTTTGGCTACCTAGAAACTCAACGCAACAAGCTAAGGTAGGAAGGGTGATATCCTTAGAAGAACTCTCTATTAATCAAAAGAGAGAAAAGATTATAGAGCAGGGTGTGCCCTTTGAAACCCTTTTATATAAAAAAGGCCATATCTTACTTTATCTGGGTGAGTATAAGGGAAAAATTACTGTTTTACATAACGTTTGGGGAATCAAAACCCTAGAAGATGGTAAAGAGGGAAGAAAGATAATAGGTAGAACCGTTGTCTCTTCTTTGGAGTTAGGCAAAGAGCGTAAAAATTATGATAAAGACAAGGGTATACTTTCTCAACTGGTGAGCATGAACATTGTCACTCAAAAAGAGCAGACTCAAAGTCTACCCTAATATATCGAGTAAAGAACCTATCATTTCATCTTGTGTTTTAATCGCACTTGCTTGAACGGCATGCCCGTTTTGTACAATCAGTTGATCAGGAATCTCTTTATTAAGGTCTGTTTGACTTAAGCTAGAGCCATTGTTGTCAGCTTTAGCAAAATTAGCATTAACACTTCCACCTGCATTACTAAGATTGGTCTGCGTGGGTACAAAACCATCAGTATTAACATTAGCAATATTATTGGCATTCGCATTTGCAAAGCCTTGGTGGGCAATCAGTGAAGATACATTAGCAGAAAAATTTAACATCATAATTCCTTCTTGAATGCATGATACTATAAATACATTAAAGAGAGAATAAGAAGCCTAAACTAAAGTCAAGGCTTAAAAGAAAGCACCAAGCCTAAACTTGGCTAAGACTTAGTGTAAATCAGCGTTAAGCTTAATTTCACGTGTGCTACGTGAAGCTGTGATCTCTCCAGTCATTGAGTTTTGACGGAAATGAAGACCATTTAATGAAGCAAGCTCTTTACCTTTAAAGACTTCTCCGCTAAGTTTGCTCTTAGGGTTTGCTTCATTGATTTTAGCCAGTTGATCAGCAGCAATACTAATCTTAGTTCCTTCTAAAATAGCAAGACCAGCATCAATAATACAAGCATCACCTAAAGGAATACCACACGTTGAGTTAGCACCTAAGAGGGTGTTCTCACCAATAGAGATAGGGTTTCCATCCGTTCCACTAAGTACACCAAGGATACTTGCTCCACCACCAACATCAGAACCAGCACCTACAATCGCTGAACTTGAAATACGTCCTTCTACCATAACTGAACCCGTTGTACCTGCATTAAAGTTAATGTAAGAAGCACCTGGCATTACTGTTGTACCAGCATGAAGTTGCGCTCCAAAACGCACCTTGCTTGTATCAAGAATACGTGTATTATCAGCAGGAATAATGTGCTGTAAGAAACGAGGAAACTTATCTACGAAATCGATCTCAGGGTATTCGTTTCGAAGCTTAAGTTCAATCTCATTAATACGAAGATAATCTAAATCAATTGGTGTGTTTCCATGCCAAGCGACATTATGAAGCGCCCCAAAAGCACCATTAAGGTTAAGGCTTCTTAACTCAGCTTTAGCAAGAGAAAGTGCATACAGTTTAAGGTAAGTCGCTTCAACAGATATACAAGCTGCATCTTCAAATAAGAAAACTAAACGAAACTCACCCTCTCTCATACCATCATCTAAAAGCAGTTGGAAAAGTTGAATAATAACTTGTACGTTTTTATGTGCATCGCCTACTGCTTCGGTTAAGTAAGGGGTGAAGCTGTCCATAGCATGTTTAACAAAATCATAGGTAATATTAACGCTAACTTCACTTTGTGTGTTGTCAATTTCAATACCACATTTTGAAAGTGCATCAATAAAAACAGCAGCCGAACCAAAGTTTTCAGCCCAATTGATTATAGGGTAGGTTGCTTGTAGGACTTTTTCATTATCTAACTGACTTACATCAACACGACAGATACCAAAGGCAATTGGATCTTTATAAGAAGGTGCAGATTTGACAGTATCAACTAAGGTTTTAAACTCTTCAACAGTTTGGATCATAAGAACTCACTTAATAATTATTTTAATTAAGAGCACGCAGTTTGTAGGTACTCTTGTGTTTTACTAAAGAAACATTCCCAGAGGAGCGATTCTCTTGTTTTACTAAAGAAACATCCCTTCGGGCACGATTCTCTTGTTTTGCGGAATGATAGCATAAGAGAGCTTAGTTGAAAAGAGGAGGGCGCTCTACTTTGTTTATCTTAAGTAAAGTGAAAAATAAAGCTTTATTTAGTAGAAGTGATTGCATAGATATGCTCAGTGCAATCCTATGCATTTTTAAAAAAGTTGCCCAATTTTACAAACTTATTAAGAACGTATTATGCATTGATCCATTCTAAAAGAAGCTACCTTGATTCTCTAAAGAAACCAGTCGCATTAAACATGCTTTGCGCTTTTTAAAAAAAGCTACCCTGATTTTCATTTTCTAAGGGACGACGTTTCTCTTTAGTGAGCCACTCTTGTAAAAGTTGGTCAACCACCTTGCTTAGACTCATCTTATAACGAGCTCTTGCATACTTCATAGACTCATCCCAAACTTGTCTATCCACAACAAGTGAGCGTGTTACTTCGTCTTTTGGTTTCATATTTATACCTCAATTGTTTACTATATAATAAACTATATAGTAAACTCAAACAACTTATAAAACTGTTAAATAGCACACAAATAATCTAAAATAAGCAACATACAGGTTTCTGTATCTTTGTTTCATTTGGGAAAAAGTAGAAAGCAATAATATTATCTGGTTAACATAATGTAAATTCTCTTTAAAATATTAAAGAGCACCCTCACTGATGATATTAGATACTATCATGCTTGTAGCTTGAGTCCTTCACCTTGGCTATCGTTATTACTGTTTTGATTTTCATTGTAGGTATTAATGGCTTTGTCTTTTAGGGCTTCGCTTCTTTCTAGGTTTAACTCTTGTCGTGCTTGGGCTTCCATCATGGCTGCTGATGAAGCTACCTTCAAGTCTTGTGGGCTTGGACTTGCTGGTGCTAGGGCCCCTGCTTGTACCGCTTTAGCTGCGGCTATTTTCTCTTGGGGTGTATTTCCACCTGCAGTGTTTATGGGAACCTCACCGCCAATGGCATAGAGCTTCTCATCAGGGCCCTTTTGGTAGGTAAAACTTGCAGCACCACTTACGGCGGAACCACCAGCTGCAATATGAGCAGCCTCATGTGCCCTCACCTCTGAATCACGTTGTTGCAATTGAGAAATCTGTTGTTTTTCACCTTGGGTAAGTTCTTCTGTTGAAGCTGAACCTTTTAGCTTCTCTTTATTTTCATCTTTATCATCTGGTTTTTGGGTTTCATTCTTGGTTTGTACAGTGGTAATATCATTATTGGTTTCAGCTTGTGTGTTTTGTTGCTCTGCACTACGAAAAGCAACATTCTCTTTGACTTCAAATAAGCTAGTATAACTCTGTACAGATGATATATTCATAGTTAAATTATATCACAGTACTAAAGTATAAAATAATTAATAATAGCTTTTAATACTATATTAAAGTTTAATGACATATAGTAATAATAAATAATTATCATGAAGGCGATATGATGGCAACTGTGAGCTTAACCGACAATCGAGATGGAAAAAAATATGAATTTGAAATTTTAAGTCCTAGTGTTGGGCCAGATGTGATTGATATACGCTCCTTGTACCAACAAACAGGTATGTTCACCTATGATCCTGGTTTTACCTCTACGGCGAGTTGTAGCTCAAACATTACCTACATTAATGGAGAAAAAGGGGAACTTCGTTATAGGGGCTATGACATCAGTGACTTAGCCACAAAAAAGAGCTATTTAGACACCTGTTACCTACTCTTAAATAACAAATTGCCTTCACGCACGGAACTTTCTGCCTTTGATATTGAAATAAGAAAGCGCTCTTTTGTACATGAAGGATTGAAAAATCTTTTTTATGCCTTTCCTGACAGCGCCCATCCTATGGCGATGATGTCTTCTGCTGTTTCTGCTTTATCGGCCTTTCATTATGAGCATTTAGACATCAAAGAAGAAGATGAGTTTCAGGTGATGGCAAGACGTATTATTGCTAAGATACCTACCCTAGCCGCCCTATCCTATCGACGTAGTCTTGGTATTCCTTTTATTTATCCTGATATAGAACGCTCTTTTACGGAAAACTTTTTGTATATGATGCGTGCCTATCCTTCTGCTGAAACTTCAATTCGTGATGTTGAGATACGTGCCTTAGATACTATTTTTACCCTGCATGCAGAGCATGAACAAAATGCTTCGACTTCTACTGTACGTAGCGTTGCCTCAACAGGTGCACATCCTTATGCCGCCATGTCAGCAGGGATTAATGCCTTGTGGGGACGTGCCCACGGAGGGGCAAATGAATCAGTTATTGCTCAGTTGGAGATGATTGGGAGTGTGGATAAGGTAGATGAATTTATAGCCAAAGCAAAGGACCCAGAAGATGATTTTAGGCTAATGGGCTTTGGTCACAGGGTGTATAAGAACTTTGATCCACGTGCCCGTATTCTTAAAAGCTTACTAGATGAGCTTAAAGAAGAGCTTGGAGTAAACAGCGAGTTGCTTGAGGTGGCTAAAAAAATTGAAGAGGTTGCCTTAACAGATGATTACTTCGTTTCACGTAAGCTTTATCCAAATATAGACTTCTATTCGGGTCTTATCTTGACGGCACTTAAAATTCCAAAAAGCATGTTTACGATAATCTTCGTTATTGGTCGTTCTGTGGGTTGGATTACGCAGTGGATTGAACTTAAGCATGATAATGAGATGAAAATCGCTCGCCCAAGACAACGCTATACAGGACCAGTAGCTAAAACTATATAAAAAAGTCAGGTATTAATGAATAAAGAAGCCCTATTGGATGAGATTGTAGAACTCTTAAATGAGTATGGCTCATCAACCAGTATTAACCCAAGTGTCTTACAGTTTTTAGAAGAGTCTGATCTATTAGATATCAAAAAAACATTAATAGAAAGCAAAAAACATCATGTAGAAGAGAATAAACAGTGGCTAGAGCAATTTAAACGTGAAGGCTAGTTTTTAATTATAATTCTACTTGTTTAAAATAGTGATAATTATTTTTTACCATCCTTTAAGAAATAACAAAATATAATTTCAACACTTTATCACAATGTTCTTTCTTGCTTAACCCTATGTTAATGACGCAAATTAACATTAGATGTTTAATTAGCACAGATAACGAACAATGTATAATCATTTAAACCGTTAAAAACAGGAGAATTTATGGCAAATGTTGATTTAGTCCAACTTACAGAACAGACAAAAAAACTAACCGCAATGGTAGTAGAAGATGAAGGTGTAGCCAATGAGCTGTTAAGCTCTACCTTTAAGAACTTCTTTTCAGATGTTTCATCTGCATTCAATGGTAAAGAAGCGATTGAGATGTTTGATCGTCTTAAACCAGATATCATCTTTGTAGATATTGTGATGCCTGAGATGGATGGTATCGAACTGTCTCGTAAGTTACGTGAAATGAATCCTAATCAGATTATTATCGTGATTTCAGCTTCTAACGATATTCAAAAAATTTCAGAGTCAATTGAAATTGGTGTGAACAGTTTTATTCAAAAACCAATTGACACCAAAAAGATTATTGAGCTTTTAAGTAATGTTACAGCACTTATCAGTAAAAAGAAGAAAATTGAAACAAAAACATTTTCAATCTCTTTGCCATTAAACCTATATGAGCTAGTAGATGAAAACGCAAAATCAGAAAGCATCTCTAAAAATGCTGTGATTATTCGCGCTCTACGTTCATTTTACGACGAACAATAATCAAAAAAGGGGCCTCTGCCCTTTTTCTTTTACGCTTTGCTAGCTCTTAAAGTGGCAGGCTAATCTTAAACTCAGCCCCATCTTTTACATTTTTAACCGACAAAGACCCGCACATTGAGTTTTCAATAATCTGTTTTGACATATACAGACCTAGACCCGTACCTTGCGTCTGGTTCTTAGTTGTAAAATAAGGATCAAAAACTTTTTGAATCACATCCTTGTCAATACCGCCACCATCATCTTTTATACTGATAACTGCAAAGTTCTTTTCTTGCGTAATGAGTACATTAATAAGCTTTTGGGAGCTTTCATGACTCTCTATAGCCTCTTGGGCGTTGTTAATAATATTGATAAGAACTTGCTTGAACTCATTAAGCCCACCTTTTACAACACTATCATGCTTGACATCGATTTTACACTCTATATGATTATAGGTGAGATTAGTGCTTACAAGGCTGTAAACCGAGTCAAGTGCCTCTTTAATGCTAAACTCTTGTTCTTCCCCATCTTGCTTAAAGAAATTTCTAAAATCATCAATGGTTTGAGACATATATTGTAAAAGGTTATTTGCTTTGTCATACGAGTCTTCAACCTTTTTGGAGCTTAAATTACCCAGCTGGTCAGAAATGTATAAGTCTTGCATTACTAAGGCCATGATATTTAAGGGCTGTCTCCATTGATGCGCAATATTACCAATCATCTCACCCATAGAAGCGAGTCTAGATTGCTGGTACATCATTTGGTCTTTTTCTCTGTTTTTTTCTACCTCTTGTGAGATTTTTGATTCAAGGGAGTTGTTTAGCTCCTCAATCTCCTCATGCCTTTCTCTAAGGCCTTCTTCGATCTTCTTCTGTTTTGAGATGTCTGTCATAAAGGCAAAGGTCTTAATGTTGCCAGTTTGATCGAGCATGGTAGTTGCATTCGTTAAAGTATGCAATATTTCACCATCTTTTTTTCTGTAAGTAATCTCATAGGTTCGACTCGATATATCATCAATAAGTTCAGCCTGTGCATTACACAGAGCATGGTCTTGAGAATCAATAAAATCCAAAGGAACCTTCCCTAACATTTCATCTCTTGTAAAACCTAGCATGGCACATAAAGAGTAATTTACATCTATAATCACAAGTGCATCATCAAGCAGCCAAAAGCCTTCAGTAGTGGTATTAATGATACCAGCATAAAGTACTTCTTGCTCTTTATCTTGGGTAATGTCAACTAGGTAACCAACGAGCTCAATAGGCTCGCCCTTTGTATCTCTTATCACTTGTGTGTATTCAGAAATCCAGGCTAGGCTTCCGTCTGCCTTATTGATACGATATTGTAAATTAAGTCTGTCTTCACCTTTGGCGATCGTTTCACCAAGTGTATGCCTTACACCCTCCATGTCATCTTTATGAAAAACGGTTTTTATAGCCTCTTCATTATCTAAGAAATACGATGGTTGGTAGCCCCATTGACTCACACTTTGTGTCACATAAGAGACAATCCAGCAATCATCTTTAGGGATTCGCTTGAAAATAACAACTGGCCCGGTATGAAAATAATCATCTAGACTATCCTTAGTTTGTGAGAGCACCTGTGTCTGTTCAGGAAGTTGGGTGAATTCAATAAGGTTTTGAGAAAATGTTTCGTTGATAAAGGCATCAACTTTCATCATTTTATTTGCTGTTTGCAGTTCTTGGGTTATGCTTTGAGCTAATGTTTGCTCAGAGACAAAGATGTTAGCACTGCTTGAACCTAAGAGCATGTTCTCATTTAAATATGTACGCAGAGATTCGGGGTTAGTATAAAAATATTCATATTTTTTCATGGATTTATTATAACGAAAAACAATGCTATATGTGTCTAAAATAGCAAAGCCCATTTTTTGTCTTGTTTTATGATTTATTAAGGAAGTGGATATTATAATTCCGCCACAACAAATAAGTTGTACTGCACGGCCCCATCATCTAATGGTTAGGATTCATGGTTTTCATCCATGCCATAGGAGTTCAAATCTCCTTGGGGTCACCACTTCCCATCACTTTTTCATTTATCCATCGTTATCAACATACTCGAGTAGTGAACTACACTTCGCATGTTTCTGCCTTGACTAAATAAAAAATTGATTGGAAGCTAGCTTCAATTATGTTGGTGTTGCACTTGTCATTAAGATTGGCGCTGGAAACCGGCTTGAATTTTTAGTATTATCTACATCTATTATGATAGAATTTCGTTATGATTTTAGATATGTAATTTTGTATCTATATAATAAACTATTTTAGGAACTTTAATGTTACGTTTTTCGTCTTCTCTTACAGGGGATATGCACCTTGAAAATCTTCGAATGGCTCTTTTTAATTATATACTTTCAGTCCAAAGAAAAGAGGACCTGATTGTTCGTATTGAAGACACTGATACTACGCGCAATATTGAGGGTAAAGATCAAGAAGTTATTGGTCTATTGGATCTTTTTGGTGTTAAATATAAAGATGTTGTGTATCAAAGCAGCAACTTAAAGTATCATAGAGCAATGGGTTTGCAGCTGCTTCATGAAAAAATCGCTTTTAACTGTTTTTGTACACCCCAAACATTAGAAGCTAAACGCACGCAAGCACAAAATGAGAATGTGCCTTACCGATATGA